>PJUA01000570.1_pt1 | contig 16589 bp, 12 predicted proteins | sample 1512151 | NCBI WGS metagenome assembly PJUA01 (sample SAMN08177678, study PRJNA422409) | Soil metagenome, whole genome shotgun sequencing project. | isolation source: Soil enriched on filter paper: beechwood xylan treatment | place: USA: Madison | collected 2015-01-15
GAAGGCGCCGTATTCGCGCCCATTGCCGGATTGCTTGTAGCCGCCGAAGGGTGCATGGGCATCCCAGGCGGGATGGTTGATGTGGACCTGTCCGGACCGGATTTGGCGTGCGATCCGCCGGGCGCGGTCCAGGTCGGCCGACTGGACATGGCCACCCAGCCCGAACACCGTGTCGTTGGCGATCGCCACAGCCTCCTCCTCGGTTTCATAGGGAATGATGCAGAGGACCGGACCGAAAATCTCCTCCTGTGCGATCCGCATGCCGCTGGTCACCCGGGAAAAGATGGTGGGCCGCACGAAATAGCCGGCGTCGAGCCCCGCAGGCTTGCCGGGGCCGCCACAGACCAGTTTAGCGCCTTCCGCGATGCCGACCGCGATCATCCGCTGCACGCGGTCGAACTGTGCCCTGTTCGCGATCGGACCCAGAATGGTCTGCGGGTTTCGCGGGTCGCCGACGACGATCGTATCCACATGGCGTCGGGCCAGTGCCTCCACCTCGTCCAGCCGGTCGGCCGGTACGATCATCCGGGTCGGCGCGCTGCAGGATTGTCCGACATTGCGGAAGGCCGACGTGATGCCCAGTGGCACGACCCTTTCGAAATCCGCATCCGGCAGCAGGATGTTGGGCGACTTGCCGCCCAGTTCCTGGACGACGCGCTTGACCGTGACGGCCGCGGCTTGAGCCACCAGAATCCCGGCCCGCACCGATCCGGTGATGGAGACCATGTCGACGCCGGGATGGGCGGCGATGGCGGTACCCACCTCCTCGCCGGTGCCGTTGACCAGGTTGAAGACGCCCGGCGGCGTTCCGGCATCGTGCAGGATCCGGGCGAACAGCAGAGCGCTCAGCGGCGAGAGTTCGCTGGGCTTCAGCACGACGGTGCAGCCGGCGGCAAGCGCCGGCGCCAGCTTGGCGGTGATCTGGTAGAGCGGCCAGTTCCAGGGTGTGATCAGGCCGCAGACGCCGATCGGCTCGCGGGCGATCGCCGTCGTCCCTTTCCGGGCGAGGAAATCATAGCCGTCCAGGACCTCGACCATCGCCCGCAGGTGGGCGATGGCCAGCGGCACCTGCGCGGTGCGGGCGAAGCCGATGGAGGTTCCCATCTCCGCCGTCATGGCGAAGGCCAGTTCCTCGGCGCCCGCTTCCATCAGATCCGCGATCCGTTGCAGCAGGGCCCTCCGCTCCTCCACCGCGGTCACGGAGAAGGTGGCGAAGGCCCTTCGGGCCGCGATGACGGCCTTGTCGACATCCTCGGCCGTGCCCGCTGCGATGGAGCCGATGACCGTTTCGGTGGCCGGATCGACCACAGCCATCGTCGCGCCGGAGGAGGGAGCGACCCATCGGCCGCCGATGTAGAAATGCCGCGCTTCCTCCAGATCCATCTTCGCTCTCCTCTTGCGGCCGTCGCGGACCGATCCGGTGTCCGGGCCGGCTCTCAGTGCAGAATGTCCTGCAGCTTGTAATAGGCGCCAACGAAGGGCAGGAACCAAGTGGGACCGAAATGGCCCGGAATGGCCGGCCAGTCGAAATCACGCAATGGATTGGCGGCGGCGTTGCCGTCCATGACCTTGGCCATGATCTGACCCATGTGGGTCGACATCTGGGTGCCGTGGCCGCTGTAGCCCATGGAATAGAACAGGCCGTCCCGTTCGCCGGCCCGCGGCAGGCGGTCCGCCGTCATGTCCACCATGCCGCCCCAGCAATAGTCGATCCTAGCGTCGGCCAGGTCGGGGAAGATCTCAAGCATCGACCGTCGGAGGATGGCGCCGCTTTTGGCGTCCGACTGGGGGTTGGATTTGGCGAAGCGCGCCCGGCCGCCGAACAGCAGCCGGTTGTCCGGCGTGATGCGGAAGTAGCAGACGAAGTTCCTGGTGTCCGTCACATTGCGGCGATGCGGCAGCAGAGCGTCCAGACGGGTGGGCGACAGGGGCTCCGTTGCGATCAGAAAGGCGCCGACCGGCACGATGCGGCGACGGAAATACGAAAGGGGGCCGACCGCCGAGGTGCCGGTCGCCAGAAGGACCTGCTTGGCGGTGACCGAACCGGACGGTGTGGAGAGCCGGTGCGCGTATCCGTTCAATCGCTTCATGGCGGTGACCGGCGTGTTCTCATGCAGCCGGACCCCCTGGCGTGCGGCTGCCGTCGCCAAACCATGGGCGAACTTGCCCATATGCATGGCGGCACTCTTGGGAAAGATCAGGCCGCCGAAATAACGGTCGCTGCCCAGTTCGCTCTTCAGGTTCTGTCGTGAAACCATATAGCTGTCGGGATCGCCGCCACGCGCCATCAACTCCTGCGAGCGCGCGAGCTTGTCGTAATGTGCCGGCTTCGCCGCCACCTTCAGTTTGCCGACGCGCTTGAAATCGCAGTCGATGCCTTCCTCGTTGATGATGCGCTCGACGGTGTCGACCGCGGCGTCGTAACTCAGGTAGAGCCGCTTGGCGGCATCCGCGCCCAGCCGGTCGACCATTGCGGCGTAATCACCGGCAAAGCCGTTGTTGCACATGCCGCCGTTGCGCCCGGATGCGCATCCACCCAACTGCCCGGCTTCCAGCAGGATGACCCGCGCGCCTTTCTTCGCCAGGGCGAGCGAGGCGGACAGTCCGGTGAAGCCGCCGCCGACGACCGCCACGTCATAGTCGCCCTCGACGGGTCCCCGGTCGGAACCGAGGAATTTGGGCGCGGTGTCGAGCCAATAAGGTGTCAGTTTCATCGTGTTCGCCTCAACCGAAGGACTGGCTGGCAAGGCCATAGATGCGGTCCGGCCCGGACACCGGAGGGCGCGTACCCCGGAGCATCGTCGTGACGATGCCGACGTCCGGCAGGCCTTGGTCGGTCAGCCAATCGCCGAGGCCACTGTCGCCGTCGATGTCTATGCGCAGGAATTCGCCGGCCTTCTCGTGCAGGAAATGCCGGATCAGCGACCGGGCATCCCCGGTGGATCGGGCAACCACCGGCCCAATGGCATGACCCAGACCAAACGGGCGGCAGATGGCGAAGCCCTGCACGGCGCCGTCGCGTTCGATGACGGCAGCACTGCCGATCCGCAGAAATTCCGTGATCAGCTTCGTCCGCTTGGCACCGAATGCGCTTTCGTCGCTGCGCAGGATCGCGAGCATGTCGTCTAGCTGCGCCGCGCGGACCCGGCCGTCATTGTCGGACGGGGGCGTCAGGGTCGTGTCCGCCGGTACCCGTGCCTGATGCTGGTGAACGGTTCCGATATCGCGGAAGCCGAAAGCCGCGTAGAGGCGCCGTCCCTCTTCGGTCGAGTTCAGCAGAATGCTGCGGTCGCCATTCGCGGCGAGCAGATGGTTCATCAGCATCCGCCCAAGTCCGCGGCCCTGCATGGCAGGGGAGACGATGATGATGCCGCAGGTCGCGAAGCCGTCGCCATAGAGCCACCACAGGGCGGCCCCCACGATCTGGTCGTCGGCAACCGCCACAATGCCTTGCCCCAGCCCAAGCGCGACACTCCAATCCTCGCGGCGATAGGGCCAGCGGACCGCCTGCGACAGCGGCAGCGCACCGTCGATGTCCGTGGCCGTCATGGTGCGCACTATGATGGAGGCGGTGGCAAGGATCACTGTTCCAGCTCCTTCAGAAACCTGACCCGACGGATGCCGTTCTGCTCCCGGTGCTTCCGTGCGGGGCAGTGGTCTGAACCGCGACGGCGTCGATTTCGACCAGATAGCCGTAATGGAGTTCAGGCACCGGCACTATCGATCGCGCCGGACGGGCGTCCCCCAGCATCTCCGCGTAGATCGCGTTGAACCGTGGCCAGTTCGCGACGCCGACGAGATAAACGGTCACCTTCAGCACTGTCGCGACGTTGCCGCCGGCTGCTTCCACCACCGCGATCATGTTCCTGATCGCAAGGCGGGCCTGCTGGTCGAAGTCCACGTCTGCATGATGGGTGCCGTCGGGTGCAATGGGCAACTGGCCCGAAACATAGATGAGGTCGCCATGCCGGGCGCCCTGCGAATAATGACCTCCGGCCGGTGCGGCACCGTCGGTGGATATGGGTGTCACGTCCAGGCTCTTTGCATTTGAGTCCGTCATGTCACCACCCTCCGAAACGGGGCCAGATGGCCTCGACTTGGTCGCTGCCGCTTCGCACCACGTGATAGGCCGCATGCTGGGCACCCGTGGCGCAGGCGTGGTTGGGGAGGATGCGCACGCGCGTGCCAATGGGCAGGTTGGGCAGCCGGGCGTCCGACCCTGGACGCAGGGCGATGATTCCGTGCTCCTGGTTGGCGTCGGACAGGATCAGGTCGCCGAACGGCTTTCCGTCGACGTCGCAGACGAGGCCGTAGCCCTGGTCGATCTTCTGCTTGGCGGTTCCCCGGTCGCGGGACATGGCCATCCAGCCGGCATCGACCAGGATCCAGCCCTTTTCCGGCTGATGGCCGATGACCGTCGCAAGCACGGAAAGCGCGATGTCATCGATCCCGCAGACGCCGATGCCCGCCATCACAAGGTCGAAGAAGACGAACACGCCGGCGCGCACCTCCGTCACCCCGTCCAGCGCTTCCGCGAAATGGGCGGTGGGCGTCGAGCCCACGCTGACCACCGGACAGGCGAAGCCGGCCTCGCGCAACAGGGTCGCGGCCTGCACCACGCTGGCGCGCTCCACCTCGGCGCAACGGCGCAGGGCCTCGTCACCGACCGCGCCGTAGCTCGCCCCCGCATGGGTCAGGACGCCGCGCAGGCGGCCGCCATCCTCCAACGTCCGGGCAATCCGGACCAGGGTCGCCCGGTCGTCGGGCAGAACGCCGGACCGGTGTCCGTCGCAGTCGATCTCGATGAGGGCGGGAATCGGATCTCCTGCCCGGCGGGAGGCCTCGGCCACGGCCCGCGCCTGTTCCACGGTATCGAGCGTGACGGCCAGATCGACACCGTCGGCGCGCAGCGCCAGGATGCGGCCGATCTTGTCCGGAGAGACGCCCACCGCATAGATCAAGTCCCGGACGCCCGCATGGGCGAACTGTTCCGCCTCCTTCAAGGTGGAGACCGTCGCGGGGCCCGACGGGGATGCCATCACCCGCTGCGCGGCGTCGACGGATTTCGCCGTCTTCAGATGCGGTCTCAGCGACACGCCCAGGCTATCGAGCTTCTCGCGAAGTCGGCGGACGTTGCGGTCCATACGGTCCCGGTCGAGAAGGAGGCAAGGCGTGCCGACCTCCTTCAGGCCAAGGGTTTGGGAGAGGTTTCGCATCAGGTCATCCAGCAAGGCCAGGGTCCGTTCCGCAGCCCAAAGACCGCGACAGTCCTTGCATTCTACGCCGTGCCATGTAGCATTCAATTAACGATACCTGCAGGCTACATTAAGTTACGAATTAATGCTTACGAGCGACGATCTCATTTTCTTCGGCGTCGTTTCCCGCTCCGCCTCGCTCGCCGACGCCGCCAGGACACTCAATGTCACGCCGCCTGCCGTCACGCAGCGGCTGAAAGCGCTCGAGCAGCGTATCGGCGTCCGGTTGATGGACCGCACGAGCCGCGGGCTGGCCCTCACCGACGAGGGCGAGTTGCTGATAGCCGAAGGGGCGGTCATCGTCGACGCCATCGAAGGATTGACCGAGACGCTCGACCGGCGGACAACGCGGGTCAGAGGCAGGTTGAGGATTGCCGCGCCCTATGGGTTCGGACGGGAGCATGTTGCGCCGGTCGCGGCGAAATTCGCGCGGCAGCATCCGGAAGCCACCGTTGCTCTGGAACTGTCGGACCATCCCAATGTGCTGACGTCTGACAGTTGGGATGTCGTGATCCACATTGGTGCGCTCAACGCCGCCGAACGGCTGGTCACGACGCTCGCGCCGAACGGACGGGTGGCCTGCGCCTCTCCGGCTTATCTTGCGGAGCATCCGCCCCTCAAACATCCCGACGACCTTCTGCGTCATCGCTGCCTTGCCCTCAGGGAGAACGACGAGGACGTGACGCTATGGCGCTTTTCCCATTCGACCGAGGGTGCCAGGACGGTCCGCATCAAGCCGGCGATGTCCACCAACGACGGCATGATCCTGCGCGCCTGGGCGTTGTCGGGACTGGGCGTCATTGTCCGGTCGGAGTGGGATGTGGCCCAGGATCTCACCGCCGGGCGACTGGTTCGGATTCTGCCGGAATGGGTATGTCCGGCTGCGGATGTCGTCGCCTTGCTGAGCGCACGTCATGGCCGCAGCCGGAGATCCACGGTGTTTCTGGAGATGATGCGTGAATCCTTGAATCCGCTTCCCTGGCGCCACCCCGCCCAAAGCACTCATGGCTAGAGAGCGAATACCGTTGGAATATCTTGCAATCAAAACCTTTCCTAAATGTTAGTCAATTGACTTCAAGGGAGTTTGTTGAGGCTCTGGATGCATTCTTGTTATTGATCTGAGTGGTTTAAGAGCTTGTTCGTGGCGGGCTCGTCCTGACCGGTGCTGCGCGGGGCAGCGTGTTGCAGCGAGGCGCTTGGAGCGATAGAGAGGGCAGCCGTTCCGCTGCTCCGATGGTTTCCTGATGCCGCACAAGGCCAATGCCGCCGGTCGCCATCATATTCCGCGGCCGAAGCGACGCGTGACCAACTCGGCCGAATAGGACGCGGCGTTGCGGAAGCGCGGCAGTCTGACCGTCTGGTTCACCGCAGAGGCGATCGCGGCCTGGAAAGCGGCGCCGCGGGCCACACCAGGTGGGCAGCCCTCCTATTCCGACTTGGCGATCACGACGGCGTTGACGGTGCGTGCGGTGTTCCGGTTGGCGTTGCGGCAGACCGAGGGCCTGGTCAGCTCGATCCTGCAACTGCTCGGCCTGGATCTGCCGGTGCCCGAACACACCACACACGGCCGACGCGCCTGGACGCTGGCCCTGCCGGCGCGGCACCCGACCAGCGGCGCGCTCCACCTGCTGGTGGACAGTAGCGGCCTGAAGCTGTGCGGGCCGGGCGAATGGCTGATCGAAAAGCACGGCACGAGAAAGCGGCGATCCTGGAGGAAACTGCACATCGGCATGGATGAGGCAAGCGGCCGGATCGTCGCCGCGACCTTGACCGACCGGGCCGTCGATGATGTCGCGCAGGTCGGGCCCCTGCTGGATCAGGTGGCGCGAGCTGGTGGAAGCCCAGATCGGGCGCTTCAAGCAGGTGATTGGCAACGCGCTGCGCTCCCACACCGACGAGGCGCAGGTCACCGGAATCGCAATCGCCGTCGAGGTCCTCAACCGCATGCTTGATCCCGGACGCCCGAACTCCGTCCGCGTTGCGTGAGCCGCGACGGGAATGGGATCCTCTCGACCTGCCGAACCTCCCTGCAACATGCCCTCCCGGCATCCATCCTCATCCCGGCCGCCAATTAGCGTCATTCATCGTTCTGCCGGTACCGCTTCGACTTGATCGAGCAGTATCGCCACAAAGGCTTCCGCAGGATGGCTCCGGCCCACATCGGGTTGGATGATGAAGTACGGGTTGGGCGCCGGTACCTCGATGTCAATCGGCCGGACCAACGTGCCACGCCGCAGATCTTCGGTGCAGAGGATCGAGGTGCCGACCGCAATGCCCAGTCCTTCGCGAGCAGCCTCGATCGACAGGTGCGCGTCTGGCAGGATCACCTCCTGACGAAAGTGTATGGGACGCTTCGAGGAGGCTCCCAACAGACGCGACCAATCCGTACGGTCACGGGCATGCAATCCCACGAGACCTGAAAGAGATTCCGGCTTCGTGACGTCGCACTGGTACGCAAGCGCGGGGCTACAGACCGGGAAGTAAATCTCATCGCGAAGTATGGCGATCCGCGTGCCTGGAACGGAGCACTCGCCATACGCGATGACGACATCCATCGTGCTGTCCGCCTGATCTATCGGATACAGGCAAACGCTCATGAACGGGAAGCTCTGAGCAAAGGTGTCGATCACCCCCATCAGGCGAAGCGCCGCGAACGCGGGCGCACAAGAAACCCGAAGCTCCCCTTCCACATCCGTGGCACTGAGATCTCGGCACACGGCTGCAATGTCCGCAAAGGCGCGTCCGACCGTCTCGAACAACTTGGTCCCGACCGCTGTCAGCGTGAGATTGCGCTTGCTGCGCACAAAGAGTGACTGCCCGATCTCCTGCTCCAACTGCCGCAACTGATGTCGGATCGCCCCCGGCGTGACATTGAGCGCCTTGGCCGCCGCCGCGATGCTGCCCGCCGAGGCCATGGCGTGAAAGGAGCGAAGAGCAGTCAGATTTTGACTGGGGTTTATCATGAGCGATCACTCAAATCGTCAATCGAATTGACGCATTGTGGTATTTTTATTCGCTAAGGTCAATTCAACTATCGATGATACCAATATGTGGCGGTCCTGTTGCGGCTGCCACATCTAGGGAGGTCATTGGGCGCGATGAAGATCCTGGTCCTGGGAGGCGCGGGCGGCATGGCAAGCGGCACAGTCCGTGACCTCGTCGCACCATATTCTCGAAATGTCACCGACATCGTCGTGGCCGACACGTCATTGCAGAAGGCGGAGGCATTGGTCACTGAGCTTGGCGACACTCGCCTTAGTGCCCGTATGCTTGACGTCTCGGATCGGCGCGCTCTGCGGGAGGCTCTCGAAGGCAAGGATCTCTGCATCAATGCCGTGCCGACCTTCGCCGGTCACCAGATGGAGATTTTCGAGGCCTGCTTCGATGCACGCGTGGCCTATGTCGACTATGGCGGCATGGGAGTCTTCACGGTTCAGCAGAAGGCCCACCACGCCCGCTGGCAGGATGCCGGGCTCACGGCGGTTCTCGGACTCGGCGCCGACCCCGGAATTTCGAACGTCATCTGCAAGGCCGTGGCGGAGCGGCTCGACCGAATCGACGCCATCAACCTGTATTGGGCTGCGAAGAAGTTCGGCGCTGAAAGCCCCGTTCTCGAGCCGCCCTATGCCGTCTCGACCATTCTCGCGGAATACGCCAACACTTCGCAGCAGTTCATCGAGGGCCATCTGCAGGAGATGCCGCCCCAGTCGGGCCGCGAAGTGCTCCACCTGCCCGATCCGTTCGGCACGATGGAGTTCATGTTCACCCAGCATTCCGAGCCGCTCACCATTCCGTTCGCGGACGGCATTCGCGAGAAGGGGATCCGCGAGTTCACCTGGAAGCTCCATCTGCCCGATCGCGAGCACGAGGCCTGGACGGGCCTGGTGAAGGCCGGGTTCGGCGACTTCGATGACCCTCTGACGGTCGACGGTGCCACCGTTACGCCAGGCCGCTTCCTCGATGCGCTGATCCGGCGGAATGTCGAGCGGAATTCACACCTCATTCCGGAGACGACATCCCGGGAATTGCATCTTGCCGTCGGCCGTGGCGAGGCAAATGGCCGCCCGACGACGGTCAACTGCGCGGTGATGAGCCAATCGGATCCCTTCTATGCCGGGTACCTCGACGCGGGCACATCGATGGGGCTGTCCATCGGGGTCCAGTTGATGGGCGACGCACCGTTGCGCCCCGGCGTCTGGGGGCCGGAGGAGTATTTCGAGGTCGCCCCCTTCCTTCAAGAGCTGAAGCGACGCCGCTTCACCGTTGTCAACGATCTGCCGCTCGGCTGAGCCCCCATTCGCCAAAGCGAGAAGAGAACAGGAATGGATCAGATGACACAAAGGGCGCAAAGCTCCGATCCGAAAGTCAAAATGGCAATCGAGGTCGGCGGCACCTTCACCGATCTCATCTGGATCGAAGGTGACGAGGTCAAGACGCATAAGGTGCCGTCCACGCCGCATGACGCATCGATCGGTGTCATCGCCGGCCTGTCCGAGGCGCTTGAGCGCGACCTGTCGCGGCTGGAACAGCTGTTCCATGGCTCCACCGTCGCGACCAACGCGGTGATCGAGCGCAAGGGCTGCCGAACCGCGTTCGTGACCACGGCCGGCTTTCGCGACGTCTTGGCACTGCAGCGGCAGCTCCGGCCGAATGTCTACGCCATCGCCTGCCGTAAGCCGGAGCCCCTCGTCCCGCTCAATCTTTGCGCCGAAGCATTCGAGCGCATCGACGTGCAGGGCGAGACGGTGACGCCTCTCGACGAAGCGGCCCTGATCGACACCATGGCCCGCCTCGTCGAGCGGGAGAAGCCCGAAGCCGTGGCGGTGTGCCTGCTGCACGCCTATCGCGAGCCTGCGCACGAGCTTCGGGTGCGCGAGATCATCGCCCGCCACTACCCTGATCTGCCGGTCGTGCTGTCCTCGGACGTTCTGCCGACCTTCCGCGAGTACGAGCGCGCCTCGACGACGGCAATGGCGGCTTATCTGGTGCCGCTGGTCGGCCGCTATCTCCACCGGTTGGAGCGCCACCTGGAAGAGGGCGCACCCGGCAGCAATCTGTTCGTCATGCAGTCTGCGGGCGGCGTGCTGCCCAGCAGCGGTCTGCACGGCCGCGGCGTCGAGATGCTGAACTCCGGCCCTGCCGCGGGCGTCATCGGGGCGACCCGCATGGCGCAGGCCATCGGGGACGCCGACGTTATCACCCTCGATGTCGGAGGAACGAGCGCAGACATCTGCCTGATTGCGCAAGGCCGGCCCAGCGTCACCTCGGAGACCCAGGTGGCGGGGCTTCCTGTCGGCCTGCCGAGCATCGACATCGCCAACATCGGAGCCGGCGGCGGAAGCCTCGGCTGGGTCGATGCCGGCGGCATGCTGCAGGTCGGGCCCCGCTCGGCAGGGGCGCAGCCCGGTCCTGCCTGCTACGGCCGCGGCGGTACCGTGCCGGCACTGACCGATGCGCTGGTGCAGCTCGGCTGGATCCGGCCCCACCGCTTCCTCGGGGGCCGCATGACGCTGTTGCCTGAGCGTGCGACCGCCGCTCTTGCGGAGTTGGCCGCTCCCCTCGGCCAGGGTCCCGACGACATGGCCCGCGCCATGGTCGAGATCGGGGCGGCCAATGTCAGCCAGGGAATCCGGCTCGTCTCGGTGCAGCGGGGACACGATCCGAAGGACTATACGCTCTACGCCTATGGCGGCATGGGCCCGATGCTGGGGGCGCTCTCGGCGAACGAACTGAAGATCCGTCGTGTCGTGGTGCCGCCCTATCCGGGCCTCTTTTCGGCATTGGGCCTGCTGGTTGCGGATCTTAAGCGCATCTATCGCGAGACCCATTTCCTGCGTGTCACCGACACCGTGGCAACGGACGTGGGGGCGGCCTTCGCACGGCTGCGCGCTCAGGCCGAAGTCGAATTCGCAGGCTTTGGCCGCGCCCCCGAGGAAATCCTGTTCGAGCACGAGTTGGAGATGCGGTTCGTCGGCCAAGGATACGAACTGCATTCGAGCATTGCTCTGGACCGGCTCGAGGCAGAGGGACGCCGCTACGTCGAGGACCAGTTCAAGGCGGCGCATGAGGCCCGCTACGGCGCCGTCCTGGCCATGGACATGGTCGAGATCGTGACGCTGCGCCTGACGGCCTCCGTTCCCACCGACGATACCGTCATCGGCTCCCTGACCCGACCGAAGGCCGTGACGGCGGAACCCCACATCGATGAGAGCACGATCCTGTTCGAGGGCCGGACGGTACCGTGCCGCTTCGCGTGGCGGGCCGACCTCCCGCCGGGCACGACTTTTGAGGGAGCGGCCATCATCGAGGAGCCTACGGCGACGACGTTCGTCCCGCCGGGCTGGACAGCGCGGGTCGACGCAACCGGCGCCCTTATCCTGACGTCGGAGGTCTGACAATGTCCGCCAAGATCAGCCAATCCACCTTCAACATCATCAGCAGCAGCCTCCACGGCATTGCCCAGGAGATGGGCGAGAAGCTTGTCCGCTCAGCCTATTCCACCATCATCCGTGAGGCTCGGGACTGCTCGACCTCGCTGCTTGACAGGCAGGGCCGGATTATCGCCCAGGCGCAGTTCTGCCCGATCCACATGAACTCCTTCGGCAAGGTCTTCGAGGCTTTCGCCAAGCGGTTCGATCTCTCGACGATCAGGCCCGGCGAAGGCCTGATCACCAACGATCCCTACAGCGGCGCGCAGCACCTGAACGACATCGTGCTGTTCACGCCCATCTTCCATCGCGGCAGGCTGGTTGCCTTCAGCGCTTCGCTCGGACATCACATCGATGTCGGCGGCGGCGCGGCCGGTCCGAACGCCTCGGCCTCCGATGTCTATTCCGAAGGTCTCCGCATCCCGCTCCTGCGTTTCGACACCGCCCGTGATCTCGGCGACGGCATGCTGGAGCAGTTTATCCGGACCAACGTGCGCCCGCCGGATCAGGTCATGGGCGACATCTACGCGCAGATCGCCGCGAACCGCAGCGGCGAAGCACGTTTCGTCGAAATGCTGGAGCGCTTCGGCGAGGAGACGGTGCTGGCCTGTGCGGCCGAACTGCAGGACTATTCCGAGCGTCTCGCCCGCGAGGCGATCCGGACGATACCCGACGGCGTGTACGAGGCCGAGGATTTCGTCGACGACAACGGCTTCACGGACAGCCCCTTGCGCGTCGCCGTCAAGATCACCGTCCACGGCGACAGCCTCGATATAGATTTCGCCGGGTCGGACCCACAGACGAAGGGCATTATCAACTCGCCCCTCGCCTCCACGATTTCAGCCGCCCTGGGGGCGATGGCCATCGTGCTCGGCGGCGGCGATATTCCGGTGAACGACGGGCTTTATCGGCCGGTCGGACGCATCGACGTCCCGTTCGGCAGCTTCCTCAACCCGAGTCAGCCGGTCGCCGTGCGGGCCAGGAACAACCCCTGTCACCGCGTCTACAACGCCATCATGCTGGCGATGTCCGAGGTCGTGCCGAACCGGGTCCTGGCCTCCGGACACGACACGACCAACGCGATCGGCCTCGGACACATGTCGGAAGACCGCTTCCACGTCTACATGGAGGTCGTCGGTGGCGGCTGGGGAGCCTCGGCGGGTGCGGACGGGGCCGATGTGGTCGATGGTTACGTCGGCAACTGCTCGAATGTTCCGGTGGAATCCCTCGAGGCGGACTACCCGTTCTTGCGCATCGAGGAGTACGCACTCAGGCGGGACTCCGCCGGTGCCGGCGAGCGACGCGGCGGTCTCGGCGCCCGCCGCGTCTATCGCATCCTGGCGGATGACGTCACCTTCAACTCCTACTCCGATCGCTTCAAGGTCGCTCCCTGGGGTCTCCACGGCGGCCAAGCGGGCCGACATTCACGGTTTCTCGTCGAGCGGGACGGGACCTCGATCCCCCTGCCGTCCAAGGGCAATACCACCCTTAGAAAGGGCGACCGACTGATCATCGAGACGGCCGGAGGCGGAGGATTCGGCTCGCCGGCGAAGCGGGATCGCACTCTTGTCGCCCGGGAAGTTGCCGAGGGGCTCATCAGCCGCGAGGAGGCCGCCAGGATTTACGGCTCTTAAGGAGGCCGGCCTCATTGCCGCCGGCGCTGGACACTGCAATAACAAAGGAGGCTGCACATATGACACGACACCTCGTCGCGGGCGCAACGCTCGCCTTGCTCGGATGTCTCGGTAGTTTTCCGGTTGCTGCCAAGATCGAGAAGCCGGTCATCAAGATCGGGATCCTCAATGACATGAGCGGTCCTTACGCCGATCTCGGCGGTCCAGGCTCGGTTGTCGCGGCGCAGCTCGCGGTCGACGATGCCGGCGGCAAAATCAACGGCGCTGCAGTTGAGCTCGTCTCGGCGGATCACCAGAACAAGCCCGACATCGGCTCGACCGTCGCGCGGCGCTGGTTTGACGAGGAGGGGGTCGACGTGATCGCCGACGTGCCGGTCTCCTCGGTCGCCCTCGCGGTTCAGGAGATCGGCCGGCAGGCAAAGCGCATCACGCTGATGCAGGCGACGACCTCCGACCTCAGCGGCAAGGCCTGTTCTCCCTACAGCACGGCGTGGCAGGACGACACCTACGCCTTTTCCAAGGCGACCTCACAGGCCGTGGTCGCATCCGGCAGCAAGAAATGGTTCTTCATCTCGGCCGATTACTCATTCGGTCACACGCTGGAGCGGGACGCCGGCAAGTTCATCACGCAGGCCGGCGGCACCGTGATCGGTGCAGTCAGACATCCGATCAATACAAGCGACATGAGTTCCTACCTGCTGCAGGCCCAAAGCTCCGGAGCCGAGGTCGTCGCGTTTGCCAATGGCGGTGGTGATTTGATCAACTCGATCAAGCAAGCCGACGAGTTCGGCATTGCGGAAGGCGGGCAGAAGCTCGTCGGGTTCCTTCTCTATCTCACCGACGTTCATGCTCTGGGTCTGCCGGTCACGAAAGGCCTGTTGTTGTCCGAAGGTTTTTATTGGGATCAGAACGAGGCGGCGCGAACCTGGTCAAAGCGCTTTTTCGAGAAGACGAAGCGGATGCCGACCAAGCAGCATGCATCCGTCTACACCTCGGTCGCACACTACCTGAAGGCCGTGAAGGCAGCCGATACGCTCGATGCCGACGTGGTGGCGATGCAGATGCGGAAAATGCCGGTCGACTACTTCGGCCATTCCGGAACAGTTCGGCAGGATGGCCGTGTCGTTTACCCGATGACGCTCTACGAGGTGAAGTCCCCGGCCGAGAGCAAACAGCCCTGGGATTACCTCAAGCCATTGCGGGAGATCCCCGCGGCGGAGGCCTTCCGGCCGATGTCCGAGGGGGGCTGCAGCTTGGTGAAATAACGGCGACCGCTGTCGGGCTGTCGTCGTTGCACCATTCTTCGACCCGCGTGCCGCGGAAGGTTCCGAGGTCGAGGGTATCGCCGCACCCATGGTCCCGGACCCTTGCCGGCACTACAGGCAATCCCGGGTCGCCGCGCTCGGAGTAAGAGTTATGAAATCGGAACTTTACATCGATGGCGCGTGGCGGGCTGCAGCCTCGGGCGGGACGATCGCCGTCATCGATCCCGCGACCGAAGAGGTCTTCCAGCACGTGGCGGATGCCGGCCCATCCGACGTTTCGCGAGCCGTGACCGCCGCGCGCGAGGCATTTGACGGCGTCTGGGGCCGGACGACCGGCCGGGAGCGCGCCGTGATGCTCCGGGCCATCGCCAGCGCGATTGCCGAGCGGCGCGATGCCCTCGCCACGCTGGAGGTCCGCGACAATGGGAAGCCTCTGGCGGAGGCGCTTTGGGATATCGACGACGCGGCCGGCTGCTTCGCGTATTATGCCGATCTTGCCGAAGATCTCGATGGCCGACAGGACGAACCGGTGGAACTCCCCGATGTCCGCTTTACGTCGCAGGTGCGGCGCGAGCCGGTGGGTGTCGCAGGCCAGATTATCCCTTGGAACTATCCACTCCTCATGGCGGCGTGGAAGGTCGCACCGGCCCTCGCCGCCGGTGCGACCTGCGTCCTCAAGCCCTCCGAACTGACCCCCCTGACCGCTCTCGAACTCGCCGACATCGCGCATGGGACCGGCCTGCCGCGCGGCGTGCTGAACGTCGTGACCGGGGCCGGCCAGGCGGGCGCTGCTCTCGCCGAACATCCTGGAGTCGATAAGCTCGCCTTTACGGGATCCGTGTCCACCGGGGCGAAGGTCATGGCGGCGGGAGCCCGCGACATCAAGGCGGTTAGCCTGGAACTCGGCGGCAAGTCGCCTTTCCTGGTCTTCGACGATGCTGACATCGAGAAGGCCGTCGAATGGATCATGTTCGGGATCTTTTGGAATCAGGGCGAAGTCTGCAGCGCGACCTCACGTCTCCTGGTACAGGCCGGGATCGCCGATGCGCTGATCGAGCGGCTTGCGGTCGAAGCAGCCCGAATTCCTGTCGGCCACGGCCTCGATCCCAAGACGTTGCTCGGCCCTCTCGTCAGCCGCGGACACTATGGAAAGGTGACCGGTTACATCGCGGAGGGCCGACGCGAAGGTCTCCGTTGCATCACCGGAGGAGACAGGCCGGAGCACCTGCCGAAGGGATATTTCCTGCGGCCCACGATCTTCGAAGACGTTCCCGAAACCTCACGGCTCTGGCGCGAGGAGATTTTCGGGCCGGTCCTCTGCATCCGACGGTTTCGAACCGAGCAGGAAGCCGTGCAATTGGCCAACGCCTCCCCGTTCGGTCTCGCAGCCGCTGTCATGTCGGCCGACGACGACCGTTGCCGTCGCGTGTCGCGCGCGCTTCGTGCCGGAATCGTCTGGGTAAACTGCTCACAGCCGACCTTCACGCAAGCACCGTGGGGAGGCGTCAAGAGAAGCGGCATCGGCCGCGAACTCGGACAATGGGGTCTTGATAATTATCTGGAGATCAAGCAGGTAACGCGCTTTGCCAGCGAAGAGAAATGGGGATGGTACATCAAATAATCGTGACAGACGAAATCATGGAAGGAGGCGGCATCAACCCAATGCGTGGCGTCGATTGAAGTGGCGGCGCAGTGCCGATGCGGATCGGGAGTCGCGCTCATGTTTGGCGCTCCGCCATGCCAAATCGGCGTCACCAGCTTGGCAATACCCTTCCGACCCAACCTCATCGCCATGAGGACAGTCCATTGACAGACATCATCCTGGAAGCGCGCAACCTGACGAAGGAGTTCAAGGGGTTCGTGGCGGTTCGGGGTGTGAACCTGCAGGTTCGCCGCGGCACCATCCACGCGCTGATCGGCCCGAACGGCGCCGGCAAGAGCACGGTGTTCAACCTGCTGACCAAGTTCCTCACCCCCACGCGCGGCCAGATCCTCTACAAGGGCCGC
>PJUA01000571.1_pt1 | contig 16518 bp, 14 predicted proteins | sample 1512151 | NCBI WGS metagenome assembly PJUA01 (sample SAMN08177678, study PRJNA422409) | Soil metagenome, whole genome shotgun sequencing project. | isolation source: Soil enriched on filter paper: beechwood xylan treatment | place: USA: Madison | collected 2015-01-15
AGCAGCTGGTCGCGCGACAGCGTGCCGACGGCGCCGGAGCCGTCCTCCTCCCCCGCCCTGCCGGTCTCCAGCGAGCCGAGGCAGCCCAGCTCGCCCTCCACCGAGACGCCGACGGCGTGCGCCTGCTCCACCACCTGCCGGGTGACGCGGATGTTGTAGTCGTAGCCGGCCGGCGTCTTCATGTCGTCCAGCAGTGAACCGTCCATCATCACGCTGGTGAAGCCGGAGCGGATCGCCTGCTGGCAGACGGCCGGGCTGGCGCCATGGTCCTGGTGCAGGCAGATGGGGATGTGCGGCCACATCTCGACCGCCGCCTGCACCATATGGCGCAGGAACGGCTCGCCGGCATATTTGCGCGCGCCGGCGGACGCCTGCAGGATCACCGGGCTGGCGCACTCGTCCGCCGCCTGCATGATCGCCTGGATCTGTTCCATGTTGTTGATATTGAAGGCCGGCACGCCATAGCCATGCTCGGCCGCGTGGTCGAGGAGCTGTCGAAGGGAGATCAAGGCCATCGCGGGAGGTCTCCGATTCAAGATTGGGGGGAGCAGAGGCGTTGGGCGCGGTCCGCCACCGCATCCGCAGTGATGCCGAAATGGCGGTAGAGGTCGCCGACGGGGGCGGATTCGCCGTAGCGATCGAGGCCGACCACGTCGCCGTCCAGCCCGACAAAGGCGCGCCACAGCCCCGTCGCCCCGGCCTCCACCGCCAGCCGGGGAACACCGGCCGGCAGCACGCTGCTGCGCCATGCTTCGTCCTGCCGGTCGAAGACCTCGCAGCAGGGCATGGAGACGACCTGGGCGGCGATGCCCCGACCGGCGAGTAGGCGACGCGCCTCCATCGCGATGGGCACCTCCGATCCGGTGGCGATCAGCACGACATCGGGCCGTCCATCATCGGCCAGCACATAGCCGCCGCGGGCCGCATCATGGGCGCGGCCGGCTCCAGTCTGGGCGGGCAGGGTCTGGCGTGACAGCAGCAGGGCGGTCGGTCGGTCCGCCCGCTCGACCGCCGCCCGCCAGGCGATAGCGGTCTCCAAAGCGTCGCAGGGGCGCCAAACGTCGAGGTTCGGCATCAGGCGCAGGCTGGCGGCATGCTCGACCGGCTGGTGGGTCGGACCGTCCTCGCCCAGACCGATGCTGTCATGGGTGAAGACGTGGACCACGCGCAGCCCCATCAGCGCCGACAGGCGCAAGCCGTTGCGGGCATAGTCGGAGAAGACCAGGAAGGTGCCGCCGAAGGGAATGACGCCGCCATGCAGCGCCATGCCGTTCATCACCGCGGCCATGCCGAACTCCCGCACGCCGTAATGGAGGTGACGCCCGGCGCCGCCCGGCCAGTCGGTGAGGGTGGAGCCGGTCAGATCCGCCGATCCACCCAGCAGTTCGGGCAGCAGGCCGGCCAGCACCTGGATGGCCTGCTGGGACGCCTTGCGCGTCGCCATCGGCTCCGCCCGCTCCGCAACCGCGGCGATCCAAGCATCGGCCGCTCCGGCGAATCCCTCCGGCAGATCGCCGCGCATGCGCCGTAGGAATTCGGCCGCCATCTGCGGGTGGGTGTCGGCATAGGCGTCGAAGTGGGCCTGCCAATCGGCCTGCGCCGCGGCACCGCGCCGCCGGGCGTCCCAGCCGGCGCGTACCTCGTCCGGCAGTTCGAAGGGCGGAAAGGTCCAGCCGAGCGCGGCCCTGGTTGCCGCGACCTCTCCGGCGCCGAGCGGTGCGCCATGCACCTCGGCCGACCCGGCACGGGTGGGGGAGCCGTGGCCGATCACCGTCCGGCAACAGACCAATGTCGGCTTGCCGCAGGAAGTCAGCGCCTCGTCGATGGCGGCGTCGAGTGCGTTGGAATCGTGGCCGTCGACCTCGCGGATCACGCGCCAGCCATGGGCCTCGAACCGCCGCGGCGTGTCGTCGGCGAACCAGCCGGTGACGGGGCCGTCGATGGAAATACCGTTGTCGTCATAGAAGACCACCAGCTTTTCCAGTCCCAGCGTGCCGGCCAGCGAGCAGGCCTCGTGGCTGATCCCCTCCATCAGGCAGCCGTCGCCGACGAAGCAGAAGGTCCGGTGGTCGACGATGCGGTGCCCCGGCCGGTTGAACTCCGCCCCCAGCAGCCGTTCGGTCAAGGCCATGCCGACGGCGTTCGCAAGGCCCTGCCCCAGCGGCCCGGTGGTCGTCTCCACCCCCGGTGTGACCCCATATTCCGGATGGCCCGGCGTGCGCGAACCGAGCTGCCGGAAACGCCGCAGTTCCTCCATCGGCAGATCGTAGCCGGTCAGGTGAAGCAGCGCGTAGAGCAGCATGGAGCCGTGCCCGTTCGACAGCACGAAGCGGTCGCGGTCGGGCCAGTCCGGGTCGGCCGGATTGTGGCGCAGATGACGCCGCCACAGCGCCTCGGCGATATCGGCCATGCCCATCGGCATGCCGGGATGGCCGGAGTTCGCAGCCTCCACCGCGTCGATGGCGAGCATGCGCAGCGCGTTCGCCAGCATACGGCGACCGGAGCCGTTGTCTGGACTCTCATCGGAAGTATCGGCTGGCGGCATGGCAAGCCGGTCCTGTTCGCGGACCTCTTGGGCCGCGGTCATCGACGCAGTCATGGCTGGTGTCCTCCCCGGTATTGGCTTTCCGGCGCCCTTCAGAACGCCTTCTTCTTGCGATCGGCGAGTTGCCAGATCATCGGCGTGAAGATGAGCTGCATCGCCAGCGCCATCTTGTCGCCCGGACAGACGATGGTGTTGGGCCGGGTCATGAAGCTGTCCTTCAGCATCGACAGCAGATAGGGGAAGTCGATGCCCTTCGGCCGGGTGAAGCGGATGACCAGCATGCTCTCATCCGACGTCGGGATGTCGCGGGCGATGAAGGGATTGCTGGTGTCCACCGTGGGAACACGCTGAAAATTCACGTCAGTGCAGCTGAATTGCGGGCAGATGTATTTCACGTAGTCGGGCATGCGCCGCAGGATGGTGTCGACGATGGCTTCTTCCGAATAGCCCCGCATGTTGCGGTCGCGGTGGATCTTCTGGATCCATTCGAGGTTGACGATGGGAACCACGCCGATCTTCAGGTCGGCGTGACGGGCGAGGTCGACGCGGTCGGTGCGAACGCAGCCGTGCAAGCCCTCGTAGAACAGCAGATCGGTGCCGGGTTCGATCTCCTCCCATGGCGTGAAGGTGCCGGGCTCCTGGCCATAGGGTTCGGCCTCCTTCTCGTCATGCAGGTACTTGCGGGTCCGGCCGCCGCCGGTCTCGCCATAGCTGCGGAACAGGTCGTCCAACTCCTCGAACAGGTTGGCGTCGGGTCCGAAATGGCTGAAGGTGGAATGGGGCTCCTCCTGCGCCTCGGCGACCTTGGCGCGCATCTCACGCCGGTCGTAGCGGTGGAAGCTGTCGCCCTCGACGATGGCGGCGGAAACGCCCTCCCGGCGGAAGATCTGCTGGAAGGTGCGGGTGACGGTGGTGGTCCCGGCGCCGGAGGAGCCGGTGACGACGATGATCGGATGACGGGCCGACATGGTGTGTTCCTCCCTCAACCAAGTGCCGCGGACTCAGGCGCCAGGAACAGCGACCGGCTGCCGAACAGCGGCGCATGAAAGGACAGTTCCTCCCCCCGGTCGTAGGCGGCGTGATAGGCGACCAGCCGCTCCACCTCCGCCTTCGACCCCAGGATCACCGGCACGCGCTGGTGCAGGGCCATCGGCTTGATGTCGAGGATGCGCTGCCGTCCGGTGCTGGCCGCCCCGCCCGCCTGTTCCACCAGCATGGCAATGGGGTTCGCCTCGTAGAGAAGCCGCAGCCGTCCCGGCTTGTGGGTGGGACGGGCATCGCGCGGATAGAGGAAGACGCCGCCGCGGATCAGGATGCGGTAGACCTCCGCCACCAGCGACGCGATCCAGCGCATGTTGAAATCCGCCTCGCGCGGGCCGGAGCTGCCCTTGATGCATTCCTCGACATATTGGCGCACCGGCGGTTCCCAGAAGCGGGCGTTGGAGCTGTTGATGGCAAATTCGCAAACATTATCGGGAATGCGCATATTCGGATGGGTCAGGGTGTAGGCGCCGATCTCGCGGTCCAGCGTAAAGCCGTGCACGCCTTCGCCGAAGGTGGCGATGATCATGTCGGCCGGACCGTAGAGGGCGAAACCCGCCGCCACCTGCTGGGTGCCGGGCTGGAGGAAATGCTCCACCTCCGGCTCCTCCACGCCGTCGGGCGCCTTGAGGATGGAGAAGATGGTGCCAACCGTCAGGTTGACGTCCACATTCGACGAACCGTCCAGCGGGTCGAAGGCCAGCAGATAGCGGCCGCGCGGATATTCGCGGGGGATGCGGTAGGGCTCCTCCATCTCCTCCGACGCCATGCCGCAGAGCTTGCCGCCATATTCGCAGGTGCGCAGCATGATCTCGTTGGCGATCAGGTCCAGCGGCTTCTGCGTCTCGCCATGGACGTTGACGCCGGGTTCCGGAGCCGGGGCGGCAGGCTGGCCAGCGGCAGGCTGCAGCGACCCGCGGGCGGCGGCGCTGGCGATGAACTTGCACGCGGTCTGCACGTCGTTGAGCAGCGCGGTCAGGTCGGTGTCGGCCCCGCCGCGGCGGCGCTGGTCCTCGATGATGAATTTGCTGAAGGTCGTGTGACGGTGCGGCATCGGTTCCCCCTCTCTCGGTGTTATGTGCGGCCGGCTTGTTGCCGGCCTATTGTGTGAAGACGCGGCTTTGGCGGATGTCCTCCTCGGCGATGGTCAGCAGGTCGGCGGCGCCGATGACGCTGCTGCGCGCCTCGAACAGGCGGTTGGCCTGACGCAGGCGGGCGCGGTCGAGCGCATTGCGGATGGAGCGGGCGTTGGCGAAGCGCGGCTGCGCCATGCGGCAGCGGATGTAGTCGCCCATCGCCCGTTCCGCCTCCGGCGCAAAACGGTACTGCATGCCGGCTGTCATCAGCCGGGCGATCTCCAGCAGTTCATCCGCTTCATAGTCGGGGAAATCGACATGGTGGGCGATGCGCGACGCCATGCCGGGGTTGGAGCGGAAGAAGGTGTCCATGCGGTCACGATAGCCGGCGAGGATCACCACGAGGTCGTCGCGGTTGTCCTCCATCACCTGCAGCAGGATTTCGATGGCTTCCTGGCCATAGTCGCGCTCGTTCTCCGGCCGGTAGAGGTAATAGGCCTCGTCGATGAACAGCACGCCGCCCATGGCGCGCTTCAGCACCTCCTTCGTCTTGGGTGCGGTGTGGCCGATATACTGGCCGACCAGATCGTCGCGGGTGACGCTGACCACATGATCGCGACGGATGTAACCCAGCCCATGAAGAAGCCCGGCCATCCGCCGCGCGACCGTGGTCTTGCCGGTGCCGGGATTGCCGGTGAAGCACATGTGCAGCGATGGAGGCTCCGCCCGAAGACCGATGCTGCGGCGGGCGCGTTCCACCAGCAGCAGGGCGGCGATCTCGCGGATGCGGGTCTTCACCGGCGTCAGCCCGACCAGCTCGCGGTCCATCCCCGCCAGCATCTCGCCGATGCCGGAGTCGCGGTAAAGCGCGTCGAGATCGACGGAGGGGGCATCGGCCGGGCGGTCACATGTCTCCAGATCGAGAAGGTCGGCTGCTTCGCTCATGCCGCCCTCCATTCCGGTTCGGTCATCAGGGAGGCCCGCATGCGCCCTACCACGCCGCGATAGCCGCCGTCGGCGTCCGCCGCCCCGAAGATTGCCGAACCGGCAACGAAGACGTCGGCCCCGGCATCGGCGACGGCACGGATGTTGTCGGGCTTGATGCCGCCGTCCACCTCCAGCCGGATGTCGCGGCCGGTGCGCTCGCGGTGGCGGTCGATGCGGCGGCGGACCTCGGCGATCTTCCCGAACGCGGAGGGGATGAAGGACTGGCCGCCAAAGCCGGGATTGACCGACATGACGACGATCAGGTCCAGCCGGTCCATCACATGGTCGAGATGGGCCAGAGGTGTGGCCGGGTTCAGCGCCAGCCCGGCGCGGCAGCCCTGCTCGCGGATCAGCGCCAGGGTGCGGTCGGGGTGGTCGGACGCCTCGGGGTGGAAGCTGATGATGTCGGCGCCGGCCTTGGCGAACAGCGGCACCAGCGCATCGACCGGACGCACCATCAGGTGAACGTCGATGATTGCGCGGGTGCGGGGGCGGATCGCGGCGCAGACCAGCGGACCGATGGTCAGGTTGGGGACGTAGTGGTTGTCCATCACGTCGACATGGACGACCTCGCAGCCGGCCTCCACCACCCGCTCCACCTCTTCGCCCAGTCGGGCGAAGTCGGCGGACAGGATCGAGGGAGCGAGAAGGTATCCATGTCCCAGCTCACGTTCCCCCGGTTCACGTTCCCCCAGCTCACGTTCCATGACGGGTCTCCCCGCCATATCGTTCGCCGGACGGGCGGCCGGTGGCATAGCTGCGCACCGTGTAGCCGATGCGCCGCCCCGGCCCCTCGCCACGCAGCAGCTCGAAACCGGGCTCCACGGCCGGACGGTTGACCAGGTAGGACATGCGCACCGTCTCGAAGCCGTGCGAGCTGTCGAAGGCAAGGACCTTCACATACTGGTCGGGATGGGCGGTGCGGCAGGCATCGATCTCCATCATCACGCCCTTGGCGTCGCGCAGGTCGAACATGGGGTTGCCCCACATCGTCCAATAGCTGTTGCGCGGGTGCGGGTCGTCGGTGAACTCCACCGCCACCGCCCAGCCCTGGTCGAGGGCATATTGCACCTGTTTCGTGATCTCCTCGTCCGTCAGGTCCGGCAGGAAGGAGAATTGGCCCTGGGTCAAATGCATGGGAATCGCTCCTTCACATCGCCGCGGTGGGGGTGGGGACGTAATCGACGCTGTCGGTGGAGGCATAGTCGAAGGTGACGTCCTTCCAGGTGTCGAGCGCCGCGCGCAGCGGTGCGCACCAGCGGGCGGCGTCGCGCAGGATCTCCGGCCCCTCGTTCCAGATGTCGCGCCCTTCATTGCGGGCCTTGACCATGGTTTCCAGCGCGACGCGGTTGGCGGTGGCGCCCGCCTGGATACCGTCGGGGTGGCCGATGGTGCCGCCGCCGAACTGCAGGATCACGTCCTCGCCCAGGTATGTCAGCAACTGGTGCATCTGTCCGGCATGGATGCCGCCGGACGCCACCGGCATCATCCGCTTCAGCCCGGCCCAGGGTTGGTCGAAGAAGATGCCGTGCTGCAGGTTCTGCGGGACGTGGGTCTCGCGGCAGGTGTCGTAAATGCCGCGGATGACGTTGGGATCGCCCTCCAGCTTGCCGACGACGGTGCCGGCATGGATGTGGTCGACGCCGGCCATGCGCATCCACTTGGCGATCACGCGGAAGGACACGCCGTGGCTCTTCTGCCGGGTGTAGGTGGAATGGCCGGCGCGGTGCAGGTGCAGGATCATGTCGTTGCGCCGCGCCCACTTCGCCATCGACTGGATGGCGGTGTAGCCGATCACCAGATCGATCATGATGATGACGCTGCCCAGCTCCTTGGCGAACTCGGCCCGCTCGTACATGTCCTCCATGGTGGCGGCGGTGACGTTCAGGTAGGTGCCCTTGATCTCTCCGGTCTCGGCGGTGGCGCGGTTCACCCCCTCCATGCAGTAGAGGAAGCGGTCGCGCCAATGCATGAAGGGCTGCGAGTTGATGTTCTCGTCGTCCTTGGTGAAGTCGAGCCCGCCTTTCAGCGCCTCGTACACCACGCGGCCATAGTTGCGGCCGGAAAGACCCAGCTTCGGTTTCATGGTGGCGCCCAGCAGCGGCCGGCCGAAATTGTTGAGCCGCTCGCGCTCCACCACGATGCCGGTCGCCGGCCCCTGGAAGGTCTTCAGATAGGCGACGGGGATCCGCATGTCCTCCAGCCGCAGCCCCTTCAAAGGCTTGAAACCGAAGACGTTGCCGATGATCGACGCGGTGAGGTTGGCGATCGACCCCTCCTCGAACAGGTCGAGTTCATAGGCGATGTAGGCGAAATACTGGCCGGGCGTGCCCGGCACCGGATCGACGCGGAAGGCCTTGGCGCGATAGCGCTCGCAGTCGGTCAGGCGGTCGGTCCACACCACGGTCCAGGTGGCGGTGGAGCTTTCGCCGGCGACCGCCGCCGCCGCTTCCTCCGGATCGACGCCGTCCTGCGGCGTGATGCGGAAGACGGCGAGCACGTCGGTGTCCTTCGGTTCGTAATCCGGTTCCCAATAGCCCATCTGCCGGTATTTCAGCACGCCCGGCCGGTAGCGGGCCTTGGGGTCGCTCACCACCCCGTTGCTGGCTTCCTGGCTGCTGGGGAGCGTCGTCGATACGTAATTCATCGTCTTCACCTCGCCGGTGGCGTTCGGTTCGTTCGATGAAAATGTTAGCCGCACGTACTGTTGAGGAAAATTCAAATACACAGCATAGTATGGCTAGGGATCCCTGATGAATGGGCCGGCCGATGACCATCCAGCACGCCACCCTGCGCCAGCTTCAGATCTTCACCGCCGCTGCCCGCAGCCTGTCTTTCGCACGGGTGGCAGAGCAGTTTGGCCTGACCCCCGGCGCGGTCTCCTTCCAGATCAAGCAGGTGGAGGGCCATTGCGGTTTTCCGCTGTTCGAGCGGGTGGGCCGGCGCGTCGTCCTGACGGAGGCCGGGCGCGACCTGCTGGAACATGCGACGCTGATCCTCCAGGCGCTGGACAATGCCGACCGGCGGATGCAGGCGCTGAAGGGGGTGACCGGCGGCAACGTCACCATCGGACTGGTCAGCACCGCCAAATACATCGCCCCGCACATGGTCTCCCGCTTCCAGGCGGAGCGGCCGGGCGTGTCGATCCACCTCCAGGACGGCAACCGGCGGGAGGTGAATGCGATGGTCGCCAAGGGAGAGGTCGACCTCGCCATCATGGGCCGCCCGCTGGACGGGGAGGAGTTGCTGGCCGAGCCCTTCGCCCGCCATCCCAGCATCATCATCTGTGCGCCGACCCATCCGCTGGCCGATGCCCCGGCCCTGCGCCTGTCCGATCTGGCCGGCAGCGGCTTCATCGCCCGGGAGGAAGGCGCCGGCACGCGGGCGCTGACCGACGCCTACTTCAATGGCCGCGGCTTCACCCCCCACATCGTCATGACCTCCAGCAGCAATGAGACGATCAAGCAGGCGGTCATGGCCGGCATCGGCGTCGCCCTGCTGTCCCGCCACACCGTGGATTTGGAACTGGCGCTGGGGATGCTGCGGGAATTGAAGGTGGAAGGGCTGCCTTTGATGCGGTCCTGGTACATCGCCCACCGCCGCAGCCTGCCGCTGCTGCCGGTGCATGCGCAGTTGCGCAGCTATCTGCTGGAACGCGGGCAGGCGATCATCGACAGCATCCAGGCCAGCCATCGGGCGCTGGTGCTCGGCACCTGAACCCAGGCGTCATGTCAGCACGATGTGCACCCCGGCAGCGGTCAACCGCTCGGCCCGCACACTGTCCAGCCCGTTGTCGCAGCACAGGAAACCGAAGCTGTCGAGCTTGGCGAAGAAGGCCGGCTTGACCTGATCGAACTTGCTGCTGTCGATCACCAGCGCCTTGGTCACGGCGTTGGCGATGGCGGTCTGCTTGATCTCGACCTCGTGGAAGTTGGAGCAGCTGATGCCAAGCGACTCATGCACGCCGCCGGCCGAGATGAAGGCGGTGTTGATGCCGATGCCGCGCAGCATCTCCAGCGACTCCGGACTGGAAAAGGACGCCGAGGAGGCGTGATAGAGCCCGCCCAGCATGACCACGCGCACGCCCGGCTTCTTGCAGACGATCTCCGCGATGTTCATCGCGTAGCAGACCACGGTGATCTGGCTGTCGGCCGGAATGCGGCTGGCCAGATGGGTGGTGGTGGTGCCGCAGTCGATGAACACCGTCTCGCCCGGCTTCAGCAGGGTCGCCGCCGCCTCGCAGGCGGCCCGCTTCATCTCGATGTGGGTGTCCCGCTCGCGGTCCAGCATGTAGCCCATGCCGCCGGCGCTCTCCAGCCCGCCGGCGATGTAGCCGCCGAGATAGGCGAACCGCCCGCCGCAAGACGCGATGTCGCGCCGCACCGTCATTTCGGAAACATCCAGCAGCCGCGCCGCATCCTTCAGCCGGAGGTAGCCGCCGGCATCCAGCGCGGACTGCAACCGGTTCAGACGCTCAGCCCTTCTCATCGACATGTCCGCATCCCGCACCGTTTCCGCCCATCCTGCGCGCGGCCGCACCATACAATCCAGACGGGTTAATCCCAATGGCGCAAACCAATAAGCGGGATGGCCGTGGCCAGGATCACAAGGGCATGCATTGATCTTGACACAGAGCGCGACAGCGTGAAACTATCCTTTCAGAAAATGTTAGGATGTTAACATCGCAACGAACTTCGAAGCGGTGTCGGCATTCCGGCGACGAGGACGAGAGGCCCCAAGGGATAAGGGGCTCCCCGGGAGGACCAAGATGCCCATGCCCAGCGTTCCGACCGAACCGGCCGGTCTGGCTCCGTTCATCGACCACACCCTGTTGCGCCCGGATGCTCAGCCCGCCGATGTTGAGCGGCTGTGCGACGAAGCGCGCGCGCACGTTTTCAAGGCGGTCTGCGTCAACCCCATCTTCATTCCGCTCGTGAGCGAACGGCTGGCCGGATCGCCGGTGGCGCCCTGCGCCGTGATCTGCTTCCCCTTCGGCGCCGATCCAACGGCGATCAAGGCGGACGAGGCGGAGTGGGTGGTGCGCCACGGCGCCCGCGAGGTCGACATGGTGATCCCGATCGGCCTGCTGAAAGCCGGACGGACGGCGGAGGTGCGCGACGACATCGCCGCGGTCAAGCAGGCCTGCGGCGACGCCCTGCTGAAGGTCATCATAGAGACGAGCCTGCTCACCGATGAAGAAAAGGTGCTGGCCTGCCGACTGTCGCAGGAGGCCGGAGCCGATTTCGTCAAGACCTCCACCGGCTTCGCCGGCGGCGGCGCCACCGTCGAGGATGTGGCGCTGATGCGCCGGACCGTCGGCGACGGCATGGGTGTCAAGGCTTCGGGCGGCGTACGGACCACCGAGGATGCCCGCCGCATGATCGCGGCCGGTGCCTCGCGCATCGGCGCCAGCGCCAGCGTGACCATCGTCGGCGGCTGACCCCGCCGGCGGCGCGCACGCCGCACAGCGTGCCGGTCGGGCGGGAGTTCCGTCCGTCCCACCCGGCACGGCATCACGAAAAACGGAACGCGGAAGGGGTGGCAAACACCCCGGCGCCGACGGTGGGTTGCGGGTTCCCGTCTCTGCCGTGCTGCGCGAATCGCCTCTCATGGGAGTCACGCCAACATGAAGAAGTTGCTGTCTTCGCTCATCGTCGCCGCATCGCTGGTCGCCGGACCGGCGATGGCCGCCGATCCGGTTCCGACCCCGGATGCCGTCAAGACGCTGAAGTCCGACGCCACAAAGAAGAAGTACACCATCGCCACCGTGGTGAAGGTCGATGGCATCGCCTGGTTCGACCGCATGCGCGAAGGCGTGAAGCAGTTCGCCGCCGACACCGGGCACGACACCTGGATGGTCGGGCCGAGCCAGGCCGATGCCGCGGCGCAGGTCCAACTGGTTGAGAACCTGATCGCCCAGGGCGTGGACGCCATCACCATCGTCCCCTTCTCCGTCGAGGCGGTGGAGCCTGTGCTGAAGAAGGCGCGCGACCGCGGCATCGTGGTGATCGCGCATGAGGCGTCGAACATCCAGAACGCCGACTATGTGCTGGAGGCTTTTGACAACTTCGCCTACGGCGCCAAACTGATGGAAGTGCTGGGCAAGGCGATGGGCGGCGAGGGCAAGTATGTCTGCACGGTCGGCAGCCTGACGTCCAAGTCGCAGAATGAATGGATCGACGGTGCCATCGCCTATCAGAAGGAACATTTCCCGAAGATGCAGTTGGCGACCAACCGTCTGGAGACCTATGACGACGCCAACACCGACTACAACAAGCTGAAGGAAGTCCTGACCACCTATCCGGACCTGAAGGGCATCATCGGCGGCCCGATGCCGACCTCGGCCGGTGCCGGGCGTCTGATCGCCGAGCGCGGGCTGAAGGGCAAGCTGTCCTTCTCCGGCACGGGTCTGGTGTCGGTGGCCGGCCAGTATCTGGCCCAGGGCGACATCCAGTACATCCAGTTCTGGGATCCGGCGGTCGCCGGCTATGCCATGAACATGCTGGCGGTGATGGCGCTGGACGGTAAGAAGGACCAGATCAAGGCCGGCCTGAACCTCGGCTTGCCCGGCTACACCGACCTGACCACCCCGAAGGGCGCGAAGCCGAACCTGCTCTACGGCCAGGGCTGGGTCGGCGTCACCAAGGACAACATGGACGCCTACAACTTCTGATGACCCCGGGGGCGGGCGCCGATGGCCGGCAACGGCTGCCGGCGCCCGCGTCTTCATCCTTTCCTCGAACCGCCGGGCGGAAGACATGTCAGACGGTTTCATCGAACTCCGGAACATCCGGAAGGTGTTTTCCGGCGTCGTCGCGTTGGACACCATGTCGCTGGTCATCAGGCCGGGCGAGATCCATTGCCTGGCCGGAGAGAACGGGTCGGGCAAATCCACCGTCATCAAGATCATGTCCGGCGTCTATCAGCCGGACGGCGGCGAAATCCTGATCGACGGCAAGCCGGTGACCGGCATGACGCCGATCGACGCCATCGCCCGTGGCGTCCAGGTCATTTACCAGGACTTTTCCCTGTTCGGGAATTTGACGGTCGCCGAGAATCTGGCGATGAACGTCCATCTGGGCGAAAAGCGGCGCCTGATGAACTGGCGGCGCACCCGCGCCATCGCCCGCGAGGCGGTGGACCGGCTGGGCGTGGAACTGGACCTGGATGCGGAGGTCGCTTCGCTGCCGACCGCCGGCAAGCAGCTGGTCGCCATCGCCCGCGCCCTGATGTCCGACGCCCGCCTGATCATCATGGACGAGCCGACCACCGCCCTGACCCGCAAGGAGGTCGAGACGCTGTTCCGCATCGTCCGCGACATCCAGGCGCGCGGCATCGCCATCCTGTTCGTCAGCCACAAGATGCGTGAGATGCTGGAGATCAGCGAGCGCATCACCGTCATCCGCAACGGCCGCAAGGTGGCGGAGGGGCCGACCGGCGACTTCGACGAGGCGCTGATCACCCGCCACATGACCGGCGGCGACATCCTCAACGAACCTTATGTCTGGACCCCGCCGCCCGGCACGCAGGTGCCGCCGCGGCTGGAAATCCGCGACCTGACCGTCCCCGGCAAATGCGAAGGGCTGAACCTCGCCATCCGGCCGGGTGAGATCGTCGGGCTGTCGGGCCTGCTGGGGTCCGGCCGCACCGACCTGGCGCTGGCGCTGTTCGGCATGGTCCCGAACCACCGTGGCGAGATCCTGATCGACGGGAAGCCGGCGCGGCTGCGCACGACCCAGGAGGCCATCGCCGCCGGCATCGCCTATGTGCCGGAGGACCGCCTGACTGAAGGGCTGTTCCTGCCGCAGAGCATCAAGCGCAACATGCTCGCCACCTCCTATGAACGGCTGGCACCCAAGCTGGTGATCGACCGCGACCGGGCCGAGGAGATGACGCAGGGCATGGTCCGCGCCATGCAGATCGCCACACCCACCGCCGAGAAGCCGGTGATGCAGCTGTCCGGCGGCAACCAGCAGCGCGTGGTTCTGGCCCGCTGGCTGCTGACAGACGCCCGCGTGCTGATCCTGAACGGCCCGACGGTGGGCGTCGATGTCGGATCGAAGGCGGAAATCCATGCCAAGATCCGGGAGCTGGCGCAGCATAACGGCCTCGCCGTCCTGATGATCTCCGACGACGTGCTGGAGCTGGTGCAGAACTGCAACCGCATCGTGCTGATGCATCGCGGGCGCTTCATCGACGATCTGCCCGCCACCGACATCACCGAAGAGACGGTCAGCGACCGGCTCAAGACCTTTACCTGAGGGGAGGAACCGATGGCCCTGCTCCGCCGGTCGGAAACGGTCATCGCGGGCATCCTGCTGCTCGCCATGGTCCTCATCGGCACGATCAACCCTGCCTTCTGGCAGCTCGACAACCTGTTCAGCCTGATGCGCAACAACGTCATCATCGGCATCATGGCGATGGGCGTGCTGCTGGTGCTGATCTCCGGCGGCATCGACGTGTCGTTCCCGGCCTTCGCCGTCGCAGCCATGTATCTGACGATCAAGGGTATGCTGGCGCTGGGATACAACGGCGTCGTCCTGCCTCTGCTGGCCGCCACCGTCATGGGGTTGCTGTTCGGCGCGGTGAACGGCTTCTTCGTCTATAAATTCCGCATGATCCCGCTGATCGTGACGCTGGGCACCAGCGCCATGGTGCGCGGCTTCCTGCTGGGCGTCGTCGGCACCAGCATGATCAACATCAACAAGATGCCGACCGCGCTGATCGACTTCGCCCGCACCGAGGTGGTCAGCGTGACCAAGGCCGACGGCACCACCTATGGCCTGACGGCGATGGTGCTGATCTATCTGGGACTGGCGGTCCTCATCCATCTGGTGCTGCGCTACACCATGATCGGCCGCAGCGCCTACGCGCTGGGCGGCGATCCGGAAGCGGCGCGGCGGGCCGGCTTCGACCTGCGCAAGACCATTTTCTTCGTCTACTGCGTCGCCGGGGCGCTGGCCGGCTTCGCCGGTCTTCTGCACAGCGGCATGATCTGGCTGGCCAACCCGCGCGATTTCGTCGGTCTGGAACTGGACGTGATCGCCGCAGTGGTGCTGGGCGGGGCGTCGATCTTCGGCGGCCGGGGCAGCGTTCTCGGCACCATGCTCGGCGTTTTCATGCTGGTGATGGTCAAGAACAGCCTGATCATCATGCGCGTGGACACCACCTGGCAGCTCGTCGTCGTGGGGTCGATCGTCATCGTCGCGACCGCCCTGTCGGCTTGGCGCGACCGTCGCCGGACGGCGTGAGGAGGCGGGAGCATGAAGGCACAAATGAACATCCGCAGTCTGGTCAACCGCGACAACAACATCGTCCAGCTGCTGGTGATGACGGTGCTGATCTTCGTCGTGATGACGGCGCTCAGCCCCGACAAGTTCCTCCGTTACTACAACTTCGAATCCCTCACCTACATCTTCCCCGAACTGGGCCTGCTCTCCATCGCGATGATGATCGCCATGCTGACCGGCGGAATCGACCTGTCGGTGGTGGGGGTGGCCAACCTGTCGGGCATCCTGGCCGGCGTGCTGTTCCACAAGATGGCGGGGGCGGCCGGCATCGCCGACACCGGGATCCTGACCGTCCTGCTGGGCGGGGTCATCGCGCTCGGCACCGGGCTGGTGGCGGGGACCGTCAACGGGCTGCTGATCACCCGGCTGGGCATCACACCGATCCTGGCGACGCTGGGGACAGGGCAGGTCTTCACCGGGCTTGCCATCGTGCTGACCGGCGGGCCGGCCATCGTCGGCTTTCCCGCAGCCTGGGCCTTCGTCGGCAATGGCAAGATCCTGGGGCTGGCGACGCCCTTCGTGCTGTTCGCGGTGATCGCGGTCCTGATCGCCTTCCTGCTGACCCGCACCGCGCTCGGCATCAATCTGATGCTGATCGGCACCAACCCGAAGGCGGCGCTGTTCGCCGGTCTGAAGCGGGAGCGGATGGTGCTGTACAGCTACATGCTGACCGGCGTTCTGGCGTCGGTCGCCGGGATCATCCTGTCGGGGCGGACCAACGCGGCCAAGTCGGACTATGGCAACTCCTACCTGTTGCAGGCGGTGCTGATCGCGGTGTTGGGCGGCACCAACCCGGCTGGCGGCCGGGGAACGGTGCTGGGGATCACCATCGCGGTGGTGGCGCTGATGCTGCTGTCGAGCGGCTTCCAGATCCTGCGTTTCTCCAACCACCTGATCGACTTCATCTGGGGCGCGTTCCTGCTGCTGGTCATCGCCATCAACGCCTACAAGAACCGCACCCGCTAGACGGCCTTCCAGGGAGGACATCACATGAGCGTCCGAACCGCCATCCATTTCCGCAAAAGCTTCTTCGGCGAAGCGGAGCGCTCGGTCGCCGAGGCGCACGGCATGACCGCCAGCCTGTTCCGCTATGACAGCGGGATCGAGGCGGTGCGGCTGTCCAATCGGCGCGGGCATCTGGTGGTGCTGCCCTATTACGGCCAGATGGTGTGGGATGCCGTGTTCGACGGCGTCGACCTGACCATGGCGAACATGTTCGATATGCCGCGGCCGGCCACCGAGATCGTCGGCACCTACGGCTGCTTCGCCTTCCATTCCGGGCTGCTGCGCAACGGCTGCCCGGGTCCGCAGGACAGCCACCTTCTGCATGGCGAGATGCCCTGCGCCCCGATGGATGCCGCCGGGCTGGAGGTGGGGGAGGACGACGAAGGCCCCTACATGGCGGTCACCGGCCGGCGTGAGTATGTGATGGGTTTCGGCGCCCACTATGTCGCCCGCCCGCGGGTGGTGCTGCGCCCCGGCTCCGCCCTGTTCGACATCCGGATGGAGGTGGAGAACCTGTCGGGCGCGGCGATGGACCTGATGTACATGTGCCACGTCAACTTCGCCTTCGCCGAGG
>PJUA01000572.1_pt1 | contig 16498 bp, 11 predicted proteins | sample 1512151 | NCBI WGS metagenome assembly PJUA01 (sample SAMN08177678, study PRJNA422409) | Soil metagenome, whole genome shotgun sequencing project. | isolation source: Soil enriched on filter paper: beechwood xylan treatment | place: USA: Madison | collected 2015-01-15
CCAGGACGGCGTCCGCCGCCTCGGCGGTCGGCAGGCCCAGCACCCGCTTGAACTGGCTTTGCAGCAGGCGGTGCATGCGGTCAGCGTTCCGTCAGCAGGGCGACCGTCATCGTCTGGTTGTGCAGCCGGCAATCGACCAGATCGCGCATCGGCCCGATCTCTCCATAAGAATAGAAGCCGGCCAGCACCGTGCCGGGTCCCATCCGGTCCGCCACCGCCTGCACCTCCTCCTCCACCCGGTCGCCCATCACCAGCTTGCGGCCGACGCAGCTGACCAGAAGGGCGAGCCGGTCGCCTGCCGCCGCCTCAGCCGCACCAGCGGCGGCGATGGCGCCGGCCTGTTCCGCCCCGTCGACCAGCCCGTCGGTGCTGGCGTGCATCAGCCGCAGGAAGAAGCCCTCCTCCACCGTGCCGGCCAGGATCAGGCCGCCGGCCGCCTCGTCGATGCCGAGGATGGTGCGGATCAGCCCGACCGAATCATGGTTGCCGTTCAGCAGCTCGAACGGAAACAGCAGGCCCGACGCCGGCAGGTCGCGGGCATAGTCGCCGAGATAGCGCTTGTAGACGTTCAGCGCCGGCTCGCCGTCCAGCTGGAGCAGCAGGTTGCCGACGGCCTTCGTCACCTTGCGTGCCGGCCCGAACGGTTCCCACCCGCCGACGGAGCCGAGGCCGAGATGCAGGCTCCCGCCGTAAAGCCCGACCGCCACCGCCCGGCTGTCGGACACGCCGGACGGCCCCAGCACCATCGTGCGGACGAAGGCGCCGCCGTCGCCGGCCAGCCCGCCCGACACAGGAAGGCCCGCCGGCAGGCGCGAGGACAGCCCGTCGATCAGCGCGCTGCCGTTCACGCCGACGCCGCGGGCGAACAGCAGGACTCCCGCCAGACCGGGCCGGGAGGCAAGCGCCTCTCCCAGCATTTCTCCCGCCTGCTGGCTGTCGTCGGCGGAGGCGATGTCGGCCTCGACCGCGACCGCGACCGCATCGCCGCCACGGTCGAAGCGGATGGCGGTGACGGTGCAGGACCCGTCGAGCACGGCGTCGCCGGCGATCTCGCCCGCCGTGCTGCATCCGGCGATCACCGCGCCGGGGAATGCGGAGGCCAACCGGGCGGCGAGGTCCGGACCGTCGAAGATGTCGAATGAACCGAAGACCAGGACGAGATCGGCCGGTTGCGGAGACAGCTCCGCCGCCGGAGGTGCGAACGCCGCCTGCCAGACCCGCATGCCACTCCCCCTCGCCGATGATTTCCGGGGCAGACTATCACGCGGCCGGAGTCGGGGAGAGGCCCTATAACGTTCGGGGGTGGCGGATGGTCATAATGACGCACGCCACATCGGCCGTCGGGTGGCCGTAATCCAAAATGGTTAGAACTCGGAATGGCAGAAAATGAGAGTTCCCCCGTAAGGATCTGTCAACCACCCTGCGGTATGGTTGGTCTGCCAAGCAGTGCGGATCGGTGCCAATCTCCGGGAGTGGGGGAGCGGTCTGCGGCCGGCAGGAACGAACAAAACGGGCAAAAAGCCCGATCTGACGCATTTTCCGGGGAGCAGGACGCATATGACGATGGACGCGCGCGACGACACCATGAGGACGAACCGCCAGGACGGCACCCCACGCAGCAGACGGATGGGCGTACGCGGCAAGCTTCTGCTCGCCTTCGCCGGTATGGCCGGCATGACGGTCGCCGCCAGCATCGTCGGGCTGACGTCCTTCTCGGCGGTGGAAAGGCCACTGACGCAGATCGTCGGCACCGGCCTGCCGGAGATGGAACTGGCGAAGCGCCTGTCCGGTGAAAGCAGCGGCATCGCCGCCGCCGCCCCGGTGCTGGCCGCGGCGGAAAGCCAGAGCGAGCGCGAGCGCGTCTATGGCGAGATCATGGGCAACGGCAAGGCGCTGGGCGCCTTGGTGGAGGAACTGGCCTCCCACCGGTCCGGCGACCCGCGGATCGGTGAGCTGCGCAGCAAGACCGAAGGGCTGATCGCCACGCTGGAGCATGGCAACGCCGCGGCCGACCAGCGCCTGTCCGTCCGCGGCACGCGCGAGGCGATGGCCGTCGATCTGGCGAAATCATACGATGCCTTCCTGTCCAACCTCGCCCCGCTGACCGAGCGGGCCGGCGCCACCCTGCGCAGCAAGGGCGAGACGCTGGACAACAGCACCGAGCGCGACATGAACGCGCTGGGCGACGCCGTCCGCTCCCTGATCACCATGTTTGAAGTGCGCGGCGACCTGGGCGTGGCGTCGGAGTCCCTGACCCGCGCCGGGAATGCGGAGACCGCCTTTGCCATCACCCAGCACCAGCAGAGCTACCTGGAAGCGGCCGCCCGCATCGTCAGCGCCACCGCGCAGATCGGCAGCCGCCTGAGCAAGGAGGCCTCCGACGGTCTGGACGCCTTCTTCCAGCTGGGCGACGGCGCCACCGGCATCTTCGACATGCGCCGCAAGGCCCTGGAACTGCCGATGGGCAGCGCCGAACGGGAGGCCCTGCGCCAGAAGACGGCCGATGTCCTGGCCGACGCCGCACGCCGGCAGGCATCCCTGCTGGAGCAGATGGAATCGCCGCTGATGCGGCTGAAGGCGGAAATCAAGCTGTCGAGCGTCAATGTCCGCTCGCAGACCCGCGATTCCATGCAGGATCTGCTGGGCGACGGGCTGGCCCGTTTCCGCAGCTATCTGGAATTGTCGACCTATGCCGCCGCCACCGTCGGCGCGCTGAACGAGGCGACGCAGGCGCCCAGCGCCGAACGGCTGACGATGCTGGAAACCCGCTTCACCACCGCCGCCAAGGCGATGGAGGAGCGGCTGAAGGCGCTGCAGGTCACCGGCGACGACGGGCTGCCGAAGCTGGTCAAGAGCGCCGAGGTCCTGGCCGGCTTCGGCAAGGGCGACACCAGCCTGTTCAAGCTGCGCCGCTCGGAACTCGCCGCCGCCGAAGAGAACGTGAAGGTCCTGGCGGAGAATCGCCAGATCGCCCGGCAGTTCGCCGGCATGATCGACGACCAGATCTCCGCGATGAAGCAGGAGGCGGACACCGCCGCCGCCGGGGCGACCGATGCGCTGTCGGCCGGCCGCAAGATGCTGATCCTGTTCGCGGTCGCGAGCCTGATCGGTGCCGCCGCGCTGGCTTGGTTCGTCGTCGGCCGCAACATCGTCGCGCGCATCAGCCAGCTGTCCGATGCCATGCGGGCGATTGCCGCCGGAAACCTGAACGCGCCGATTCCCGCTGCCGGTTCCGACGAGATCGGCGACATGACCCGGGCCCTGATGGTGTTTCGCGACACTGCCAACGAGGCGAGCGCCGCCAACGCCCGTGCCGAGGCGGAGCGCAGCCGTGCCGCCGGCGAACGCCGCCGCGCCATGGTCGAGATGGCCGAGAATTTCGAGAGCAGCGTGCGCGGCGTGCTCGACCGCGTCGCCCGCGCCGCCGGCGAAATGCAGGACATGGCCCAGCGCATGAGCCGCAACGCCGAGGCCACCACCGGCGAGGCGGCCACCGCAGCCAGCACCTCGCAGCAGGCCGAAGGCAGCGTCAAGGCGGTCGCCGCCGCGACGGAGGAGCTGTCCGCCTCCATCCAGGAGATCGGCAGCCAGGTCCACGCCTCCAGCCAGATCGCCCGCAAGGCCGCGACCGAGGCCGAACGCACCGACCGCACGGTGGAGGGACTGTCGCAGTCCGCCAACAAGATCGGCGAGGTGGTGCAGCTCATCAACGACATCGCCAGCCAGACCAACCTGCTGGCGCTGAACGCGACGATCGAGGCCGCCCGCGCCGGGGAGGCCGGCAAGGGCTTTGCCGTCGTGGCGTCGGAGGTCAAGAGCCTCGCCAACCAGACCGGCAAGGCGACGGAGGAGATCTCCAGCCAGATCCAGGCGATGCAGTCGGTGACCCAGGAGGCGGTGGATGCCATCCGATCCATCGCCGGCACCATCCGCGAGATCAACGAGATCGCCGCCACCGTCGCAGCGGCGGTCGAGCAGCAGAGTGCCGCCACCCGCGAGATCGCCCGCAATGTGGGCGAGGCCGCCGACGGCACCCAGCATGTCCGCCGCAACATCGACTCCGTCGCCCGCGCCGCCGCGGAATCCGGCGAATCCGCCACCCGCGTGCTGACCGCCTCCTCCACCGTCGCCGACGAGGTGCGGTCGCTGGGGTCCCAGGTCGACGGCTTGGTCAACCGCATGCGGGCGGGCTGACCGGTCCTCAGAACCGATAGGCTACAAAAGGAAAGCCCCTCGTCCTTTACCGGAGAGGGGCTTTTCTTATGCCAAGATGGTCGATCAGCGGCGACGCGGCTCCACCATGATCGGCCGCCAGATCACCGCGGCGCCGGCACCGGCGCCGCAGGCGCCACCGCAGAATTCCTCGTATGTGTCGGTGGCGCCGCCCTGGGTGCTGGGGGTGCCGCCCTGGGTGTCGATGCCGGCCCGCGCCTGTTGCTGCTGGGCCATCTGCTGCTGTTGTGACTGGGTGGTCATACCATTTCTCCTCTCGGGGAGGCATGAGGTATCAAAATATTCAGGGGCGATCAACTTGGATTTTCGGCCGATATCTCGTGACTTATTTTGGCCAGGACCCCGAAAACCGCCGCTTGTTTTGCGCTGCCGAAGAGTTGATCGTGCATCGCACAAGAAAAGGGCAAGTCGGACCAAGCCATTCGTCTGCAAACAAAATGCGCCCTTCCTCGCGGTGGAGGAAAGGCGCATTCGTGGGCAACGGTGTGGCGGAAAGCCGCGCGGTGCTGCGGTGCGGTAAGACGGTCAGCCGCTGTTGCGCAGGCCGGCGGCGATGCCGTTGATGGTCAGATGGATGCCGCGGGCGATCTGCTCTCCGCTGTCGCTGGTGCGGTGGCGCTTCAGCAGCTCGACCTGGACATGGTTCAGCGGGTCCAGATAGGGGAAGCGGTTGCGGATCGACCGCGCCAGCAGCGGGTTGTTCTCAAGCAGGGCCGTCTGGCCGGTGATCGCCAGCAGGGCGTCGATGCTGTCCTGCCACTCCGCCCGGATGCGGGAGAAGATGGCATCGCGCAGCGCCGGATCCGACACCAGCCCGGCATAGCGCGACGCGATGGCGATGTTCGACTTGGACAGCACCATGTCCATGTTGGACAGCAGCGTGCTGAAGAAGCCCCAGTCGCGGTGCATGGCGCGCAGCCGTTCCATCCCGTCGGGATGCTGGGCCAGATACGCCTTCACCGCCGATCCGAAGCCGTACCAGCCCGGCAGCATCAGGCGGCATTGCGCCCAACTGAACACCCAGGGGATGGCGCGCAGATCCTCGATGCTGGTCGACTTCTTGCGCGACGCCGGACGGCTGCCGATGTTCAGATTGGCGATCTCGCCGATCACCGTCGACTCCCAGAAATACTTCTCGAAGCCCTCGGTGTCGTAAACCAGCCCGCGATAGGCCTTGAAGGCGTGCTCCGACAGCTCTTCCATGGTCTGGAGGAACTGATCGGAACAGGGGGCGGCCGATTCCGGGTGCAGCAGCGTGGCTTCCAGCGTCGCCGCGGCCAGCGTCTCCAGGTTGCGGCGGCCGACCTCCGGGTTGGAATATTTGCCGGCGATGACCTCGCCCTGTTCGGTGATGCGGATGGCGCCCTGCACGGCGCCGGCCGGCTGGGCCAGGATCGCCTGATAGCTGGGGCCGCCGCCGCGGCCGACCGAGCCGCCGCGGCCGTGGAACAACCGCAGCCGCACGCCATGCTTGGCGAACACTTCGACCAGCGCGATCTCGGCCTTGTACAGCTCCCAGCCGGAGGTGAGGAAACCGCCGTCCTTGTTGCTGTCCGAATAGCCGAGCATCACCTCCTGCAGGTTGCCGCGGCTTTCCAGGAAGCGCCGGTAGGTCGGGATCGACAGCAGCCGGTCCATGGTGGCGGCGCAGTTGCGCAGGTCGCCGATGGTCTCGAACAGCGGCGCGATGTTCAGGTCCAGCGCCTTTTCCTTCGGCCGCAGCAGCCCGGCTTCCTTCAGCAGGACGGCGACCTCAAGGATGTCCGACACGCCGTCGGTCTTTGAGATGACGCAGTTCACCACCGCATCGGCGCCGAAGCGGGCGCGGGATTCGGCGGCGGTGCGCAGGATGTCCAGTTCGGACCCGGTCTCTTCCGAATAATCGGCGTAGCGCGAGGCGAGCGGACGGTTGGTCTCCAGTTCGCGGACCAGCAGCTCGATCCGTTCGTCCTCCGACAGCGCCTTGTAATCCACGCCAGCATCGGCGAAGGACAGCAGTTCCGCCACGGACCGCTCATGCACGTCGGAGTTCTGGCGCAGGTCGATGCTGGCCAGATGGAAACCGAACAGGTCCACCGCCCGTCGCAGGTGGCGCAGCCGACCCTTGGCGAGTGCGGCCGAACCGTTGACGGTCAGCGAGCGGTCGATGATGTCGAGGTCGGCGCGGAACTCCGCCGGGGTCAGGTAAGGCGGTGCGTCGCCCACCGCGTGGCGCGGCGCCTCCAGCCCGTCCAGCGTCCGCAGGGTCGCGGCGACCCGCGCATAAAGGCCGGAAATGGCGCGGCGATAAGGTTCCAGCTTGCGGTGCGGCGAGGGATCGGGCGAGCGTTCGGCCAGCTGGCGCAGCGGCTCCGACACGTCGATGACGCGGGTGCTCAGCGACAGCTCCGACCCCAGAGTGTGCAGTTCATCCAGATAGAATTGCAGGGCGCGGGTGCTCTGCATCCGCATCGCCTGACGCAGGACGGGGGCGGTGACGAAGGGGTTGCCGTCACGGTCGCCGCCGATCCAGCTGCCCATGCGCAGGAAGGACGGCAGCTCCGTCGTCGCCCAGGACGGGTCGGTCTTGCGCAGATGGTCTTCCAGCTGGGCGTAGAAGCGCGGCATCTCGCGCAGGAAGGTGTAGTCGTAGAAGGTCAGGCCGTTCGCCACCTCGTCGGTCACCGCCAGCTTGGTGGCGCGCAGGATCGCGGTCTGCCACAGCGTCAGCACGGCGCGCTGGAGCGATTCGAGGTTGGTCTCCTCCTCCTCCGGCGTCATCGGCCCGTGGTCGCGCTCCGCCAGCAGGTTGGCGACCGCCATCTGCACGGTCAGGATGCTCTTGCGCTGGACCTCGGTCGGGTGGGCGGTCAGCACCGGACTGACCAGCGCGCCGTCGAAGAACTCCTTCAGCTGCTGGGTGGTGACGCCGGCCTTCGCCGCCTCGTCCAGCGCATGGGCCATCGTGCCTTCGCGCGGGGCCGACCCGGCGAGCGCATGGGCGCGGGTGCGGCGGATGTGGTGCTGGTCCTCGGCGATGTTGGCGAGGTGCGAGAAGAAGCTGTAGGCCCGCACCACCCGCGCAGTCTGCGGCGGCGACAGGCTGTTCAGGATCGCCTCCAGCTCCTTGCGGGCGCCCTGGTCCTCTTCACGGTGGAAGCGGATGGAGGTCTGGCGGATCCGCTCGACGATGTCGAACACCGCCTCCCCCTCCTGGCTGCGGACGGTGTCGCCCAGGATGCGCCCCAGCAGGCGGATATCTTCGCGGAGCGGCTGGTCCTTCGTCTCGGAACTTTCCTGCAGCAGGATGGCGGACATGGGCGACGGTTTCCTGGTCGAGGATGGACGGATACGGGTCGATGCGCGAACGCTGGATACTTGAATGGGGATGATCAAAGTCCGGGCAGGAGAATCCCCCTGCACGCGAAGTGGTCAGACCATCGGCGACAGCATGCCCATTCTGTCAGAAGTTTCAACCGTCCGTGTGCTGGTGCGAAATGATTTCCATAATTCGCAGCGCTGAGAAATGCGACGTCGCATAAGGGCATGCGCGTCGGCCCGCCCGGTCTCCTCGCCTCCTGCGCAAAATCGCACGCGCGCAGCACTACCATACGAGTTTCGGCTTGCGGGCACCCGGCTACCATACTAGCATTTGCACGGGTTACGAATTATCCGCATCTTCCGCTACATCGATTGCAGTCCGGCCGGGCCCCTGGTGCGCCGGCCGCTTCCAGCTTGCCGGCCACACCCAAAAAAATGCCTTGAACGGGAGGGACCTTCCAATGATCGACCTCGGGATTTCGAGACGCGGCTTCCTTGCGGCCTCCGTCGGCACCGCCGGTTTACTGGCCGCCGGCCGGCCGGTTTTCGCGGCCTTGCAGAAGCCGGCGAGTCCGGTCACGCTGAACGTGGTGGACGTCGCCGGCAATCTGGCGCTGACCCAGAAGGCGATCGAGAATTACCGCAAAGCCAAGCCCGACTGGGTCTCGCGCATCGTCTTCTCCAAGGCGCCGGCACCGGAACTTCCCGGCAAGCTGAAGGCGCAGCAGGACGCCAACCGGGTCGACATCGATCTGGTGCTGACCGGCACCGACGTGCTGTCGGCCGGCATCGACCAGAAGCTGTGGATCAATCTGCTGCCGGATCGCGCCGGTGACCTGCCGAAGCTGTCCGACATCTATCTGGAGCCCGCCGCCCGCATGCAGGGCCTCGCCGAAGGCCAGGGCGTCGTCGTCACCTACTATCCCTCCGGCCCGCTGTTCGAATATGCGCCGGAACGGGTGAAGCAGGTGCCGAAGACGGCGGCGGAGCTGCTGGCCTGGGCGAAGGCGAACCCGAAGCGCTTCGCCTATGCCCGCCCGGCCAACTCCGGCCCCGGCCGCACCTTCCTGATGGGGCTGCCCTACATCCTGGGCGACAAGGATCCCAAGGATCCCGTCAATGGCTGGGAGAAGACCTGGGCTTACCTGCGCGAATTGGGCGAGACCATCGAAGCCTATCCGGCCGGCACCACCCCGACCATGAAGGCGCTGGGCGAAGGGTCGCTCGACATCATCGTCTCGACCACCGGCTGGGACATCAACCCGCGGGTGCTCGGCGTGGTGCCGAAGTCGGCCGAGGTTTTCGCGGTGGAGAATTTCCGCTGGGTCGCCGACGCCCATTACATGTGCATCCCCAAGGGCGTGTCGGCGGAAAAGCTGGCCGTCATCCTGGACCTGATGAATCACCTTCTGACCCCGGCACAGCAGGCCTACACCTATGACGAGGGCTATTTCTATCCCGGCCCGGCGGTGAAGGGCGTGACGCTCGCCATGGCGCCGAAGGAAAGCCAGGACGCCATCGCGGAGTTCGGCCGCCCGTCCTACGACAAGCTGATCGCCGACCACCCCATCGAACTGCCGCTCGCCGCCGACAAGCTGGTCCAGGCCTTCCGCCGCTGGGACGAGGAGATCGGCGCGCGCAAGGGCAAGTGACAGCGTTCCAGCTGACGACAGCGCCCCATTCACAAGCCCTCTCCCGGGGCGGGAGAGGGCGCAAAATGCGGCAGCGCTCCATCCAGCCACAGGACCCCGGAATGAACGTCGGACCCACCACCTTCAAGCAACTGCACCTTCAGGGAGTGAGGCGGGAGTTCGACGCCTTCACGGCGCTGAAAGGGCTGGACCTCACCATCGAGCGGGGCGAGTTCATCGCCCTGCTCGGCCCGTCGGGCTGCGGCAAGACCACCGCGCTGAACTGCATCGCCGGCCTGCTGCCCGTCAGCGGCGGGCGCATCATGCTGGACGACCGCCGGGTCGACGTGCTGCGACCGGAAGAGCGCGGTTTCGGCATGGTCTTCCAGAATTACGCCCTGTTCCCGCACATGACCGTGCGCAAGAACATCGGTTTCGGCCTGCGCATGCGCGGCGTTCCGAAGCCGGAACTGGAAAAGCGCGTCGACGCCGCACTGGCTGCGGTGCGCCTGGAATCCCAGGCGGAAAAGCTGCCCGGCCAGCTGTCGGGCGGCCAGCAGCAGCGCGTCGCCATCGCCCGCGCCATCGTGGTCGAACCGCCGCTGGTGCTGATGGACGAGCCGCTCTCCAATCTGGACGCCAAGCTGCGGCTGGAGATGCGCCAGGAAATCCGCCGAATCCACCAGTCGCTCGGCTCCACCACCATCTACGTCACCCACGACCAGGAAGAGGCGCTGTCGCTGGCCGACCGCATCGTCGTGCTGCGCGACGGCGCCATCCGGCAGGTCGGCACCCCGGCGGAACTTTACGCCCTGCCCGCCCATCTCGACGTCGCCGACTTCATGGGCTTCCGCAACCGCCTCAACGGCGAACTGGTCGGGACGGAGGGCGAGGATGCCCTGCTCGACATCGAAGGCACGGTGATCCGCGGCCGGATGCGGGCCGCGCCCACGGGTGGGACATCCGCCGGCAAGGCGGCCGTCGCGGCGATCCGCCCCGACGATCTTGAGCCGACCGGCACCGACGCCGGCATTCCGGTGCGGGTGGAGGCGGTGGAGTATCGTGGTCGCGGCTTCCACGGCGTCGGCGTCACCGCGTCGGGGACGGAGCTGCATTTCGCCTCCCCTTATCCGCTGCAACGGGGTGCCGCCATCCGGCTCGGCGCCGATGCCGGCCGCGTGCTGGTGTTCGGTGACGCGCGATGAGCGCCGTCATGGAAGGCCGCGCCGAGGGCCCGACACTGCGCCAGCGGCTGGCCGCCCGCGGCATCGACGGGGCGACCCTGCTGGTGCTGCCCTGCGTGGCGCTGATCCTGGGGCTGTTCATCTACCCGTTCCTGTACGGGCTGATGCTGTCCTTCGAGCCGAAGGACGGGTCGCTGTTCGGCAACTATGCCAGATTCTTCAGCGATCCGTTCCTCTACGGCACCATCTTCAAGACGCTGCGGCTGGCTTTCCCGGTGACGTTGCTGAACCTGCTGATCGCGATCCCCATCGCCTTCCGGGTGCGGCTGATGCGGCGCCAGCGGCTGCTGACCACCCTGCTGGTGCTGCCGATCACGCTCGGCACCGTGCTGGTCGCCGAAGGCATGCTGTTTTATTTCGGGCCGCAGGGCTGGTTCAACCGGATCCTGATGGCGGTCGGGCTGCTGTCCACCCCGATTTCGGTGCTGAACGGCTATTGGGGCGTCTTCATCTCGCTGGTGCTGACGGGCTTCCCCTTCACCTTCCTGCTGACGCTTTCCTATGTCACCGGCATCGACCCGTCGCTGGAGAATGCGGCGGCGACGCTGGGCGCCGGGCCGGCCGCCCGCTTCCGTGAGGTCTTCCTGCCGCTGCTGATCCCCGGCCTCGCCATCACCTTCTGCCTGTCCTTCGTCCAGGCTTACTCGGTGCTGCCGTCGGCGGTGCTGGTCGGCGATCCGGCCAACGCCACGCGTGTCATCTCCATCGCAGCCTATCAGGCCGCGTTCGAGGAGTACGACTACTCCATGGCCTCGGCCATCGCGATGATCATGGGGGCGGTCCAATTGCTGGTGGTCGTGGCGGTTCTCGGCTGCCGCTCGCTGTTCTACCGCGGCCCCGCCGCGGGCGCCAAAGGCTAAGGAGAGGCGGCAATGCAGAAATCCATCATGTCCCGCCTGTGGGTCTTCGCCGTCTGGGCGGTGATCGGGCTGTTCCTCATCAATCTGATGGGGCTGATCGCCTCGGTGCTGACTTCTTCGGTGGCGACGCGCTGGCTCGGCACCTGGATCCCGGCGGGCTTCACGACCCGTTGGTATTTCGCCGCCTGGGACGAGTTCCAATTGGGAGACGTGCTGTGGGTCACCTTCCAGGCGGTCGGGGCTGTGGTCCTGCTGTCCGGCCTGCTCGGCGTCCCGGCCGCCTATGCGCTGGCTCGGCGCGAATTCCCGGCCAAGCGGGCGGTGATGCTGCTTCTGCTTCTGCCCCTTCTGGTTCCGCCGATCACTTACGGCATCCCGCTGGCGACGGTGCTGTACAAGGCGGGGCTCGGCGGCACGCTGACCGGCGTCATCCTGGCCAATCTGGTGCCCACCGTACCCTTCGTGGTGCTGGTGATGATCCCCTTCATCGAGCAGATCGACCCCCGCACCGAGGCGGCCGCCCGCGTCTTCGGCGCCAACATCTTCCAGATGTTCGTCCATGTGCTGGTGCCGATGCTGATGCCGGGCGTGCTGGCGGCGCTGCTGCTGGTGCTGGTGCGGACCATCGGCATGTTCGAGCTGACCTTCCTGGTCTCCGGGCCCGGCAGCCAGACGCTGGTGGTGGCGCTCTATTATGCGGTGTTCGCTTCCGGTGTTCGGGCGGTGCAGTCGATCGACGCCATGGCGGTCATCTATATGGCGACCACGCTGGTCTGGCTGATCGTCGCCCTGCGCTTCGTCAACCCGACCCAGATCGTCGGCCGCGGCAAGCGTCCCGCAGCGTAAGCTTGGGGTTACGGCCCGGCTCCACTCAAGACCATGATGCCGGCATCATGGTCTTGCAGTCGGTCCCCACAATTTCTGTCGGCACAGGCCGACGGTTTATTTGTGGAACTCTGGTAGGGACTGTTTGGCTGGAAAGAGCTTTCGTTGACAAATCCGTACCATGCCAAGTCGGGGCGGCGGGAAATACTCTTGCCGCTGGCTTGGTATGGTAGTATCCTGATAGACCAGATTTTCGCTCCGGACCTTCGGGCCGGTTTCGAGGCGCCATAAACCATGACGTGCCGATGCTGAACAAGATCGACGTGGAATCCGGCGAACCGATCGCGCGGCGCGTGTACCGGGTGCTGCGCCAAGCCATCGTGACGATGCAGTTCCGTCCCGGTCAAGCCCTGTCCGAGCAGGAGATCGCCGATCAGCTCGGCGTCAGCCGCCAGCCGGTGCGCGAAGCCTTCATCAAGCTGAGCGAGTCGGGACTGCTGACCATCCGGCCGCAGCGCGGGACTTTCGTCGTCAAGATCTCGGTCAAGCAGGTGCTCGACGCCCGCTTCGTGCGCGAGGCGGTGGAGACCGCCGTGGTGCGCAAGGCCTGCGAAACCATCACGCCGGCCGGTATCGCCGAACTGCGCGACAACCTGAAGGCCCAGTGGGACATCGCCGACGAACCGGTTCCGGTGCGCTTCCTGGAACTGGACGAAGCCTTCCACCGGACCATCGCCATTGGGGCGGAGTGCGAGTATGCGTGGCGCATCGTCGAGGAGACGAAGGCCCAGATGGACCGCGTCCGTTATCTCAGCGTTCCCTACGCCACGCCGATCCGCCGGCTGATCTCGCAGCATCAGGCGGTGCTAGAGGCCATCGTCGCCCGCGACCCCGTCAAGGCGGAAGCGGCGATGGGCCTGCATCTGCGCGAAATCCTGACCTCCCTGCCCGAGTTGGAGGGCAAGTTCCCCGACCTGTTCACCCTGGATGACGCCGCACCCCCGCCTCCCCAGAAGGCGGCCTCCCGAAATGCGGGCCGCGCGAGGGTTGCCGGAGCGCGCTGATCGGCCCAGCTTTCAGGGGACGGTGAGGGGCGGTCCGGCATGGTTCGTCCGTCTCCATCGACGGCGCGGTCGGGGAGATCAGTTCGCCCAGGGAACAATCCGGATTGCCCATCCCCAACATTCGTGACATACTACCATACAAGAATGTGAGCCCGCAGCTCGCCAGGAAGGAAACAGTTCCCATGCAAACGCCCGCATCGTCCTCTTCTCCTTCCGGTGCCCCGTCCCGGCGCCTTGACGCCTCCACATTGGCCACCCTGCCGGCGACGGTGGCGCGGCCCGGTTACGACCGCAGGGATCTGGAGATCGGCATCGTCCATCTCGGCGTCGGCGCTTTCCAGCGCGCCCATCAGGCGGCCTACACCGACGCGCTGCTGGAGACGCAGTTCGGGGCGTGGGGCATCGCCGGGGTCAGCCTGCGCAGCCCCGACACCCGCGATGCACTGGAGCCACAGGATGGGCTCTACACCGTCGCCGTGCGCGACGCGGAGGGGGAGCGGCTGCGGGTGATCGGCTGCCTGCTGGAACTGCTGGTGGCGCATGAGAATCCGGAAGCGGTGCTGGAGCGGATGTGCCGCCCGTCGGTGCGCATCGTCACCCTGACGGTGACGGAGAAGGGCTATTGCCACGACCCGGCGACCGGTGCGCTGAACGAGGACCATCCCGACATCCGCCACGACCTGGACAATCCGGCCAAGCCGCGCACCGCCATCGGCTTCCTGGCCGAAGCGCTGTCCCGCCGCCGCGCCGCCGGGCTGCCACCCTTCACCGTGCTGAGCTGCGACAACCTGCCGAGCAACGGTGACACCGTCGCCCGCATCCTGTGCCGCTTCGCCGAGCTGCGCGGTGCCGATTTCGGCGCCTGGGTGGCGGAGTCCGTCGCCTGCCCCAACAGCATGGTCGACCGCATCGTTCCGGCCACCACCGAGGCCGACCGTGCCCGCGTGTCGCAGTCGCTGGGCGTGCAGGATGCATGGCCGGTGGTAACCGAGCCCTTCACCCAGTGGGTGGTCGAGGACCGCTTCCCCGCCGGCCGCCCGGCCTGGGAGACGGTGGGGGTCGAACTGGTCGCCGACGTCCACCCCTATGAGACGATGAAGCTGCGGCTGCTGAACGGCAGCCACTCCACCATCGCCTATCTGGGCTATCTGGCGGGCTATGAGACGGTGTCGGACACCATGGCGGATCCCGCCTTCGCCACGCTGGTCCGCAACCTGATGGACCGGGAGACCGGGCCGACGCTGCACATGCCTGCCGGTGCGGATATGGAGCAGTACAAGGACGCGCTGATCGCCCGCTTCCGCAATCCGGCGCTGCGCCACCGCACCTGGCAGATCGCCATGGACGGCACGCAGAAGCTGCCGCAGCGCCTGCTGAATCCGATCCGCGACCGGCTGGCCGCCGATCAGCCGATCGACCGGCTGGCCTTGGCGGTCGCCGCCTGGATGCGCTACGTCGCCGGCACCGACGAGGCCGGCAAGCCCATCGACGTGCGCGACCCGCTGGCGACCCGTCTGGCGGAAATCGCTGCCTCCACCGCCGGCAACCCCAACCGGCTGGCCGAGGCTCTGTTCGGTTTGACCGCAGTGTTTGGCGAGGATCTGCCGCGCGACCCGCGCTTCACCGGACCGGTCACCGCTGCGCTCAAGCGCCTGTTCGCCGAGGGCGCCCGCGCCGTGGTCGCCGCCACCGCCTGACCCCGCTTCACAGCGACATCTTCTTTAGGGAGTGTTCCCGTGGTTGCCCTGACCGTCGAAAAGCCGCATGTGCTGGCGCTCCGCCCCGAAAACGCCCCGGATGCCGGGCCGGTCAAGGCCGGCGAGGTGCTGGTCCGCGTCCGGCGCGCCGGGATCTGCGGGTCTGACCTGCACATCTACCACGGCTCCAACCCCTTCGCGGTCTATCCCCGCGTCATCGGCCACGAGTTCGCCGGCACGATCGAGGCGGTGGGCGACGGCGTGGGCAACGTCGCGGTCGGCGACCATGTGGTGGTCGATCCGGTGGTGTCCTGCGGCCGCTGCTATGCCTGCCGCGCCGGGCGGACCAATGTCTGCGCCAATCTGGAGGTGTTCGGCGTCCATCGCGACGGCGGGTTCCGCAACCATGTCGTGGTGCCGGCGGCCAACGCCATCAAGGTGCGCTCCGACCTGCCCTTCTCGCTTGCCGCACTGGCGGAGCCGCTGTCCATCGCCGCGAACGTGCTGTCGCGCACCGGCATCGGCGCCGACGACACGCTGCTGGTCTATGGCGCCGGGACAGTCGGGCTGACGGTGGTGCAGGTCGCCAAGCTGCACGGCGCCCGCTGTATCGTCGCCGACCTGGACGATAAGCGGCTGGAGCGGGCGAAGGAGTTCGGCGCCGACGTGGTCCTCAACTCGTCGCGCGTGTCGGTGCCCGACGCGGTGCGCGACGAGAATGAGGGGCTTGGGCCCACGGTGGTGATCGACGGCGCCGGCGTCCCGTCCCTGCTGGAGGAGGCCTGCCGCCTTGCCAGCCCGGCGGCGCGCATCGGCCTGCTGGGCTTCTCACCCGCCCCCTGCAACATCAGCCAGCAGGAGATCGTGAAGAAGGAGCTGACCCTGGTCGGTTCCCGCCTGAACCGCCGCCTGCTGCCCCAGGTGATCGACTGGCTGGAGAGCGGCAAGCTGCAGCCGGCGGCGATGATCACCCAGGTCTTCCCGATCGCCGACGCGGCGAGCGCCTTCGCCCTGATCGAGACCGACCCGTCCAGCACGATCAAGGTCCAGCTCGACTTCGAAAGCTGACCGCCGGGCAAACGGCATCCACCAGCGAACAATGGCGGACCGGAGCCGCCCATAACGGAGGAACACCAGGATGAACAGCAAGACCCCGATCTCCCGCCGCACGCTGGCGAAAAGCATCGGCCTCGGCGCCGGCATCGCCGCCGGTGCGACGCTGCTGGGCGGCATCGCCGCGCCGGCCATCGTCCGCGCCCAGGCCAAGACGACGCTGAAGCTCGGGCACCTCGCCAACGAGGACAATGTCTGGCACAAGGCCTCGCTGGTCTTCGCCGAGGAAGTCGCCAAGCGCACCAACGGCGCGGTCGAGGTCAAGGTGTTCCCCAACGAGCAGCTCGGCAAGGAAACCGACCTGATCAAGGGCATCCAGCTCGGCACCATCGATTTCACCATCACCGGTGAGTCGCTGCAGAACTGGGCGCCGGCCGCGGCGCTGCTGGCGGTTCCCTACGCCATCCGCGATCTCGACCATCTCGACAAGGTCGTCACCGGCGAGCCGGGCAAGAAGATCGCCGACGCCATCGAGCAGAAGACCCAGCTGGTCCCGCTGACCTACTTCGCCCGCGGCCCGCGCAACCTGAC
>PJUA01000573.1_pt1 | contig 16457 bp, 13 predicted proteins | sample 1512151 | NCBI WGS metagenome assembly PJUA01 (sample SAMN08177678, study PRJNA422409) | Soil metagenome, whole genome shotgun sequencing project. | isolation source: Soil enriched on filter paper: beechwood xylan treatment | place: USA: Madison | collected 2015-01-15
ATTGGGACGGCGGGCTGGTCTCCAACACGCCGCTCGACCATGTGCTGGAGGACCAGCCGCGCCGCGACACGCTGGTCTTCCAGGTCGACCTGTGGAGCGCCAGCGGTCAGGTGCCGCGCGGCATGTCGGAGGTGCTGGAGCGGCAGAAGGACATCACCTATTCCAGCCGCACCCGCTTCAACACCGACAAGGTCACCTACGAGCAGACCCTGCGCAACCAGCTGGTCACGCTGCTCGACCGGCTGCCCGGCGATCTTCGCGACACGCCGGAGGCCAGGGCGCTGCGGCGCGCCGCCTGCGGGGCGGCGATCAACATCATCCACCTGATCTACCGCCGCAAAAGCTACGAGCGCGACAGCAAGGACTACGAGTTTTCCAACGCCGGCATGCGCGAGCATTGGGAGAGCGGCCTTGCCGACACCCTCGCCACGCTCGCCCATCCGGAATGGCTGGCGATGCCGTCGCGGCTGGACGGTCCCGTCACGCACGATTTGCGGCGCCCGGCCCTCACCGAAATGCCAACCGATGCAGATTGAACGAAGGAGCGGACCCATGCGTTTGCAGGACAAAGTCGCCGTCATCACCGGGGCGGCGAGCGGAATCGGGCTGGAAATCGCCCGGACATTCGCCGGCGAGGGCGCGCTGGTCGTCATCGCCGACCTCAACCAAGCCGGTGCCGACGCCGCGGCGGCCAGCCTCGATCCCACCGGCAAGCGGGCGCTGGGCGTCGCCATGGACGTGACCGACGAGGCCCAGGTCGAGGCCGGCATGGACCGCGCCGTCGCCGCCTTCGGCCGCATCGACATCCTGGTCAGCAACGCCGGCATCCAGACGGTGGCGCCGGTCGAACAGTTCGAGTTCGCCAAGTGGAAGCAGCTTCTGTCCATCCATCTGGACGGCGCCTTCCTGACCACGCGCGCCGCCCTGCGGACGATGTACAAGCAGGGAAGCGGCAGCATCATCTATATGGGGTCGGTCCACTCCAAGGAGGCGTCGCCGCTGAAGGCGCCCTATGTCACCGCCAAGCACGGGCTGATCGGCCTCGCCAAGGTGGTCGCCAAGGAAGGGGCGGCGCATGGCGTGCGCGCCAACGTGATCTGCCCCGGCTTCGTCCGCACCCCGCTGGTCGAGAAGCAGATCCCCGAACAGGCCAAGGAGCTGGGCATCTCCGAGGAGGAGGTGGTCAAGACCGTGATGCTGAAGGAGACCGTCGACGGCGAGTTCACCACGGTCGAGGACGTCGCCCAGGCCGCCCTGTTCTTCGCGTCCTTCGGATCGAACGCGCTGACCGGCCAGTCCCTGGTCGTCAGCCATGGCTGGTTCATGCAATAGGCGGAACGCCGCCGGACTGAAAAAGGCGTCGGGCCAATGGCCCGACGCCTTTTCCGTTTGGAGATGAGTTGGTTCGCTGAGAGACCATTATCGGCCGTCATCCCCGCGGAGGCGGGGATCCAGGCTGATTCGCTTCTAAACCTTTGGAACCTCTGGATTCCCGCCTTCGCGGGAATGACGGCCGAGAGATGCTCATGACGTGAGCATCAAACCTCGTGAACTCTCAGAACTCCTTCCAGTCGTCGTCGTCGCTGGTGCTGTGCTTCAGGACCGGGACCGCAGCGGTGCCGCGCGCGGGGGAGTCGGTGCGGGCGGACGGCTTGGTCGTCGCGACCGCGTGGGCCGTGCCGTTGCCGCGGGCGGCAGGCTTCGCCGTGGGCTTGGCGGCGGTGCGGGACGGGGCCGCGGCGGCGCGGCGCGTGGTGGCGGCCGCTTGGGCGGTGTGGGCAGCGGCATGGACGGCGACCGGCGCGCGCGGAGCCGCGGCGTAACCGAAGCCGGCCGCCTGTTCGAACTTGAAGAAGCCGACCAGCGACTTCAGGTCGCCGGCCTGACCGCTCATCGCCTGGGCGGCGGCGGTGGTCTCCTCCACCAGGGCGGCGTTCTTCTGCGTCATCTCGTCCATGTTGGCGACGGTCGAGTTGATCTCGTCCAGCGCCGTCGCCTGCTCGGCCGAGGCCGACGCCATCTCGGCGATCAGGGTCGCCACCTGCTGCACGCCGGACACGATGCCCTGCAGCGCGTCGCCGGCCTTGCTGACCAGATCGACGCCGTCCTTCACCTGGGCGTCGCTGTCCAGGATCAGGCCCTTGATTTCCTTCGACGCCTGGGCGGAGCGCTGGGCGAGCTGCCGCACCTCCTGCGCCACCACGGCGAAGCCGCGCCCGGCGTCGCCGGCCCGCGCCGCCTCCACCGCGGCATTCAGCGCCAAGAGGTTGGTCTGGAAGGCGATCTCGTCGATCACGCCGATGATGTCGGTGATCTTGCGGCTCGATTCCTCGATCCGGCGCATCGCCTCGATGGCCGAACCGGCGACGCCGCCGCCGGATTCGGCGGAGCCGCGGGCCTGGGCGGCCATCACGTTGGCGCGCTGGGCGTTCTCGGCGTTGGAGCGCACGGTCGCCCCCAGCTCTTCCATGCTGGCCGCGGTCTCCTCCAGCGAGGAGGCCTGCTGCTCGGTGCGGTCGGCGAGGTCGGAGGATCCCAGCGACACCTCGGCGGCGGCGGCGGCGATGGTCTCGGCCGCCTGGGTGATCTGGCCGACGATCTCGGCCAGCCGGGTGGAGGTGGCGTTGACGTCGGTCTTCACCCGCTCGAAGGCGCCCTGGTAGTCGCGGGTGACGCGGCGGTTCAGGTCGCCCTGGGCCAGTGCGCTCAACACCTCGCCCAGGTCGGCGATGACCGCCTCCACCGTGTCGGTCAGGCGGTTGATGCCCTGCGACATGGTCTTGTAGAAGCCGTCCTTGCCGGCCAGATCGATGCGGCGATCGAGGTCGCCCTTCGACACGGCGTCGATCAGGCCGGCGATCTCCTCGCCGATGGCCTGCTCGCGGGCGCGCTGGGCCTCGGCGGCGCGGCGCTCGGCCTCCAGCCGCTCGCGCTCGGCCTCGTCCATCCGCTTCTTCTCGACGGCGTTGTCCTTGAACACCAGCACGGCCTTGGCCATGCTGCCGATCTCGTCGCGGTTCTCCAGGGCGGGCACGTCGACGGCGAGGTTGCCGGCGGCCAGCTCCGTCATGGTGCCGGTCATCTGCACCACCGGGCGGACGATGGAGCGCGCAGTGATCAGCGCCACCAGGATGCCGAGCACGAAGGCGCCCACCGCCATGCCGATCAGCAGCTTGGTGGTGGTCTCCATGTCGCTCTGCGCGCCGGTCAGCATCGCCTTGCGGACTTCGCTCTGCGAGGCGACGGTCTTCGTCACCAGATCGCCGAATTCCTCCGCCTCCGCGCTCATGGTGGTGAAGGCCAGCGTCTGGGCCTCGTTCACGGCGGTGACGACGCGGTTGAAGCTTTCCAGGTAACGGCCGGCAGTCTGGGCAGCCTCTTCGGCAGCGCGTTTGTGCGCCGGATCCGTGAGGGTATCGGCCAGTTTGCGGGCGGCCTTGATGAAGCCGTCCATCTGGCCGCGCACCTCGTCCGCGGCCTTGGCCGACGGCTCGGTCAGGAAGCGCTGCGAGCCCAGGCGGGCAAGGATCAGCGTTTCCTGCGCCTGTCCGGCGTGGGCGGCGGCTTCGAAGTTCCCGGTGGCGATACCCGTGGTCATCACTTGGCTCAAGGCTTCGCGCGCCTTCATGCCCAGCGGCATCAGCTCTTCCGGCACCAGCCGGTCGCGCAGCTCGCGCGCCTTGACCAGCTGGCTGAAATTGGCGCTGTAACTGTCGATCTTCTGGATCATCCGCTCGATGTTGGCACGGCGGCCATCGTCCAGCGTCGCGTCGCGGGCGGCACGCAGCATCTCGCCCAGCGTCCTCTGTTGCGCCTGGGTCGGTGCGATCAGCGCGTCGTTGCCGGAGAAGGAATAGTTGACCACGTTGCGCCGCATGTTCGCGACCAGGCTGTCGATGTCGGAAATCCGGATCGAGTTGTCCGAAACCGACCCATAGCGGGTGAATCCGTCCTCCACCGTCGACAGCGACCGTACGCCGAGTGCTGCCACCAGGGCGAGGAGGACGAGGATCAGAAGGAACCCCACCTGGATGCGGGTGCCCACCTTGAATCGGCCGGCGAAGCTGGCGTTCTGCATGGTCAAATGCCTTGGTCTGCGGTGCGGATCGAACGCGATACGCCCGGCAGGGTAGAGGAAGATGGTTTCCAGTCCGTTGCCATGGCGCAAGGAAATGCAGGGAAAGCGTCCCTGGGCCGCGGCAAAATCGTGTCAAAGTCGCGGCGCGGGGCTTTGACGATGCCGCACCGGTCCCTAGGTTAGGTCGCCTGAACAGCATTTCGGGGCGGTGCCATGGTCTGGCCCATTCCCTGGGCTGGTTTCCCGAAACCCGCAGAGACCACCGAAGAAGAAGATGCGCCGCAGCCTTCCGCCGACCTCCGAAAACAGCGCCTTCACCCGCCCGTCCGGCGACCTGCGCGCCGCGATGCGCTCGCTGGCGCCCTATATCTGGCCCAGCGATTCCCTGGAAACGCGGATCCGGGTGGTGGCGGCGATGCTGCTGCTGATCGGCGCCAAGGTCGCCAACGTCTATGTGCCGATCTTCTACAAGCATGCGGTGGACGCGCTGACGCCTGCCTCTGCGGGCGGGAGTGTCGGGCCGGGCGCGGCGGTGACCATCCCCCTGGGACTGATCGTCGCATACGGCCTTGCCCGCGTGACCTCGCTGATCTTCGCCGAGCTGCGCGACGCCGTCTTCGCCACCGTGGCGCAGCGGACCATCCGCCGGGTGGCGCTGTCGGTGTTCCGGCACCTGCACGCGCTGTCGCTGCGCTTCCATCTGGAACGCCAGACCGGCGGCCTGACCCGCTCGCTGGAACGCGGCACCCGGGCCATCGAGTCGCTGCTGCGCTACACCCTGTTCTCCATCGTGCCGACGCTGGTGGAGATCGCGCTGGTCTGCGCCATCCTGTGGAAGCTGTTCAGCATCTGGTTCGCGCTGGCCACCTTCGTCACGGTGATGGGCTACATCCTCTACACCTTCTTCGTGTCGGAATGGCGTATCAAGTTCCGCCGCCTGATGAACGACACCGACAGCAAGGCCAACACCAAGGCGATCGACAGCCTGCTGAACTACGAGACGGTCAAGTATTTCGGCAACGAGGAGCATGAGGCCCGCCGTTACGACGGCGCGCTGCAGAGCTACGAGAAGGCGGCGGTGCGCAGCCAGCAGAGCCTGTCGCTGCTGAATGTCGGCCAGTCGGCGATCATCTCGCTGGGGCTGGCGGTGGTGATGGGCATGGCCGCCAAGGGCATCGTCGACGGCAGCATGTCGCTGGGCGACTTCGTGCTGGTGAACACCTATCTGCTGCAGCTCTACCAGCCGCTGAACTTCTTCGGCGTCGTCTATCGCGAGATCAAGCAGTCGCTGATCGACATCGAGTCGATGGTCACGCTGCTGGCGGTGGACCGCGAGGTGGCCGACGGCCCCGAGGCGAAGCCGCTGGCGGTCGATGGGGCGGAGCTGCGCTTCGAGGGGGTGGAGTTCGGCTACGATCCGCGCCGGCCGATCCTGAAGGATGTCAGCTTCACCGTGCCGGCCGGCAAGACGGTTGCCATCGTCGGCCCGTCCGGGGCGGGCAAGTCCACCATCAGCCGGCTGCTGTTCCGCTTCTACGACGTCAACGGCGGCCGGGTGCTGATCGACGGGCAGGACATCCGCGACGTCACCCAGTCCTCGCTGCGGGCGTCCATCGGCATCGTCCCGCAGGACACCGTGCTGTTCAACGACACCGTCTTCTACAACATCGCCTATGGCCGCCCCGGCGCCAGCCCGGCGGAGGTGGAGCGGGCGGCGCGGCTGGCCCACATCCACGACTTCATCATGGCGCTGCCCGACGGCTACCAGACCACGGTGGGCGAACGCGGGCTGAAGCTGTCCGGCGGCGAGAAGCAGCGCGTCGCCATCGCCCGCACCATCCTGAAGGACCCGGCGATCCTGCTGTTCGACGAGGCGACGAGCGCGCTGGACACCCACACCGAGCGGGAAATCCAGGCCAACCTGCGCGAGGTCAGCCGCGGCCGCACCACGCTGGTGATCGCCCACCGGCTGTCCACCGTGATCGACGCCGACGAGATCCTGGTGCTGGAGGCCGGCCGGGTGATCGAGCGCGGCCACCATGCCGACCTGCTGGCCGCCCGTGGCGCCTATGCCGCCCTGTGGACGCGGCAGCAGGAAGCCAGCCAGTCCGCCACCGGGGCGTCCGATGGCGGCGGACCCGCGCCGTTGTCCGGCGTGCTGGCCTCGACCTGAGCGGAAGCGCGGAGCACGCATGATGGGACCGGCAAGGCAGGCGCTGCGCGACGCGACGCGGGAAACTCACGACCGGCTGGACAAGGCCGCGGTGTTGCAGCCGCTGGTCCGGCCGGACATCACGCAACAGGAGTATGCCCGCGCGCTGGCCGTGCTGTACGGCTTCAACGCACCGGTGGAACGGGCGCTGGGGGAGGGGGTGGGGGCGGCGCGGCTGGCGCTGCTGCGCGAGGATCTGCGGGTTCTCGGCACCGATCCGGACGGGCTGGCGGAGATGACGGACCTGCCGCCGCTGGACAGCGCGCCGGCCCGGTTGGCGGCGCGCTATGTGCTGGACGGCTCCGCCCATGGCGGGCGGGCGATGCTGCCGGGGATCACCCGCGCGCTGGGTTACGACGCCCGGCGCGGCGCGCGCTTCCTGGCGTCAGATGGGCTGGACATGGCCGGGGCGTGGAAGGCGCTGATGGGGCGGCTGGAGGAGGAGCTTGCCGATCCGGCCGCGCTCGCCACCGCCTGCGCCACCGCCGCCGCGCTGTTCGCGGCGCTGGAGCGCTGGACGGCAGAGCAGTGGATGGGGGAGCGGAGGGGTTGAAACTGGCGTACCGCCCGATCCCTTGCTAGGGTGCCGGACCATTCGCATTCGGGTTCTGGAGACCGCCTTCCCATGACCGCGCCAGCCTCGCGCATCTATTGCTCCGTCGACACCACCGAGATCGACGCCGCCCGCCGCATCGCCGGGCAGGTGGCGGGGGCCGTCGGCGGCATCAAGCTGGGGCTGGAGTTCTTCATCGCCCAGGGGCCGGCCGGCGTCCGCGCCGTGGTGGGGGAGGACGGGCCGCCGCTGTTCCTCGACCTGAAGCTGCACGACATCCCCAACACGGTGGCGGGCGGCGTGCGCGCGGCGCTGCCGCTGAAGCCGGCCTTCATGACCATCCACAGCGCCGGCGGGCCGGCGATGATGCGCGCGGCGGCGGAAACGGCGGCCAGCGCCGGGGCCGAGCGGCCGAAGATCCTGGCCGTGACCGTGCTGACCAGCCTGGACGAAGGCGATCTTAGCGCCGTTGGGCAGTCGGTGCCGGTGGCCGATCAGGTGGTCCGGCTGGCGAAGCTGGCCAAGGCGTCGGGGGTGGACGGCGTCGTCTGCTCCCCGGCCGAGGTGGCGCTGGTGCGCGCGGCCTGCGGTCCCGACTTCATCCTGATGGTGCCCGGCATCCGCCCGGCCTGGGCCGCCACCAACGACCAGAAGCGCATCATGACCCCGGCGGAGGCGCTGGCCGCCGGCGCCGACCATCTGGTCATCGGCCGGCCGATCACCGCCGATGCCGATCCGGCCGCCGCCGCCCGCCGCATCGTCGCCGAAATTGAGGGGACCGCATGACCGTCGCCGCCAAGATCTGCGGGCTGAGCGAGCCCGAAAGCCTGCGCGCCGCCGTCGCCGGCGGAGCGCGCTATGTCGGCTTCGTCTTCTATCCGCGCAGCCCGCGCGCCATCGCCCCGCCGATGGCGGCGGAACTGGCGCGGCTGCTGCCGACCGGCGTTCGCTCCGTCGGGCTGTTCGTCGATCCCGACGACGAGTTCCTGGAGCATGTCACCGGGCAGGTCCCGCTCGACCTGATCCAGCTGCATGGCGCCGAGACGCCGCGCCGCATCGTCGAGATCAAGGCCCGCTATGCCCTGCCGGTGATGAAGGCGGTCAAGATCGGCGGGCCGGAAGACCTGACCCTGGCGATGGAGGCGGCGGAGGTCGCCGACCGGCTGCTGTTCGACGCCAAGCCGCCGGCCAAGGTGTCGGCGCTGCCCGGCGGCAACGGCATCGCCTTCGACTGGACGATCCTGGCCGGGCGCAGCTGGCCGCGCCCCTGGATGCTGTCGGGCGGGCTGACCGTGGAGAATGTCGCCGAGGCGGTGCGGGTCACCGGCGCCGCCGAGGTCGACGTGTCGTCCGGCGTGGAGGACCGCCCCGGCCACAAGGACCCGGCGCTGGTCCGCGCCTTCCTGTCGGCGGTGGCGGCGCTTTGAGGCCGTTTTTCGGCGAAAGCGCCCTGTTTTAGACGAATGCTACGGCTTATCTTGGTCGCATGGCGGGACCTTGCGCCGTCGGGTAGGATGCGCCCATGAGCGATTCGACCACTCCGTCCACAACCGAGGCGCTCGGCGCCGTGCTCGACGAGCATCTGCGCTGGATCGGCCAGTGGCAGCGCGCCGTTTTCTACCGCGACGGTCGCGGCGGGGAGCGGTCGTCGGCCCCCGCCTCCTTCCAGGCCTGGTGCCAGGCCGCCAGCCGCGACGACCTGCTGCAGCAGCCGGCGGTGCAGAAGCTGGCGACCCTGCACGAGCAGATGCACCGGCAGGCCCGGCTGATCCTGCTGAAGGCGTCCGGCGGCGAGTTGCCGACCGAGGCCGAGTTCGAGGGGGTGGTCGGCCGCTTCGAGGAGTTCATGCTGCACCTGCGCCGGATGGAGCGCGCCTTTGCCGCCGCCGCCTCCGGCCTGGACCCGCTGACCGGCCTGCGCACGCGGCGCGGCATGGGCGAGGCGCTGGAGCGCGAGCACAACCGCTACCGCCGCACTGGGCAGCCCTTCTGCGTCGCGCTGTGCGACATCGACAAGTTCAAGGGCATCAACGACAGCTATGGCCACGACATCGGCGACCGGGTGCTGGCCGCCACCGCCGCCGTCATCAGCCGCGGCGTCCGCAGCTTCGACGAGGCCTTCCGCATGGGGGGCGAGGAGTTCCTGGTCTGCCTGAAGGAAACCCGGCTGGACGAGGGCTATGAGGTGATCGAACGGCTGCGCGTCGACCTGATGCGCTCGCCGGTGGTGCTGCCCGACGGCCGGATGATCCCCGTCACCGCCTCCTTCGGGCTGGTGGAGGCGGTGTCCGACCTGACCGTCGACGATCTGGTGGTCTGCGCCGACCGCGCGCTCTATCAGGCGAAGAATTCCGGCCGCAACCGCGTGATCCGCTACGGCATCGACCGTCCGGAACCGAAGCCGGCGGCGGCGAAGGCGGGGCGGGGGTAATTCGGCCATTTTCCGCCTGTCCGGTTCGCCCGTCACCCGGGCTTCAGCTTTGGCGCTCCGGACGTATCTAGGGATGACTAGGAAAGTCTAGTTCCTGGCGCTAGACTTCGCTATAAACCGCTAGCTATCGCGTGCTTTGCGGAGGCCCAGTGGATCCCTATCGCAATCCATTCGCACCGGGGGCGGGCAGCCGCCCTCCGGAACTGGCTGGCCGATCCGCCATTCTCGATATGGCAAGGATCTCCTGCGGCCGGGCCGTGAACGGACGAAATGCACGCCCGATGATGCTGCTGGGCCTGCGCGGCGTTGGAAAGACCGTGCTGCTCAATGAGATCGGCCGGAATGCCGAACGGGAGGGATTGCTTGTCTCCCGAACCGAGGCTCCGGAAGGGGAAAGCCTTGCACGCCTGATTTTTCCGGAAATGCGGAAAGTCATGAGGTCGCTGTCGGGCGTGGAGGCGGCAAAGCACCTTGCAACACGCGGTCTCAAAGGTCTGCGAAACTTCGCATCGATCTTCAAGATCGAGATGGCCGGTGTCGAGGTGGGGGTGGAGCCTGAACCCGGGCTGGCCGAAACAGGCGACCTCCAGTACGATCTGCCGGATCTGTTCACCTTGATCGGGAAGGCTGCCCAAGCGGCGGGGCGTGGCTGGCTGCTTCTGATCGACGAGGTCCAATACCTGTCCGACACCGATCTGTCTGCGCTCATTGTCGCGTTGCATCGCACGTCGCAGGATGGCCTGCCCGTCCTGATGGTCGGGGCCGGTCTTCCGCAAATCGCCCGTTTGGCGGGAGAGGCCAAGTCATACGCGGAACGACTGTTTCAATACCCGTCCGTGGGAGCGTTGGATCCGGTCTCCGCCGGCCAGGCCGTCGAAAAGCCGGTTCTCGATGAAGACGCCTCGATCACACCGGAAGCATTGCAGGCCATTTATGAGCGAACGAAGGGCTATCCTTTCTTCATCCAGGAATTGGCCTCGGTCGTATGGGACAATTCGGCGGGGCCGGAAATCACCGCCGCCGATGTCGAGCGTTCCTATGTGGAGACACTCGCACGGTTGGACGAGGGCTTCTTCAAGGTTCGGGTCGATCGCCTGACGAAGGCTGAGGTTCAGTTCGTCAAGGCGATGGCGCAACTCGGCGATGGTCCCTACGCAATGGGGGACATTGCCAAGTCGATGGGGCGTTCTCAAAAATCCCTGGGACCGGCCCGGGCAAGCATTATTTCAAAAGGTATGGTCTTCAGTTCCGACCATGGATATCTGGATTTCAGCGTCCCGCTTTTCGCCGAATTCATGCGGCGGCAGGGCTGAAAGGCAAAGCCGGTGACTCGTTCAAAGATGGTTCGGTTCGGCGCCCCTCCGGTCAGCCCCCTTGGCCCCGGCCCCCCTGACGCGCTAGGATCGCGATAACCTTACCGTCAGCCGCGATCCGGATTCCATGCGCACCCTGCCCGAATTTCCCAACCTGTTCGTCCTCGACCATCCGCTGATCCAGCACAAGCTGACCCATATGCGGAACAAGGAACGGTCGACCGGCGGGTTCCGTACCCTGCTGCGCGAGATCTCGCTGCTGATGGGCTATGAGCTGACGCGCGACATCCCGCTGACCACCGAGCGGATCGAGACGCCGCTGCAGCCGATGGACGCGCCGGTCATCCTGGGCAAGAAGCTGGCGGTCGTGCCGGTTCTGCGCGCCGGGCTCGGCATGTCGGCCGGGCTGCTGGAGCTGGTGCCGTCGGCGCGCGAGGGGCATATCGGCCTCTATCGCGACCATGACACCAAGCAGCCGCACGAATATCTGGTGAAGCTGCCGCCGGCCGAAGGGCGGCTGTTCATCGTCGTCGATCCGATGCTGGCGACCGGCAACTCCGCCGCCCATGCCTGCGACGTGCTGAACCGCCATGGCGTCGACGACGACAACATCCGCTTCATGGCGCTGGTCGCCGCGCCCGAGGGCGTGCGCCGTTTCCACGAGTCGCACCCGGACGTGAAGGTCTTCACCGCCGCGCTGGACAGCCACCTGAACGAGGACGCCTACATCGTTCCCGGACTGGGCGACGCCGGCGACCGCATGTTCGGCACCAAGTAAGGATCGCTCAAGCGACCGGTAAACGGGGCGGGCGCCGGAGGACGGCTCCGCCCCGTTTTTCGTTGGGCACTTCCGCTCAGCCCGCCGTGGCCGGCTCCTCTTCCCGCACGGTGCCGAACTGGACCAGCGCCTTGCGGTAGCCGATGTTGGGCGGCGCATAGCCCGCATCGCCGGCGGCGCGGTGCGGCACCGATGCGTGCAGATTCTCCTCGCTGTAGGGCAGGACGCAGACCGGGCGGTAATGGCGCGGCTCCACCAGCTTGCCGACCCCGTCCAGGAAACGGGCATAGGAATCCACGATGGCGCCCAGCGCGTTGTCGGGCGTCACCTCCGGCACCCAGATGGGGTCGATGGCCAAGCCGCAGGATTCGGCGTGCTCCATCATCCATTTCAACGTGATGTCCGACAGCTTGTCGTCGTCATAGCCGCCGCCGACATTCGAATGGCAACCGGCGAACCAGCGCTGTTCCATCCGCTGCGCCGGCTTGGCCTTCGGATCCCACAGGTTGGCGGCGAAGGTCTTGCGGTGCTCGTCGATTGCCAGCGCTTGGAAGGCGTTGCGGACAAGGCTGCTGAGTTCGGTGTCATGGAAACCGTACAGTTCCTCGTCCAGATGCTCGCAGATGCCGAGCGGCACGCCGAGCGCGCCCACCGTGTCCCAGACGCCGAGGAAATGGATGGGGATCAGCGCCGACCCATGGGTGTCGCGGAACTGCTTCGCCTCGCCCACGTCCGGGCCGTCGTCCCGCTTGCGGTAGAGCGCATAGGCCGCGTCGGTCTGGTCCAGCTTGTCGGCAGGCAGCAGCCCGGCGTTGCGGATCAGGCCGACGAGGCTGCGGGCGGTGTAGGCGCCGCGCGAGAAGCCCAGGATGAAGACGTGGTCGCCGTCGTTGTAATGCGAGGCGAGGAAGCGGTAGCCGTCCTTGATCTTCTCGTCGATGCCGAGGCCGAAGGCGCCGCCGAAGACCTTGTCGAACCAGTCGTGGAGGAACCCGCCCTTGTCGTCGGTGCCGACGCCGGAATCGTAGAAGCGGACCTGCGCCGTGCCGTCGGGGGCGTTGTCGAGAACCGACTTGTAGAATTTCCAGACGTTGGTCGCCGCCTCGTTGTCCTTGTCGGGCTGATTGCCGCTGCCCGGCGTGTTCCAGGTGCCGTCGAAACACAGGACGATCCGCTTCGCCATCTTGCCCTCCCTGCTGGCATGCGCGCGGGAGATGATGGCAGCGATAGTTTTTCCCCTTCAACAGATTTGTTGAAAAAGCCCGCAACCCCGGAACGTGTCGCTGTGCATGCCGCAACCGGGTCCGGCCGCCGGGGATCGGCGCAGGCATACGCACGTATTCCCAGACTGCAGCCATGGTTATGCGGAAAGTTCCCGCCCATACAATTGCCGCTTCGGTCAAGTCATCGCCGTTCGGATCGTCTGTCGGCGGGAAGCCGACATGCGGCATGCGCAGGACAAGGGAGCCCGCCACTTGTGCGAAGGTCCCATATGACATTGGCTTGATTTCGATCAATGCCGGGTGGCGTGACGGTAAGGATCATGCCATCCTATTCGATGCGCCGACCGAATGGCCTAGCCCATATGCCTTCAACCGGTGCAGCCGATCCTTAGTGGATGAACGCGAACGGGAACGCGCGATGGATTACGAAACTTTCTTCCGCAACCAGATTGCGACCCTGAAGCAGGACGGCCGCTACCGGGTGTTCGCCAATCTGGAACGCCATGCGGGCAATTTCCCGACGGCGACCTTCCGCGATTCCAACGGGCGCGAACGTCCGGTCACGGTCTGGTGCTCCAACGACTATCTCGGCATGGGCCAGCACCCCAGCGTGATGAAGGCGATGCACGACGCGCTGGATCAGGTCGGCGCCGGCGCCGGCGGCACCCGCAACATCTCCGGCACCAACATCTACCATGTGCTGCTGGAGCGCGAACTGGCCGACCTGCACCACAAGGAAGCGGCGCTGCTCTTCACCTCGGGCTATGTGTCGAACGACGCGACGCTGACCACGCTGGGCAAGATCCTGCCCAACTGCGTGATCCTGTCGGACGCGCTGAACCACAACTCGATGATCACCGGCATCCGCAATTCGGGCGCCGAGAAGCACATCTTCCGCCACAACGACCCCAAGCACCTGGACGAGCTGCTGTCGGGCATCGCCCCCGGCCGGCCCAAGGTGGTGGCGTTCGAAAGCGTCTATTCGATGGACGGCGACATCGCCCCCATCCATGACCTGTGCGACGTCGCCGACAAGCACGGCGCCATGACCTATCTCGACGAGGTGCACGCCGTCGGCATGTACGGCGCCCGCGGCGCCGGCGTGGCCGAGCGCGACGGCGCCATGGACCGGCTGACCATCGTCGAGGGCACGCTGGGCAAGGCCTTCGGCGTCCAGGGCGGTTACATCACCGGCTCCACCGCGCTGATCGACTGCGTCCGCAGCTTCGCCGCCGGCTTCATCTTCTCCACCTCGCTGTCGCCGGTGCTGGCGGCGGGTGCGCTGGCCTCCATCCGCCACCTGAAGAACAGCCAGGTCGAACGGACGCAGCACCAGGAGCGCGCCGCCACGCTGAAGCGGATGTTCGCCGATGCCGGCCTGCCGGTGATGCCGTCGGTCAGCCACATCGTGCCGCTGATGGTCGGCGACGCCCACCGCTGCAAGCGCGCGTCCGACGAGCTGCTGGACCGGCACAACATCTATGTCCAGCCGATCAACTATCCCACCGTCCCGCGTGGGACGGAGCGGCTGCGCTTCACCCCGACCCCGCTGCACACCGACGCGCAGATGGGCATGCTGGTCGAGGCGCTGCTGGATGTCTGGAGCCGGCTGGACCTGCGTCTCGCCGCCTGAGTCGCACCCCCCTGGAAAGCCCGGGAAAGACCCTTTTGGCGATAGGGGCCTTTTGTCCTCTGGACAGATGGCGTGTGCACCCCTATTTTGAGGGATAGCGTTGCGATCGGTTCGCAGCTTCGTTGCTGCGGGCCGGCCGTTGCGCTTGCCGTCCATCCTTCAATCCAGGGCATCGCCCAGGGGGTTCGCCATGTACCGTGACAACTCGCTGATGCCGAAGGAGGCCGTGCGCCTCGTCGTCCTGGGCACGCTGATCCAGGGCGGTCCGTTGCGTTACGCCGATCTGGCCGGCTCCGTCCGTCATTTCCTCGATCGTATGATGGGTCCGTCGCTGGACCTGATGGGCACCTCGCTGGAGATGCTGCGCTACGAGGGGCTGATCGAGGCGCTGGACGGCAGCGGCATGGAAGACAACGCCCTGCTGGGTCCGACCGAGACCGGCCGGGCGGAGTTCGACACGCTGATGCGCGCCAATGTCCGCGCGCCGTCGGCCGACGGGCTGAACAAGCTGGTCACCGCGCTGAAGCTGCGCTTCCTGCATCTGCTGGACGTCGAGTCGCAGCGCGACCAGATCGACAATCTCGTGGCGCTCAGCGAGACCGAGCTGGCCCGCCTGGGCGACCTGAAGCGGGCGGACGTCGGCAGCGACGGCCATTTCGCCTCCTGGCTGGACCGCGACATCGCCCAGACGGAAGAGCGTCTGGCCTGGTTTCAGGAGCTGCTCTCCCGTCTGTAATTCCCTGCGGGACCTAAGGTTTTATTTCGCGCGGCGCGTCCTTATCGAATAGGGGCGCGCCGCGTCTGTTTCGGCGTGCGGTTTTGGTGTACCTTCGGGGTACCCCTTTTCCCAGCCGGAATCCTCTCCATGGCCTCGTCCCTGTCGACCGACGACCTCGAAGACCGCTTGCGCATGGAGTTCGTGGACGACGCGCGCGATCGGCTGGAGCTGATGAACGCGGCGCTGGCGGACCGCGTGAAGGGCGAGCGCAGCGACACGGACACCATCGGCGTCCTGCGGCTGGAAGCCCACAATTTCAAGGGCATGGGCACCAGCTTCGGCTATCCCACCGTCAGCCTCGTCGCCCACCGTCTGGAGGATTACCTCAGCGGCCTGAAGCGGCTGGACGAGAAGCAGCTGGTCGACGCCCAGATCTTCATCGACCGCATCGCCGAACTGGTCGACCGCGCCGAACAGCCGCTGCTGGCCGAGACCAACCGGATCATCCGTGCCCTGCCGGTCCGCTACGAGTTCCAGGTCACCGACGTCGATGTCCGCAACGTCGAGATCATGCTGGTGACCCCGTCCAAGGTCGTCGCCAAGAAGCTGGGGACGGAGCTGGCGGCCTGCGGCTTCCGCACCATGACGGTGACCGACCCGATCGAGTCGATCAGCCTTGCCGTGCGCGTGCCGCCGGACATGGTCATCGCCTCGATGGTGATGGACGGGCTGTCCGGCCTGGACCTGATCCGCGGCCTGCGCGCCATGAGCGTGACCCAGCATGTGCCGATGGCCCTGCTGACCTCGCTGAACCTCGATCACCCGTCGCTGAAGGAGATTCCGTACGGCGTCTCCGTCATCCGCGTCGGCGAGCATTTCGGCGACGACTTCGCCGCGGTGGTGGCAAAGCACAATCTGGGCTGAGCGGGGCGGCGGCCCCCCTCTGCTGAACGTCATCGTCATATAGCCGCGCTTGCGCCGGCGGGAATCCTCATGTTAGGCGTCAAACCGGTCCCACAGGCTGGAGCAGCGCCCGAATGACGGAGGTTCTTCGCCGGTACGGCCCGGTTCTGACCGGAGTGATCCTGTTGGCGGTGGCGCTGTGGCTGGCGCTGCTGGTGGTGCTGCCGCAGCTGATGATGATTGGCTTCTCCTTCCGGCCGTCGCTGCCGCCGTCCAAGATCGGCGGGCCGGAGGACGTGTTCACGGTCAAGAATTACCTGACGCTGTGGACCAACAGCATCCATCTGTCGATCTTCCTGAAGACGATCTGGGCCAGCGCGCTGGTCACCGCGACCACGCTGGCGGTCTGCTATCCGGTCGCCTTCTATCTGGCGCAGGTGGCGCCGAAGCGGCGGCTGCCGCTGCTGATCCTGATGCTGGTCGTGCCCTTCTGGATCAACGAGCTTCTGCGCACCTTCTCCTGGTACATCATCCTGGCGTTCAACGGGCCGCTGAACGCGATTCTGCTGGGGCTGGGCATCATCGACGAGCCGCAGCGCTTCCTGGGCGGCGACG
>PJUA01000575.1_pt1 | contig 16410 bp, 15 predicted proteins | sample 1512151 | NCBI WGS metagenome assembly PJUA01 (sample SAMN08177678, study PRJNA422409) | Soil metagenome, whole genome shotgun sequencing project. | isolation source: Soil enriched on filter paper: beechwood xylan treatment | place: USA: Madison | collected 2015-01-15
AGGTGACTTAATGTGGAAATATGAAGATGGTGAGGATTTTAATAAGGATGAATTTCGTCCTGTTAAAGTTTTTTATGAAAATGGAGACTATCTAATATTTGGCAATAACGATAATGAAGGTTTATGGCTAAAGACAATTAGAGTTGAATAAAAGTATTTCAGCTAATTAAAGTTAGTTAGTTAGTTAGTTAGTTAGTTAGTTAGTTAGTTAGTTAGTTAGTTAGTTAGTTAGTTAGTTAGTTAGTTAGTTAGTTAGTTAGTTAGTTAGTTTTAGACTGTTTATATTTTTATTAGATTTTTTTTAGTTTTATTTTGGCCGGTGAAAGAGACGATAGTTGAAGTGGGGTAGTGTATTTGAACGGTACTAAACTGAAAAACTTTAAAATTGCGGAATAAATTTGTCCTTCCATTTACAAATGGGAACTAGTGAAATGACATTCAAAACAGAAGCCTGTAAATCCATAAGATTTGCAGGCTTTATGCTATTTTGGATTTACTAATAATAGTACTTTTAATTCTCTAAACGTTCAATTACTTTTATTCTGATAACAGTAAGATTACCATACCTTTCTGTATCTGCTGAAGTCCATCTAAATTCATTTTCCTTTGTTCTTTTCTCTGGATTCCATTCGAAGTTTTCTTTCACATACACATAAAAGCTTACATGTTTTCTTCCAGTCACTTTTTGATTGATTTCTGACGGACTTAAAAATTTGAAAGTAAAAAAAGAGGGACTTCCAGCAGTGCCAAAAGCCGTTTTAATTTCTGGTTTAATTTCTTTCAGCAGGTTTTTCAAAGGTTTATTAAGAAACTGCTGTTCATTTGTTTTTAACTTATTTATATCATCCGGCGTTTGGACAAGCTGCTGTGCGTTACAGCTGTAATTGGTAAATACGATCAGAAGAAGTAAAATTTTAAATATATTTTTCATTTTTAGATTTTTAAATTAATTACAAGGTATAGAATTATAAGTTTTAGTCCCATTAGGCTGAACAACTTCTTTAGTATTTATCGGTTTGAAATCACCTGAAGGATCCTGTTTCATTAAAGATATTCCAGCGTTATATTTATTTAAAATAACAGACATTGCTTCGGTTTTACCGGAATTTGTCGATCCAAAGGTAGTTACTAAATCCTGCAGCTGGTCAAAAAGAATATCCGGAAATTCAGGACTGTAGCCTGGAATTTGATCCGCTGGATAGGCAGCTGTGAACGCTTTTGCAGCTTGCAGGTCTGTGACTACTATTGCATATACTTCTCCTCCCGTTAAAATGTATGATGTATTAAAAAAGGAACGCTGTGAATTTAGCACAACAGCGGCATAAATGTCTCCTGCTGATATGTGTGAATTATTTGGATGGTTATGCATGGCTGCAAAAGCGCCTGTTATGGTGGTGTTTACCTGAACATTCGAAGTGCCACCATTATTCATTGGGGCCTGTCCTATAACACCGTTATTTTTTGTCATAGTAATGCTGTGTTCAATAGTTGGATCAGCGCTCAAGATGCTGTTTTTGGCTGATAAAAACGAAGGGCTTTTAAAATCAACGGTCATATTAGCTGCCGAATAGCATGGATTATATCGTATAGGTCCTCCTGGAAAGTTGGGAATCTGAGGGCTAGGCGCATCGTCTGGGACCCAGCTCCAGCTGTTACAGGTTGTAAAAGGGCCTACGGTGACGTAATATTGACAAACGAATTTTGAAGTGGATGCCTGATCACTGGCAAAATTATGAAGACTTGTCTGATTTCCATTTACATATTCTCCTGAATAAAGAATTTTGTCATCAGAGTTTTGAATGGTAATGTATCCGGCATAATCCTTTTTAATGTTATAGAGATTAAAGATGGAATCATCATAATCGTATTGATTTTTAGTTGTATAAACAATATTTAGAACTCTGAAATCATTGTTACTCTCTTTAATAAATAATAAAGACATATAGGTTTTATAATCTTTATCTTCAATAACATTGGTGGTGGTATTTTTTGATAGTAAAAGAGGAACTTCAATAGTTGTAGTACTTTGGATGCTGCTTACAACGGCTTTCTGCCACTGTATCTCTTCGGTGAAATTTAATGCTTCTAAATTTAATTTATTGTTTTCAGCCCATGATCTGGCTGCGGAAATGTCTGAAAGCTGGGTGTTTTCAGTAGTCTCATCAGTTTGACACCTTATCATTGTCATACAAATGGAGGCTATGATAGTCAGGCAGAAGATTTTTTTTAGTTTTTGTATCATACTTTCTTAATGCACTTGATGTTTAATTTTTTTTAAATAATTAGTGTTTTCCTTTGGCCAAAGGCGTATATTTTCACATAAGAAATAGGTGAAATTTTTTACGCAAACGTACTTAATTATTCTTACAAAAAATAGTATTCGAATTGTTAATTTAAATTAGATTTAGTAAAAATTAATAATAATTTCAAACACAGTAACTTAAGATTGATTGATATAGGAGCTGATTTGTTCGTCATTTGGCTCGTTGTCATTCAGGCGGATGATGCGGGACTTATCTCAAAGAGATCGGTCAGCAGGATTCCTCTGATGAAATTACGATAAACTCGGAAGCATACTGGGAATCATTCAGATGCAGATGCATCTGAGCCTCAAATCAGCGATCAGCCGCAACATCCGAATAATTGGAAAAATAGAGCATTTTATTTACTTTTCTTTTCAAAAACGTTAAATGGAATGGCAGCAGACGCTTTTACCAAAAATAAGTCCCAGGCATTTTTATTAAAACCAGTATTTTCAAAACCGCTAAGAATTGAAAAAGTAGCCGCGCTGAATGTCTTCGCCTTGTCTCTTGTAAGTCTAATTATTGGACCGATAAGCGCTGTGTAATTTTTAGTGTAATTGTGATCATTGCCTTCAACAGGGATTGCTACTGAAAATTTACCTAAAACTCCCAGAAAATTTGTTGTTGATTTTGGAATTAGTCCAAAATTTATATAGGTATCGGTTGTGACTACTGCATCATGCAAATCGTGGTAGGAGCCAATGGAAGAATCTATTTCTTCTGCTTTAACGTTATAAGCATCTCCTGTGCTATTTAATTCTATTGTAAATTTTTTACCTGTAAAGTCTACATTATCCAGATAGCTTAGTCTATTTAAACGCTGACCGACATTTAAAAACAGAAAAAGGGCATTATCTGCCCTAAGAAGCTGATAATTAAAATTTACGTTTAGAGATCCTTTTGAGATACTGCGGTATTTATGCTCAATATTTTCATCAAGGATACTTCCATTTTCCAATTTTATGGAGCTGTTTGTATAGGAGAATGAAGTATTCATCCATCGAGCACTGTAGCCTTTGTAACTTTTTTTTCCTTCGTCAGATGAATCGAATTGGTTTTTGTACTTATCTCTTAAGGCCAATATCTCATTTTCATTCCATTTAAGAATAGACTCTATGTCCGATTTTTTCTTTTTTTCCTGTGACAAGATTGTCTCTATGTTGAAAGCCTCTATATTGCCGTCTACCCATAGGTATATTTTTTTGTCCAAATCCTCGTATCCGGTCTTTACATTTAGCAGGTTTTCTTTCTTATCTTTTGGCAGATTGTTCAATATTTCAATTCTTCTGTTTACGATCACAAGCTCAGCTGTTTTTGCAATTATGCTGTCTATTTTGTTTTTGAAATACTCCATGCGGGATTTATTGCTGTCCTCACAATCGGATGTCATATAAAAGAGAGAGCCATTTCCAAAGGGAATGATTAAACCCGCTTTTATTGTAATATCTGTGGCCCATGCGTTATTTTGATAATAGTTAAAGCTATTGTCTTTATTTTTAATGGAGAGCCCTAAATCAACAAGCAAAGATTTAGCTTTGGTGGTTCCATTAATGCTGAAAGTGTTTTTTACATTGTCTAAGGTATAGGCAAAAGCACTTCCGTTCGTAATCACATCGGAACTTCCGAGCACAACGGTTGAGAATATTTCCTGGTAAATTTTATTAAAGGCAATGGGATCGGAAACAGGGCCGTCACTGTCTATACATTTTTTATTTAGGAATGTTGTTTCAGTAAATTTTTCATTTAAAGATTTGTAGAATTCACTTGGCTCAGCTTTTGTTGGTTCCTGAGCGGAAATAGTACCTGCAATACAAAACAAAATTAATGAGTAGAGGTTTTTCATAACGTTTACTTTTACGGATTAGCAGTAGTTTATTATTGAAGGTTAGCAATAAATCGGTATTAAAAGTAAAGTATCTTTATGAGTGGATTGTAAGTATAACTACCTGATTTTTAGTTTATATTATTATTATTATTATTATTATTATTAAGTGTGTCTAACAACGAAGTAATGCTGTTTGAATTTTGCTGTGAATCCTATTTAGCCGGTTTTATTTTTTTCTATGTGATTATTTTGATTGTGTATTGGCAGGTACTGGTGGTGAGGATAAGACGTCTTAATTTATAACTATAAGCCATTACGGAAAACCGTAAACTTTAGTAGAAACCTTTGGTTATGTTTGTCGGAAATTTAACAATTTACCATGGTCAGAAAACTATACTTTTACTCGATTTTCTTTTTAACGGTCCTAGTTGTAAATGCACAGGACAATAAGCTGGTGGCAAGTTGCTGCGATTCTAAACCCAAAGAGGCTGGCAGATGCACAGGCAGTGCGTATTGCAGCGCCTGTTCTAACTGCAGCAGGTGCGCGTACTGTTCCAGCGGAGGAAGCTGCGGGGTATGCGCGTCGTATTCGCCACCTGTAAGATATTCGGCACCGCGTACAGCCACTCCTTCTTCTAAAAGCAGGTCCGCTAATCCGTCTAAAAAAGCGGAAGTGGTTTCTTTTAGTTCCCAGACTTCCGTTAAATCAAAGACAAAGAAAGAAGCCGTAAGCAGAAAAGCTGTTGTTATCTATCATCCCGAGGACATGGCGGCTGTAAGTTCTGAAACCCTTAAGCTCCGTGAAGAGGCCGCAAATGAAGCTGCTGTTATAGAGATTCTTGAAAAATATGATCTGCTGATGGTGATCGCCATTGATGGGGAGTGGATGCAGGTGAAGGTGATCCAGTCCGGTAATTTTGGATACGTGAAGGCGGAGTATGTGGATAAGATGTAGTAGGATTTGATGTGATAATGTTGTTAGTTAGTTAGTTAGTTAGTTAGTTAGTTAGTTAGTTAGTTAGTTAGTTAGCTTTGTTTTTATTTTATTTTTGTTTTGACCGGCGATTGTGGAGTTGCGAAAAGAGTGTGGTTGATTTTACTATCAGATGTATTTGCTAGTTGACAAATTGCGAATAATTTAATTTGATTTGTTTGATGCTGGTTCTAGTCCTCTTGCCGCTAATAAGTAAAGGACTTATCTTTTTTTAGGATAGTTCGTTTATGTCTTTTCAACAAGAACAAAGTTTTACCATACAATAAGAAAATGATTCGCCAATCCTTTTTAAGTGCCCTTGACGGGATTCGAACCTATATTTATAGTTAGTGATTTCATTCGTCTGATTTTAAATGTCTTTTTTGTTAATTGTATGTTTTTTCTCAGACTTTTTTTTGTCTGGCGATGGGGAGGTTAGCTGGAAGGCAGATAAATTTAAAAGAACTTATTAAAATCTCAGGGAATATAACAGCAGCAATCTTGGAGGCTCCTTACTTTTAACTTGTGATACTTATTCTAATTTCGTATTTTTGAACAAAGTTGAATTATGAAAAACAGAAGAAGACATATTGGCGCCCACAGTAAGAGAAGAAAAACAATGATATCTTCCAAAGAGGAAAGCGTATTGTTAGATTCTGCAAAAATTGCTTCCTCTAAAGCGGTTAGAAGTTCTATGGCTTTAGGTCTTACCATAAAAGTTATTCGCGACCATGAAATTATTGCGGTCAATCCAGACAGGTCTATAAAGGTTATAAGAAAAATTTCAAAGCCTTCTATTGATGTATCAGCATTGAGAAAAGGAATGATTCTAGAAAGAAAATAATATGACCCAGGCAAGATTGAGGATATTTGCAGGGCCGAATGGTTCAGGAAAAAGCACGCTTTTTGATTCTTTTTCTAAAAAATACAATGCAGGGATATTTCTCAATGCTGATTTAATTGAAAAGGAATTGGCAGATAAAGGATTTATTGATTTAAGCGACTTTAATTTAAATCTTACCCAAAATGATTTAAATGAATTCTTACAGACTCAAAGAGCTGCGTCTTTGGTAAAAAAATCTATTGAGAATAACCATAAGATAGATTTCCGTTTGAAGGAAAATGTGATAGTAGATGCACAAAAAGAAACCCATAGCTATGAAGGAGCGCTTATAAGTGCTTTTCTCAGGCATCATCTGCAGGGAAACAATATTGATTTTTGTTTTGAGACAGTAATGAGCCATCCCTCTAAAATTGAAGAGATAAGAGAAGCTAAAGAGAAGGGGTACAAGACGTATTTATATTTTATCTGCATTGATGATCCTGAGGTTAATGTTTCGCGGGTTGAAAATAGAGTAATCAAAGGAGGGCATAATGTTTCTTCGGAGAAAGTTTCAAGCCGTTATTACAATACATTAAACAATCTTATGCCCATGATTGAAAATGCAGATAAATGCTATTTATTTGATAATTCAAGTGAAGAGTATAAATTAATAGCTAAAATTGCAGACAATAAACTTTCATTGGAAATAGATCCGTCAGAACTGCCTAACTGGTTTATCGATTATGTGTTAAGATATTATATATAATCTTAAAAGCTCTCAGAAGTGAGGGCTTTTTTTATTCTTTGTTTTGCAGTTAGTTAGTTAGTTAGTTAGTTAGTTAGTTAGTTAGTTAGTTAGTTAGTTAGTTAGTTAGTTAGTTAGTTAGTTAGTTAGTTAGTTAGTTAGTTAGTTAATTTTTCTTCTTTTGTAGTTTTTTTTTATTTTGACCAGTGAAGGGGAGGTTGGCTGAAAGGGAGGAGTATTTGAAGAATTGGTCGCAGGCTATAGGTCCGATTTAATATACTCGAATTTAGTCTTTTTAAGTATTGATTTTATTTAGTATATCCTATTCAGAATTCGATGTGCGATGATTGTACCACAAAACGTTCCTCACTGAAAAAAACTGTAAATTCGCCTCAAATGTTTGTGGCATACATGGTATCAACTCCACATAGTCAATATGGCTTTTTGAGTCTATTTATAAGGGATTTTTTAGATATGCTTTAATTGGGTTGTTGAAAGGGAAGGCCGAGCTAAAAGGCAGTTTTTAGAAGAAATCTTTTTTTATTTTAGTCATATGCTGCCGGGGGCTGAGTTCTTATTTTTGAACTGTGATGCTGCTGATTGGCTTTGGTATTCATGAAAAAGAAATGAGCCCGAAACAAACGGGCTCATTATTATCAGACCTGATTATAATTCTAAGGTTTTGTATGGAGTCTTTTTAAGCCCGCATTAGCTTGCAGTTTTATGCCAGACTTTGTCCTATAGGCAGTCGGGTGCTCAGTACAACCCTGTTCCAAAGATTGATGGTAATTACGGCAGTTATGATATCTGCAATCTGTTTTTCGCTGAAAAGATGCACGGCGCTTGAATAGGTCTGGTCTGATAATCCCTGTTGATGTATTAATGTTATTTCTTCCGTTATCGCCAGCACTGCTTTTTCTTCTTCTGTAAAAATATCCCCCGCTTCCCTCCAGGCGCTCAGAAGAAAAATGCGCTGGTTTGTCTCGCCGTTTTTAACCGCGTCCTGGGTATGGATGTTGATGCAGTAGGCGCAGCCGTTGATCTGCGAGGCGCGGATCTTTATGAGTTCTTTGGCTGTCTTGGAGATGGAAATCTTTGAAAGATAGCTTTCAAGGCCGATCATCGCTTTCAGTGCATCAGGGGCGGCCTGTTTGATGTTTAGTCGTTTTTGCATGGTATTGTTCTTTTAAAATTCTTCAATGCAAAATTGCAGGATAAGAAAATGAAAAAACTTAAACCAGTTTAAGAAAGAAGCCTTCTTCGGATCTCGCTCAAATATTCGGGGGTGAATCCCAGATAGGAAGCGATCAGGTACTGGGGAACACGCTGAATGAATTCAGGGTGGTTGCGGACTGCCTGAAAATAAAATTCTTCTTTTGAGAACGAGAAAAGGAATTTGATGCGTTTCTGGGCCGCAGCATAAGCCCGCTGGTAGACAAAACGGAAATAGCGCTCCATCACCGGAAACTCCTCCAGCAGCTTCTGCCGCTTCTCGGGAGTGATGCAGAGCAGTGTGGATTTTTCCACTGCCTGAATATAAAACTCTGTCGCGAGCTGGTTCTCGTAGGCAAAGTTATCGGTTAGCCACCAGGTTTCTATCGCAAATTCAGTGGTCTGCTCGGTGCCTTTCTCGTTGATGTAGAATTTTCTGAGCAGCCCCTCCAAAACAAAATAATGGTGCCGGCAGATCTGTCCCTCTTCTAGCAGGTTTTCTTTTTTGGCCGCTTTCTTGATGTCGAAGAATTTGATGATCTGCTCGAATTCATCGTCAGTGACCTGTGCGAACTTGGCTATATGGTTTTTGAATATATCATGCATTGGAGTTAATGGCTTATTGGTTTTGACTCTTGGCCTGCTTCTATAATCCGAACGGCGCTGTTGCATCCTTTTTGGTCTTGGTGCAGCCTGCAGGCTTTTTAGGCAAATATAGCAATAATATGCCTAGGTCTTTTCTCCATGAAGATCCGATGTCTGCCCGGGCTGGGGGTTTTCTTTACAGGCGGGGGACATTTCCAACGGTCCGCTGAAAGTCCTGATTCCTGTATAGCAGTTTTTTAAAAAAAGCTGGGAATCGGTAATCTTTGCCCAAGGTTTCCAATCGACCTGTAAAGGAGGAGGCGTATTGTCAAAATATCGTTTAATTTCTTCGGGATTCGTAAGGCAAATTTAGGTAAAAATCCCTGTCCTGTCAAGGGGTGCCGGATTTTGGAGGTATTTGTGCGCAGTTTCTTCAAGGGGGTCTGCCACTCACAGGACTGGATGTCTGTTTATTAAAGTTTTTATATGATGTTATTTTTTAGGGCTGGTTTTTAGATTTGGTTTTTTAGGTTGGTTTTAGATTTAGTTTTTTGGAGCTTTTTCCTAGTTAGTTAGTTAGTTAGTTAGTTAGTTAGTTAGTTAGTTAGTTAGTTAGTTAGTTAGTTAGTTAGTTAGTTAGTTAGTTAGTTAGTTAGTTAGTTTTCTTTTGTTGCTTTTTTGTTTTGGCCGGCGATGGGGAAACTGGTAAGGCAGTGCAGTGTATTTAAAAAGTGTTCTTTAAATAATGAAAGCAGAAAGAGGACTAGTACTTAGCTGCTTATAGCTTTACAAATAAGCGCCGGATGTTTATAGCTTATAAAATTTATGGTCAGCTAAAGGGGCAGCTCGGTGAGTTGATTTGAATTATTGCGTTAAAACTACAACTGAAAATTAAATGCAGAATTTAAAACATAGACTAAGATACGAGTAAGTCTTACTCTGTATATCTATCCTTATAAGTGTTTTCTTTAAAAAAGAATAAATTAACGCGCTAATGTGATTTTTATTGTGTTATTTAACAAAAAATTATCATTTAATATTTCCTTTTATTATTTTTACTGGGAATTTAACAAATAGAAGGAAATTATGATCAATTTAGCGCGAAGAAATTTTATAAAAAATGTCGGATTTGTTGGTGCAGCAACTCTTTTCTGCGGCTCTATGGCTGCTCAGAGCACTTTAGGAAATTTTTCTATCTTGGAAAACGATGAAGATAATATTCTAGCCACATTCTCAAAAATAACTTTTTTTGACGCTTTCCTTTTAGATCAGTCTCTTGCGGACTGCTATAAAAAATCTATTTTAAATTGGGAAAAAATAGGATACGCCTGCTCAGGAAATTATTGTTTCAGTTCTTCTGACGGACTTTTAAAAATGTTTCCCATGCATCTCCAAACTGAGGCTGCTGGAAAAGTGGATGATGTTTTGCTATGCTTTGGAAAAGATTCAGATGGCAGCTGGAAATCTGTAAGATCTTTATCTGGATTTGATTTGGAGGCTATTACTGTAGCAATGCGTGATTTAAATATATATCGCAATAAGGTTAATTTATCCCATTATTTATTTCCTGCGCCAACGCAAAAATTAAATCCGTATGGATATGATACCAGAAAAGGCAGTATTTCTCTTCAAACTAACTTAGCGGCAGAACACACCGTAACAAAAATTATCATAAAAGAAGGCACTTCTATTGTATACCAAAAAGAAATAATTTCAAAGCATAATTTTGCCGCTGATTCTTTTGTGGCCTAATATAATTGCTTGAATAACTTAATAAATAGTCAAAATTATGGCAACACCTTATTTAGGAGAAATACGTATCGTGTCTTTTAACTTCGCTCCGAAAGGCTGGGCTTTATGTAATGGGCAGTTTTTGCCTATAAATCAAAATCAAGCTTTGTTTTCTCTATTGGGAACTATGTATGGCGGCAATGGACAAACAACATTTGCTTTGCCGAATTTAAGAGGAAGGACTCCCATTCATTTTGGAAATGGGCATACAATAGGAGAAAAAGGCGGAGAAGAAGCCCATACTTTAAGCATATCAGAGCTGCCTGAGCATACCCATGTACTGCAGGCGAAAACAGATACGGCAAGTACCAATATACCCAGCTCTTCAAATTTTGTGGCTAATACCGCTCCTAATTTAGTTTATAGCGGCCAAAGTCAAAATTTTACTTCGATGAACTCGGGATCTCTTACCAGTGTCGGCGGAAACCAGCCCCATTTAAACATGCAGCCATTCCTTACCTTGAATTTTTGCATTGCTCTAATAGGCGCTTTTCCTTCTACAAATTAATATTAACTTAAAAAAGTAAAGATATGGCGCAACCTTACGTTGGGGAAATCAGAATGTTTGGAGGAAACTTTGCTCCTGCAGGATGGATGTTCTGTGAAGGGCAGATTCTTTCCATTTCTGAGAATGAAACATTATTTCAATTGATAGGCACTACCTATGGAGGTGATGGCCAAAGCACTTTTGCTTTACCGGATTTGCGCGGAAGAGTTCCCATTCACTCTGGTACATCCTCCAGCGGTACAACCTACACATTGGCCGAAACAGGTGGGGCAGAAGACAGTACGCTAACGGCCAATCAAATTCCTGCCCACACTCACAATTTAATGGCAACTTCAGATTTGGCAGATACTGCAAGTCCGTCCAACGCGATATTTAGCACAAATCCCCCGGGAAGCAAAATGTTTTCTAGTGCCGCGCCGACAGCAGCTTTAAATCTCTCATCGATTGCAAGTGCCGGGGGCAGCCAGCCCCACACTAATTTTCAGCCTTATCTGTGCGTCAGTTTTATTATTTCATTGTTTGGAGTGTTTCCTTCTCAGACCTAGAATTTTAAAAATTTGCGATTCCTTTTCTAATAAAAATAAAAACATTATATCTATGGATCAATTTGTTGCCGAGATACGTCTTTTTCCATTCAATTTTGCACCTCTAGGATGGGCTATGTGCAATGGACAAATATTGCCTATATCTCAAAATACGGCGCTTTTTTCTTTGCTGGGAACCACCTATGGAGGAGATGGGAAAAGCACTTTTGCCCTGCCGGATTTACAGGGTCGCGTTCCTATGCATCCAGGGCAGGGACCCGGATTATCTTTGCATGATCTGGGAGAAACAAGCGGAAGCGAAAGTGTCAGTCTGCTTGAATCTGAAATTCCATCCCACAGCCATACCTTAATGGCTGCGACTTTAAACTCACAATCCACATCTCCAACTAATAATAGTTTAGGACGCGGAAATCCTGTGAGAATTTACAATCAGACAGGAACCAATGCCAATATGAGTTTAAACTCCGTATCTACAGCTGGCTCAGGATTGCCGCACAATAATATGATGCCTTATTTGACAATGAATTTTTGTATCGCTCTTCAAGGGATTTATCCGTCAAGAGGTTAATTTGAGAGGATTTGAATTTAGAAATAAAAGATATTAGCTTTAGAGATATTCAGGAAAGAGATAAAACGCTTCTCCGTGAAATATACGGCAGTACCCGTGAAGAAGAACTGGATAAGGGCACTAATTGGAATGATGAACAAAAAAGACTTTTCATTGACCAGCAATTTTCAGTACAGCATGAATATTATCAGAAGAATTTTTCAGATGCAAAATTTTATATAATTGAAAAAGAGAAAGTTCCGATTGGAAGATTATATATTGATTTTTCTGAAAATGAACCGGTTAGAATTATAGATATTACAATATTGCCTGAATGGAGAAATAAAAATATTGGCAGCTCCATTTTAAATGAAATCCTTAAAAAAGCGCGCAGCAATAATTTAAATGTCTCAATACATGTTGAAGCTTTTAACCCTGCAATGAATTTATATAAAAGATTAGGATTTAGGAAAATAAGTGAAACAAATGGCATTTACCATTTAATGGAATGGAATTACAATAACCGATATTAACGATTAACAAAATTATATGGATATAACTTTACTCTCTGCAGATAACTTTAATTCTCTGCTTAATGCAGTATTCACGATCAAATTTTCCGAAGAAATCCAGCTTGACGCGGAGTTGATTTCGGTAACTGAATTTAATAGTTATTCTCCATTGCAAAGAACTCCATTCTCTCTCGTTTTTCGTACCCAGCAAAAAAACGAATATTACCAGCAGGGCATCTTTACTGTTATACACCCTGAAGAAGGCAATTTAGAATTATTTCTTACACCGCTAGGTTTTGATGAAGCGGGAATGAAATATGAAGCAGTATTTTCTTAATTAAGCTAATTAAAAGCAAAAAAAAATGAAAAATAACAAACTCTTAGCTGTAATAATACTAGTTGGATTTCTAAGTTTTGGAATGAAATACAATACTATTATTAAGAATAATTTTGTTGCTCCTATAGTTGAACGTTTTGTAAAAGCTGAAAAAACTTTTATTGATGAGAAAAAAGAAAATAAAGATAAAAAAGCTGAAATTAAAGACAAAACAAATACATCTACTGTAGCTGCGACAGTTACTGTAGCAAACGCTGTAGCGGTTAATGGAGGTGGGAACGCGCAGCCTGGTTCTCAGCTTGATTTTACTATAACTATAACAAATACTGGTACAGATGATGCTTTAGGAATGAATTTTCAGGATATTTTAGATTCTAATCTAACCTTAGTTCCAAACTCTTTTAAAGCAACGCCAATAGCAAACAACAATTCGTATTCCTGCATTGGAAACGTTGGAATTAGTGTGGATGCGGCAGGTGGTGTTTTAACAAACGATGTCAGTCCGGATGGAACTGCTTTATCGGCTTCTTTATTAACAGGAGCAGCAAATGGAACCGCAGTTCTGAATGCGAACGGTTCTTTTATTTATAATCCAAATGCAGGATATTCTGGTTCAGATAGTTTTACTTATACTTTGACCACTGCCAGCGGCAAGACCTCAACTGCAACAGTAAATATTACTGTAAGCACTCCTATAATATTTGTTAATAGTGCAGCGGCTGCTGCAGGAAACGGAACTCTAGCATCACCTTATAAAACTTTAAACAGTATTACAGGAAGTAATGCCTTTCCTGTTTTTATTTATACGGGAACAGTTACTGGACTTTTAACCTTAAATGATAATCAAAAAGTAATTGGTCAGGGGGCAGCTGCAAGTCTGACTTCGATATTAAGTCTTGCTGTGCCGGCCTATAGTAATGTTTTGCCCGCTACCGGAGGAACAAATCCGACTATTGCCGGTGTCAATTTAAAAGCAAATAACGATATCCAAGCTGTTGCATTGACAGGAACTCTATCTGGTTCGAACGTTGGAGCTTTGAAAATAAGAAATACAACTATTAATACAACAAATTTACAAGCTGTTAATATTACTGGTGGCGGCGCTTTAGACTGTATTTTTACCAGTATTTCTGCCAGCGGCGTCTCTAAGGGAATTTCAGTAAGCGGCGCGCAGGGAAGTTTTCAGGTGACAGGAACAGGATCTACGGCCGGATCTGGCGGGACAATTCAAAATATATCTTTAAGAGGTGCTGAGTTTATTTCGTGCGCCAATGTTACACTTAAGAACATGAATTTTACCAATGCAAATAACTCTTCGACAGTAATGAGTGATGCCGAAGATGACAACACCAATTCTTACGGCGCACTGCATTTTAAAACTGTCTCTGGAGGCGTTAATTTAGATAATATTTTGATCACCGGCACTACAAACTCTGTTGGAATAAATTTAAATGATGTTAATAATTTCGTATTATCCAATAGTACAATTACAGGATGCGGAAGTGCAAATGGAGGAAATGCAAATGTGGGAGGAATATTTGCATTAAATTTAAGAGGAACAAGTTCAATCACAAACACAAATGTTAATGATTCCTGGGGAAGAGGTTTTTTTGGATTTAACGGCCAGCTTTCTCAAAATCCTACGCTTAATTTGACAGTAACCGGCTCTCAATTTAAAAACTCTTTTAATAAATCAAACGGAGACAGTAATTTTATTTTTCAGGCTAAAGGGACTACAAACAATACATTGGTTTTTAAAAAGAATGATTTTTCTAATTCAAAAACGACCGGTTTAGCATTGAATTTTAGCGGATCTTCTATAAATACCGTCCAAATAGGAGGAACTAATGCATCTACAGATGCTAATACTATAAATGCCGCAGCTTCAAGTCCTGGAAGTAATGGTTTGTCTTTACAAGTAACAGGCAATGCAGCTGTGAACTACAATATTATAAATAACACTTTAAAGTCAAGCTACAATGCTCTTTATGCATGCAGTGTCGGAAATCAGGGTTCGGGAACGATAAAAGGACGTATAAATAATAATACCATTGATGGCGGCGGCTCAACTTCTTCCAGCAATGGAATCAGTGTTGCTGCTTATGGTAATGCCAAACATATTACTGAGATAGCCAATAATATAATCACTAATGCCGCCAATTACGGCATTTTCTCTGAAGCAAATGATAATGCCGTATTAAGTGCAGGAAGAATTGATGCTTCCATCACCAATAATAATATTAGCGTTGCAAATAATGCCTACACTCATATTGGAGTAGTGGCCTATGCAGATAATGCCTCCAGTACGATGATCAGTGCTGCAAAGGTTACTGGTAACATAGTTAACTCTGCAAGCGGATTAGCAGCAGGGAATTTTGATGTACTCTCTCAGGGACCTAGTTGTAAGGTAATTTTACAGGGCAATACCGCATACGTTTCAGGAACTGGAAACAGAAGTGCGGCATTGACAAATTTCTGGAATAGCAATAATCCTAATACTCCAACAGGAGCAGGACTGGATGAAGGCGGTACTGGAACCATAATTTCGGGAACTGTCACTATTCCTGACAATGCAAGCGCATCAAAAATGGCCATCCAGAAAGAAACGCCGCAAGAAGAGGCCGACCCTGCGGCAGCTGTCAATAATTCTGTACCTGATAATGCAGTAACTGCTAAAACTGTTGCGGCAAATGCTGTTAATGAAACCCTTACTGCCGGACCATTTGCTCTGGCTGCAGGAAAAAGCACTGTGATTACTTTTAGTGCGACAATCAATGCAGCAGGCACGTTACCGCAAAACACCTGTTCGGTTACCAATCAGGCTGCCGTTAGCGGTTCTAATTTTACAACTGTAAATTCTAATATTACAACAACATCAATTAAGCCGGCAATTGCAACAGTAACGGCGGACACAGAGAATATCCCTTGTTTAGGAAGCACGGCCGTTACATTAAACGCTGCTTGCCCGCTTGGTACAACTGCGACCTGGTATACCGCAATGAACGGGGGAACCAGTTTTGCAACCGGAAATTCGGTTTCTGCAACTCCTATGGCAAATAATACGACGTATTGTGTTGCTTGTGAGACAGCTTATTGCGCAAGTGACAGGGTTCTTGTTAAAACTGTGACGGGAACTCCTTCAACAACGTCGCCCCCAGTTACCGTAACCGAATGTGATTCTTATACCTGGAGTGTTAACGGAACAACTTATACTAGTTCTGGAACATACACTGCTGTTGTTGGATGTGATACCAAAACTCTAAATTTAACAATAACTCCGTCTGCAACTTCAACACCTGAAACCATAACGGCTTGTGATTCTTACACATGGAGTGCCAATGGAACAACTTATACCACCTCTGGAACATACACAGCAGTTGTAGGATGTGATACTAAGACTCTAAACTTAACAATCAATCCTTCAACCTCATCAGCAACTGAAACTGTTTCCAGATGCGACAGCTATACCTGGCCGGTAAATGGCACAACTTATACAGCTACTGGAAATTATACCCATACGATAGGATGTGATACCAAAACTTTAGCGTTAACGATTACCAATTCTACGAGTTCTACCCAGGCTGAAACGGCTTGCGACAGCTATACCTGGCCGGTGAATGGCACCACTTATACCGCTTCGGGAAATTACACGTATTCTTTGGGATGTGATACCAAAACTTTAGCGTTAACGATTACCAATTCTA
>PJUA01000577.1_pt1 | contig 16391 bp, 10 predicted proteins | sample 1512151 | NCBI WGS metagenome assembly PJUA01 (sample SAMN08177678, study PRJNA422409) | Soil metagenome, whole genome shotgun sequencing project. | isolation source: Soil enriched on filter paper: beechwood xylan treatment | place: USA: Madison | collected 2015-01-15
TTATGTCCTGTTTACATTGAGAGACAAATTTGTATTGCTGCTGCACGCAAAGCAATGGATTGGCGCAGAGGCCGAAGGCAAGCTGCGGCTGGCGGGACAAATGACGAACCTGGCGGAAGCCATTTCCGCTATAAACGGAGTTCAGTTGAATTTTGGGATTAGCAGCCCCTTTTCCAAGCTGCTGGATATTCCAAAAGCGTTCAAGCAAGCAAGTGATGCCTATAAGTCGGGACGCAGTCATAATAAGGCAGGGTTTGTTCAGTTCTATCATACGAAGGAGCTGGTTGACTTACTGAAGCTGATTCCCGTTGATGATCTTCAGGAATTTGTACGGGATACTTTCGAGGATTGGAGCGGTATCGAGGAAAGCGAGCAACTGGAGTGGCGGCGCACGCTCAGCGTTTTTTACGACAATCATTGCCATATCGGGGAAACAGCCAAGCAGCTGTACATTCATCGCAATACCGTGCTGTACCGCTTGAACCGGATTGAGCAGTTGACGGGGGCGCAGGTGCGCAACCCCGCCGACAGCTTGCGTATCCGAATGGCCGTGCAAATCAAGGAGATGTTGATGTAGAAGCCGCTGCAAGCCAGGCCGCTTGGCTTGCAGCCATTTTTTTCAGGAGCTCTTCTTTTTCGTCCTCCGGCAAAAAGGCTGACTTTACGCCATTCATAACAAGCCCGCATAACTCCTCCGCAGACAGTCTGAAATGCTCGCAAAGCTCGCTATACTCCTTAGTAATCGTCGTGTCGGACACGGTCAGGTTATCGGTATTCACCGTTACAGTAATGCCTCTATCCATATAAAAACGAAGGGGATAGTCCTCCCAGCTTTCCACCGCTTTAGTCTGGAGATTGCTTACGGGGCAAAGCTCAAGCGGAATATTGAGCTCGGCAATCAAGGACATTACCTCGCTGTTGTCCCTCATTCTGATCCCATGACCGATTCGCCTGGCATTCAGTCCAAGAACAGCCTCCCGCACGCTTTCCGCCCCGGCCGCTTCGCCTGCGTGAATGGTAGCCGGAAGCCCTAATTCCCGGGCTAGTTTGAATTCCTCGGAATACAGCTCAGCCGGATAAGCAGCTTCCGCCCCGGCGAGGTCAATCGCGACCAGTCCGTGTCCCAAATATCGCGACGCTGCCGTGACTACCTCCAGATTCATCTCGCCGGTATGGCCCCGCAAACAGATGGCAATGCAGCGGGCTTTTACGCCAAAGCTCGCTTCTCCTCTGTTCAAGCCTGCAATGACGGCCGCAATGACTTCATCCGCATTAAGTCCCGACCGCGTATGGAGCTGTGGCGCAAACCGGACTTCAATATAAAGGCAGTGATGCTCGGCCGCTTGCTCCACAACCTCAAAGGCAGCCAGTTCCAGCGCTTCCGCCGTCTGCAAAAACGGGCTGACAAAATCAAATTTTTCAAGATATTGCGCCAGCGACAAGCAGCCTTTATCCGCCTTCATATACGGAAGCAGCTCTTCTACTGAGTTGGCAGGCAGGCTTACGCCGCTTTTTCTAGCCAATGCCATAATCGTTTCCGGCTTGATGCTCCCATCCAAATGCAAATGCAAATCAACCTTGGGCATCATCTTCAGCCAATCTTGCGATATATTTTGTGACATTGACTTGACACTAGAATGGGGCTCGATGTTTAAACCAGACGTTATTTTCATTGCCATTCCTCCTGCCTCCAGATTTTTATCTTTTACTATATAACAAAGCCATATATTATGTAAATATATTTAACGTGAATGGGCATATCCCAAATTTCCCAATCCCTTCATTTCTTGGCGCGCAAAGCCGATATTGTTAGTATCCCTGTATGTTGGAAAGGAGGAAAAAGAGATGAAAATACCAGCTGCTGCAGCAAATGGGATTCCCGAGCACTTGAAGCGAGCCGCCACTCTATCATCGGGAAAAGGGGAACCCTTTAAAGAGGCGTTAGACAAAACCCCTCGGGGCGATATGCCGGATCTGCTGAGCATCAGCAACGAGGGAAGAGAGCTGGCTGCGGGAGACGTTCAGCATAAGCCGGCCGTTTATTGGGGCAGCGCCGAGATCCGTTCCGCATTGGACAAAAGTCTTCAGGATCAGCCGGAACATGTTAGGGATGGCGTTTCCAGCATCATTCAGAATCATTTTTATCCGGCGGACGCTGCAGCGCTCAGCCAGGATGAGCGGGATGCCCTGCTGGATGCCGGAATGGCGCAAGCGCGCTTTGTTGCCGACAACTACATAGCAGACCCTGAAAAAAAGGATTTGTTTCTGAGCACCATGCAGCAGATCGCGGCTTTATCAAAAACGGGAACGGTTGACACAGCAACCGGCGGGATGAAATATGCAAGCCTCCCGAGCCGCCCCATAGGAGCGCCGGAGGACTATATTAACCCCAGCGATTTGATGGAACGGTACGATCCAAAGTCTTTTGAGAAGTACAATAACGCAACGGACGTTACCGAGAAACTATCCATCTTGATCAAATTCGCCAAAACATCGGGAAAAAATCAGGAGTGGCGCACTGAATACCTGGAAGAAGCCAAAGCGCTTAAACAGAAGCTTGCAGAAAGTGATACAGGAAGCCGATTCAAGGATGCCGACACCTCTTCCATTTCCGCATTTGTTTCGGACATGTTCGCTCGCATCCGGCCAACTGATGCCAAGTCGCTTGAGGCAAATCTCCAGTCCTTTGCCGCCATGTTCGGACTTTCCCGGCCTTAGGGCGTGCATGTAGTCATTACGGGCTTTAAAAGCTGCAAAAAAAAGAGTCGCGCATCCAAGAGCGGAGCGCGGCTCTTCTATTGACAAGGCATATCGCCTATCTTGACGGACTGCCACCCATCAGCACGGCTCTGCTTTACGGTCCGGTAACAACCTCTCCCGGCCAAGCCAGCATGCCGCCAACCACATTAGCCACATCAAAACCCTGCAGCGTCAAAAATTCGCATACTCTGCCGCTTCTGGCGCCGCTGCGGCATATAAACACAACGTCCCCTTCGACATCATGTACTTCATGAGCGCGGGCTTGAAATTGGGACAGCGGTATACTGCGCGCCTCCTTGATATGCCCTTCTTCCCACTCGTCGGGTTCACGAACATCAATCAGATTCAGCTTCCCGCCATTTGAAAGCTGTTCAAAAAGCTCTTGAGACGTCATTTCAGCATGCATAGTGCCATCCTCCAATCTTCTGGCGAAATAATTCCGCTAGTCAGCATTGTAACCGTTCAAAGGCGAACTGTCCATGTCAATGTAACAATCAGTCATACCTCTCCATCCTGCAACACATTATGTGATCACCGTTTGTTTTTTTGTTTGGCTGCAAGAAGCCGGTTTACTGTCTGGGATTTGGACGAGCCCTGCCCGGCATCGCTATCCCCATCCCTGCTTTGCGACGCGGATGGAGTTTTTAAAGAAGACTTTGCAGAACCTCCATTCGCGCTTTGAACTTCTTTGTCCATTTTAACATGACGTATGTCTGCCGACGCAAACGACTTACTGTCCGGCGATGGCGCCAGGTTTGCGCGAGCTTCTGTCGACGCGGCATCCGATGCCTTGACTTGTTTTCTTGCTTCATCAGACGGAGTCTCATGGGACATAAATCTCCGTTTTTGCTGCGTGCGTTCGCGCAGTTTATGAAGGGATGTTTCCGCAGATCCGGCAGGTGTTCGAGCTTTGCCTTTGCGAGTAGAAGCCCCTGCAGCAAGCTTTGCAGCCGTCAGCCATTTGCTCCAAGGTATAGACAATCTACGCAAGGCAATATCCAGGAGCCATAAGAAAAGCGCAGCTAGAAGCAAAAGCCTGCTCCAATCATATGGCAGCTTCGCCTTTATTGGCTCTGTCCGAAAGGCTTCGGCGGCATTGTCCATCGTTAATACACGGCCGCCCGTCAGGTCTGCAAGCTGATTCAGCAGCTCAAGGCCGTCTTCACCGCCTATGCGGTATTCTGGAGCATAAGGAACCACAAAACCAACCGTGGTGCCGCCTCCCACGCTCAAGCTATCGGCATTCCCTGTCCGGGTTCCAATTTGCGCCAAATAAGCCCCGGGAGGAGGCGATGCCGTTTTTCCTTCATACCGGCCAGGCGCAACCGGCAGCAAATCCACTATGGTTGAATCGCCTTCTCCGCTTTCAAGCAAGGCTGCCAGTTTGTCCGAAGAACCATTGGTTAGCCCTGTCGCTTCATCGCTTTCAACCACTACGGTAGCCGTCCCGCCATCGCGCTGAAGGGAAATTTGGTACGGCTGGCTTTCAAATTGCGGAAAGGTCCATTTGACCCACTCTGCGAATACACTTGGAAACCGGTCCCATTGCACCCAATCCGAGGACCACTTGCCAGCGGCGTCGCTGGTCCAGGCAAGACTTCGTCCAGAACCATAGGTCCAGCGCGCCAGAACGGGATCGCCGTCTGGAGACCATAACGCAACCTCGGCCAGCTCTTTTGCCGTCGTCGCAATATATGCCTGCAGGGGCGGAGTCCCATTTTGCCATAGTCTGGACCAATCTCCGGCTTCGCCGATCTTTGGCGTAAAAACGCCATCCACGATGTATGTCCGTGACATAAGCACCGTTTCGCGGCTAAATATCGCCGGAAGCGTGCTTTGATCGTTAGTGTAGTAATACCGCCCGTTGGCATTACGGGCCAGACTCTCCAGCAACGCCTGGTCAGAGCCTTCTCCTATCGCAACGGTGGAGAGAGTCATCATTTGTTCATTCATGGCGTCCGTAATGATGCTATAGCTCATATTCGTTGCGGATTGTCCATCCGTTAATAAAATCATATGTTTACGCTGGGCATCCATTTTGCTGAGCGCATTGAAGCCCTCATTTAGGGCGGTATAAATTTCGGTGCCGCCGTTTGCCTGAATGCCTTTAATCTTTTCAATAACCTCGTCGCGTTTATCCAGCTTGGTCGGCTCAACGACCCACCACGGTGAGGTATCAAACGCTACAACGCCAACCGTGTCCTGATCGCGCAGCAGTTCGATGGTACGCATTGCAGCCTCTTTGGCCAGCTCCAATGGTCCTCCATCCATACTGCCTGAACGGTCTATGACCAGCACAAGGCCAAGGCTTGGCATTTGCTTTTTGCCCTTTAATTCCATATAGACGGGAAGAGCGCGTTCAATAGGCGTTTGGAAATAGCCGCCCAGCCCGAAGCTTTGATCACCGCCAAGCATAATCAGGCCGACCCCATACTGGGAAGTCGCTTTGCCGAGCCATTCCATCGGCTTCTCTGCGATGCGCGTCGCGGGAACATTGTTCAAAATAATGCTGTCGTATGCGGCATATTCCGCAAGCTCCATCGACAACTGCTCCGGAGCAATCGTCCTGTAAGCGATAGCGGATGACTTGAGAGCAGCCTCCAGATTGGCGGAGGAACCGGCTGTCCCTTCAACAATCAGTACCGTTGGCGGGCCGCTTATCCGGCTGAATGCATAGGCTTCATTGTTTAGCGGCTGTTCGTCTCCTTCCGCAAACACTTCCGCGCGGAAGCGGTGAAAACCTGCCTCCAGCGCCAAGCTTTGCATCACAAAACGGTTGCTGCCCCGTTCCAGCTGTACCTTTGATGTACCGATTTCCATATTATCCTGATACAAACGGATCATTGCGTCTCCTGCAAATGTGCTCTGAAGCGCCACCTCCAGCGCAAAGGTTTCGCCTTGACCCAGGTTTTGGGGAACTTGAAGCTCCTCTACAGATACATCCTTTGTCAGGGGGGACGATACATGCACGACATCAACCGGAATTCCCGCATCCGATAAAAGCCTTGCATTTCTTCTGGCGTCGCCTGCATTTTCTTCGCCATCGGACAATAATACGATTCTTCCCCCGCCATTATCCCGCAGCATGGCGCCTGCCAGTTGCATCCCTTTGGCCAAATCGCTGAAGCCGTTATTGAGTCCGGTATGAAACGTATAGCCGTTTTCGTTAGGCAGAGCATCTGCCGACAATGCTTTGTCGATGATGGGATTGGCGCCAACCGAGATGATTCCTCCCGCATCGTTGCTCTCTTTGCCCCTCCACGCTTCACTAATCCATTCTCCTATTGCGGTTTCCTGATTTACGCTGGCTGAACGATCCGCAACGATGGCGATATTGACGTGTTGAAGCTTTCGGTATGGCTGTATGCCTGCTATCAGCGCAATAATAAGCAGCAAAATCAGGCTTCGTGTGCCAATTGACGCTATTTTGCGGAGACCCGTTAACCTTGGGACGGCAGCAGCCATCCACCACAGATAGGCTCCCCAAGGAAGCAAAAGCAGCAGAAACCATGGGTTATTAACCTGTATGCCCACGCCGGTACACCTCCCATTCCGCAACCAGCAATATAAGCAGCAAGCCCATAATCACTGCCGTGAGGGGCAGCTTTGCCATAGGTTCCTCCTCTTGCTGAGGAGCTTCTTGCCCATCCTCGCGAGCAGACAGCTTAAGCTCCAGCCGTCCATCCTCCAGCGGGGCCAGCTCCTCGCGGCTAGCGGATACAGCCAAGTAACGTTCCTGCAGCAGCAAGCCCGAATTATCCTTTTCGGCAAGCTTGTACAAGCCTGGAATGGCTGGAGCTTCATAAATGCCCGCTCCTAGCTCCATTAACCGCCGTGGCTGCCTTAACGCCTCATCATCTGTAGAAAATCCGGTATTCCACGGCTCTGCCGCAACCCAATCGGCTTTAGCCGCTTCGGGATGAAGAGAAAGCTCGACCGCTTGCCCGGCAATTGCATAACCGAGCTGTCCTTGTCCCCCGTTCATCCAGCCAGCCGCTTGCATAATTAAAACAGGGAATTCAGGACGCAACGGCAAATCGCTATCCTGAAGCCTGAACGTAAATCTCAACTGAGGCTTACCGTTATAATTTCCGGCGTAAATCGCCGGAACTCCGCCATAGGCAAGCACCGCACGCCCCCAGGCTACCTCATCTGCAGCCGGTTTGGCGAATCGGGAAATGTGTGTATCCTGGAAAGACAAGTAATTGGTTACCTCATGCTGAGCAATATCAACGTCCATGCTGGCCGGCTGGGCTGTTTCTCCGCCATCGCTTCCAGGGCGGTCGATTATCCACAGCGGCTTATCCTCAAGCAGCTTCTTCCAAGCCGCATTGCCTTCAATCTTATCCAGCGTGCCATCTAGCAACACCCACGCAATCTCTTCAGCCTGCGCTCCTGAAGGCGGCTCCGTTTCCGGCAGCGTTCTGACCGGCTTGATACCGGCAAGCAGCAGCGCCTTCTCCAAAAACAGATTGCCTTCGGTAACGAGCAAAACCTTCGGCGTCGTCTGAATAGCGGGGAATGCATAGGCAAAATTATCTCCGGCCCACGCATCGGATGTCTTCAACTCGGCTTTATAATAATCGGCAGGAGGCAATCCGCGGGCTTCTCCGCTGCTCCAGCCCTCCGCTTCGGCCGCGATCTCAAGCTCCGCCACCGCTTCGCGCCCTCCATCCTTCCCGTACGCATAGAGACTTACGGTCAGCTTCTGTGCTGTTGTGCCGTCATTCCAGACGGTTACAACCGCATGATTGAAGCCCGGCCGCAATAGATCTTCCTTCATTCCAAAGCTCAAAATGCCGGCATTTCCGCTTTCGCCTTCAATTAACGAAACGACGCTTTGGGTTTGCAGCGGAAGGCTGTTGCTATCTGCGAAATCATGCCAGATTCCATCCGTAAAAATAATGGTAACTCCATCATCGCCTTGCTGGTGAATCGAATCCGCAAGCGACAACGCTGCTGTATTATCCGAATAGCCATAAACCGGGCTAATGCCCCCCAGAATCTCCTTGAGCACATGATGATCGGTTTCGCGCGATGCCAGCACCTCGGGCTGAGAGCCGTTAACAACAATGGATACCTGCCGCTTTTGCGGCTGCTCGTCGAGCCAATGCTCTGCGGCGCTTAGCGCTACGCTCAGCTTCGTATCCGATGAGCCGGATTGCCCTTGGACACCCGACTCTTGTCCGTTAGTGCCGCCAGGCGCTGCCTTCGCGCCCATGCTGCCAGAACGGTCAATGAGGATAACCGCATGTCCGCTATGGGTGACTGACCGCATCAAAACCGGCTCCATCAACGCCAAAACAAGCAGGAGAGCAGCCATCAGCTGCATAAAAAGAAGCAGCCTACTCCGCAGCTTTTGCCATGGCGAATTGGCTTCCTGCTCCTGAAGCACGCGCCGCCATAGCAGATGGCTTGGCACCTCTGTATTTTGATACTGCTTCTTTAAAATGTACATACCAATAATAGCCAAGCAAGCTAGTGCAAACCAGGCCGATGTAGCTGATAAAAACTGCAAGCAGCCCCCTCCTTTCTCAAGCTTGAATGGCTCCAGGAACAGCGGCAAGCCGCTGAAGCGCGGTTTTGATAGGGATACTTGTGTCCAGCGGAACAAAAACAGCGCCCTTTTCGCCACAGACGGCCTTCAGCTCTTGCTGATAAGCAGCGGCTTCCTCGCGGTAACGCGCCAATATTCGGGGAGATATGGCCACTTCCTTGCCCGTCCCAAGCTCACTGTCGATCAACCTTAATTCTCCGCTTAATTCAGGGTTTAGCTCTTCGGGACTGAGAACCTGCACAAGCACGACGCTTTGTCCGGAAGCAACAAGCGATAGCAGCGTTTCCTGAACGCCGCTTTCGTACAGCGCATCCGTGAATACCCAGCACACCCCGGAACGGCGAGGCAGCGCACCCGGCTTTCGGAAAGGAATGGACATGTCCAGGTATGAGGAGGAGGCCTGCTCCAGGCTTAGGCTCGCGTCAGCCGTTGAACCTTTAGCCTCTGCTGACTCTCTCCCTGCTTCACCTGCGCTCTCTCTTGCCGCCTCAGCCAAATAACGAAACAGCTTGGATACGGATACGCGTCCCCGCAACGGCCCAAGCTCCCTCTTGACATCCTGTTCATCGAATTGGCGAATAACAAGCCGGTCATCTCCGCATAATGCGACATACCCGACACACGCTGCAAGACGCAGCATATACAGCAGCTTGCCTTCGGCGGCGCGGGTTGCGCCCAGCATGGAGCGCGACACATCCAGATAGAGATGCACATGAAGCTCCTGCTCATCCCAGTATTGGCGCAGAAATGCCTTGCCCGTCCTGCCATAGACATTCCAGTCAATTCGCCGAACGTCATCGCCAGGAGCATATGGCCTGTAATCGGCAAACTCCTGAGAACCGCCCAATGTAAAGGAACGGCGCTTGCCGGCAAGCGTTCCATGAATTCTTCCGCCTGCAGCTAATCTCAGCCTCTCCAAATCGGGCAGCAGCCCTTTATCCGGAAAAAGCAGGCTGTAGTCGCTATCGGCTTGCGAGCGTGCAGAATCAAGCCGGATATCGCTCATCGGCTTGCCTCGATTTCTCCTAAAATGGCGGCACTCATCTCATCGCTTGTGATCCCCATCGCCTGCGCTTCATAACCCAGCACAATCCGATGCCTGAGCACGGGTGGAGCCGCCTCGCGGATATCATTCCAGGATACATGCAGCCTGCCGCTACAAAGCGCGCGCACCTTGCTTATTGCAATAAGCGCTTGTAATGCCCGGGGGCCGGCTCCAAACCTCACATGCCTTTTAATCGCCTCCGGCGCGTCAGCCTCCCCGGGATGCGTCATCATAACGATGCGCACTGCCGTATCCAGCATTTCCTCACTAACCAGCAGCTCCTTCGCTGCGAGCTGCAAGGCAACCAGCTCTTCTCCGTCTAATGCCGTTTGAGCTTGCACCGCAACAGGCGAAGTAGTGCGCACCACAATTTCTTTTAGTTCCTCGCGCGTAGGGTACCGAACCCCGATTTTAAGAAGAAAACGGTCAAGCTGAGCTTCGGGCAGCGGGTAGGTGCCTTCCTGCTCGATCGGATTTTGCGTAGCCAGTACAAAAAACGGCTTGGGCAAAATATGAGTTTCTCCGCCGGCGGTTACCGTTCCCTCCTGCATTGCTTCCAGCAAAGCGCTCTGCGTCTTGGGCGTTGCCCGGTTGATTTCATCCGCAAGCACCAGATTTCCGAACAACGGACCGGGTTGAAAACGAGAAACCGCTGCGCCCTGCGTAGAAAAATCGATCAGATTGGTTCCTGTTATATCGGATGGCATCAGATCGGGGGTAAACTGAATCCGTGAAAATTTTAACGCAACAACATCCGCAATCGTACGAACCAGCATCGTTTTGCCCAAGCCGGGAATTCCTTCAAGCAGAGCGTGCCCGCCTGCTAGCAGGCACCAGAGCAGTTGCTCCACCACTTCGTTTTGGCCTACGATGACCCGGCCGATTTCCGCCTTGACTGCCGTTATCCGGCTTGCTGCAGCCTCCAATTGCTCTTTGGTTTCTATCATTGCTGTTCTGCTCCCCTCTAGCGATCCGGCTGAATTTCGTCGAAATATTGTTTTACCTTATCCTGAAGACTGGCTGGCAGCTTAGTACGTCCCAATGACTTTTTGGCTTCGGCCGCATATTCGTTGTATACATCTTCGTATGGTCGCGTTGTGCCGTCAATAACAGGAGATTGTCCGCCGGTTTGCGTTTCTCCGCCTGTTGCCGGGCCGCCGTCAACCTCCACATTTCCTTCTCCTTCCAGACTACGCGGAGTGGTAACCAGATTGCGGTCGCCTGCGCCAAGCCCGGCTCCTTGTCCGCCGCTGCCAGATCCTTGCCCGCCTGTACCGGAGCCGTTCCCTGATCCCTGTCCGCCTGTTCCAGAGCCCGCTCCTTGTCCGCCACTGCCGGAAGCGCCTCCCTGGCCTTGACCGGGACTTTGACCGCCATTCCCCTGACTTCCACCCGGGGTTTGACCTCCATTGCCTTGTGTCTCTCCAGTAGGTTGACCCGAGCCAGCATTGCCGTTTGCGCCGTTTTGGCTGCCGGAATTTTCTCCCGATCCGCTATTCGACCCGCTTGTGCCGGATTTTCCAACTGCTTCGCTCCAGCTTGAAGGAACTTCGCCTCCCTGCTGCGATAATCCTTCCGCCAATCGGGAGCCCCCTTCGCTTATGCGATCAGCCATAGAACGGGCCAGCTGCTCAAGGGCTGCCTTGGATAATCCTTCGCCAAGCGCATCCTGCAACGCGCTTAATCCATCGTTTTCTTCAGCCGAAGCGGCTGCTTCACCATTTCGCATTTGCTCGGCAGCCTCCTGCAATGCCTCTTGCAGATCCTCGGCCCCTTTGGATTCCTGCATCGAAGCCAGCTCCTCCAGCAAGTCGGCAAGCTGAGCTCTTTCCTCCTGCGACAGCTCTTTCATTTCATTGCGAAGCCTGTCAATCGCTTGATCCACGGCTTCTGCATTCATTTGCTCCAATGCCTGCCCCAGTTCCTCCAAACCTCGCGTTTTGCTCATCTCTCTGGATATGTCTTGCAGAGACTGCATGGCTTGTTTAGTCTCCTCGGCAATTTCACCCAGCTTCTCCAGTGTATCAGCCAACTCCTTTAGCACTTCGGAATTATCGAGTCCCAATGACTCAAGCTCCTTCCGCAGCTCCTCCAACGTTTGCTCCAGCTTGAGACGGTCTTCCTCGTTCAGCGCTGCTTCATTAAATTCGTCCTTGCCCTCTTCAATCTCCGATTGCAATTCCTCAAGCACTGCCTTGGTTTCGGACATGGCTTGGGCTTTATCCTTCATAGGATTGGGGGAAAGCAGCAGAGCAGCAGCCACAAGCCACAATGACGCCAAGCCGATCGCTGCTTTGCGCCACTGTCTCCAGGTTGGCCAAGGCAGCTTTTCCTTCAGACGGTCGACATATTCGATTGTCGCTTCAGATGCTGCCTCTCGTTGCAGGCGAACAATAGCCTCCGAGGCTCGTGTTTTGCCCTCCAGCACGTCCAGTGCCGTCATTACTGCATCTTCCGCGCCGCCATGATCAACGGCCCTCGCCGCCTCTCTAACCGTAGCCCTCTTCCAGATGCCGACAGCTACTCCCGTTCCAATGCCGCATGAGCACAAAGTCAACAGCCAGAGCTCGACATGGAGCAACGGAAACAATCTGCCCAATCCTAATAAAATGACGCCTGCGGCGCTGCCGCCCAACAAGCCCGCAAAGGCAAGACGCACGCCGCGCTGAAGCGTGATTCTTGCCTTTACTTTATTGAGTAAGGTATATAAAACTTCCCGCTCCATACCTAACGCCCCCTTTAGCGGATGTTCAAAAAGTTCGCTTTCCATTGCGAATCATGCCTAGTGGCATGGTCGGCGTCGAATATGGCGCTCAGCCGAAATTTCCGGTCCTCACTTAGCTTTCACTAAGCTCCGGTCCTCGATTTCTAGCTTCGCCCCATCTTCTTGGCACTGAAAACCGAACTTTTTGAACTTCATTTGATGCGGATGTTCAAAAAGTTCGCTTTCCTTTGCGTGTCATGCCTGGCGGCATGGTCAGCGTCGTATATGGAACTCAGCCGAAACTAGGCGTATGCTTCCGAAGTATGTTTCTTTCAGAAACATTTGAGTTGCTCACTTAGCTTTCACTAAGCTCCGCTACTCACTTTCTAGCTTCGCCCCATCTTCTCGGCACTTGTCTGATTTAACGATCGCCGGTCATTTTTGACCGTTAGAGCCTGAATTGCTAAAACTCGCCCCAAACAACGGTCACCCGTGTCCCTTAGCCCTCAAAAGTGGCGTATCTAGCGAGTAAAAAGTGTTTTTACGGCCACAAATGTCCTTTAGAAACTGGCTTTTTGCAAATAGCAGGCTCTAAGGGTCATTTCTGACCGTTGAAATAAAGCTGCAGCCGAACCCTTATTTCTTCTTCAGTCTTGGTCTGAGCTTGCGAACAGACAGCCAGAGAGCAAGGGCTGATAACACGCTGTAGATTATCATAAATTCCTGCCACAGAGCCATTGGCGCACCCTTGGTCTGTCCGCCGCTCCACCGGTTTATCGTATAAACGGAGTCGGAGAAGGAAGGATCCAAAATGCTGTACAAGGCTGTAGCGGGGTTAAGCGCTAAGATATGCCCGATCCAGGTATAGCTGCTTGTTGTAATGCCTTGATTGTTCACTGCTTGTTGCGAAACGCTCAGCATAATAAAAAACAAAATAGCGGTGCCAGCGTAAATGAACAAAGTGATGCCATAGGTGGAGATTACGGAAATCATCGTCCGCTTCAACAAGGTGGAGAACAAAATGCCGAAAGAACCCAACACCAGCATCATAAACACATAGAAGACAAAAACAAGCAAAAGCTGCTTGGGCGACACCCCGCCGTAAAGAAACATGATGCCATAGATCGGAAGGGTGCTTATGACGATCAGCACCATAAAGCTTAACGACGAAACCAGCTTGCTCAAAATGATAGTGGTTGAGCTCTGCTGCGTCGTCAGCAGCAGGTTAAGCGTTTGTTTCTCCCGCTCGCCGCTAATGACCCCGGCTGTCAGGCCGGGGGCCATAAACGAAATAAGCCCTAATTGCGCAAAGCTGAGAAAATAAAACAATACTCTGCTTTCCTCCGGGTTATATACGCCGCTCCGTCCCGAAAGCTCCTGCGTCAAATAGATGGCGCTGAGCGAGATCAAGCCAATCGCCAGCAAATAAAAAAACAGGGTCCACATCGCCCGCGGCGATCTCATGCGCAGCCGGAATTCCTTATCCAGCACGGGATTGATCATTTTGCTGCGCCAATTGCCAAAGCCCCCGGCTTTTGCCGTTTTTTGTACGCTCATGACGGGTCAGCACCCCCTCTTGTAATTTCCAGAAAGACATCCTCCAGATTGCTTTGCGCTTCGCTAAAAGATACGATCTCAAAGCCGTATGACATCATTGAGCGCAGCAGCTCAGCTTGCTCCTCGTCGCCTCCGCCGAAATGGACGTTGATTTTGTCCTCTTCCCTGAGAAGCTTGTTAACATGGGGACGATCGCGCAGAAACGTTTCGGCTTCATCCATTTTGTCAAGCAAGCGAATATGCAAATATCGTTTGACCCGCAGCCGGTTTTGAATTTCGCTCACGTTTCCTATGGCCCTCATCAAGCCGTGCTCGATCACTCCGATTTCATCGACCATCTCGGCCAGCTCAGGCAGAATGTGGGATGAAATGATAATCGTTTTGCCCATCGTTTTAAGTTCCTTCAATATTTCCCGCATCTCGATGCGGGCGCGGGGGTCCAGACCGGAAGCAGGCTCATCCAGAATGAGCAGCTCCGGGTCATGGACAAGGCATCTGGCAAGACACAAGCGCTGCTTCATCCCCCGGGACAAGGTATCGACATAAGCGTCCTTTTTATCGCTAAGGTTAACAAGCTCCAGCAAGCCAGGGATCAGTTCGTCCCGTTCTGCCTTGGGAATGCCATAGCTGGCACCGTAAAAATGCATATATTCCATCGTTTTGAACTGATCGTAAACGCCGAAAAAGTCGGGCATATAACCAATCCGTTTCCGCACCTCGTGCGGATGCTTGGTAACGTCAAAGCCATCAACCATTGCAATGCCGCTGTCCGGCGCCATCAACGTCGCCAATATGGACATCGTTGTTGATTTGCCGGCGCCGTTTGGCCCGACGAAGCCGAATACGGTGCCTTTTGCTATAGTCAAATCAATTCCTTTCAGAGCTTGAAAGCTGCCAAAGGACTTGGAAAGGCCGCGAATTTGAATCATAGGGACGGATTCCTCGGATTTCATCTGTATGTTATCCATTATTGAAGCACCTTTCCTTCCAAAGATAGTTGAGGATATCCGGTGTCTCCCTCAGTCATTGCGTCAAGCTTCATCAGAATGGAGTTGCTTTCCGTCATATATTCCTTAGGCAATCCAAGCTTGCCGCTGAGCGGCAGCCACTCTCCGCTTTGCTCATGCCAGATGCTCCATGTCAAACCCGGTCTAGCATTGCCGTTGTATAACGAAAAATTAATGGTGTCATAGGCAACATTGTAACTGTCAGGCACAAAATACTCCAGAACCATCTCGCCGGGTCCAACATAAATCGTACCGTCCGACGAGTTGTTTAAATAGGAAAGCGAGTTGGTGACAATAACGGGTTGAATAGCGCTTGGAGGAACGCTAACGGCATCGTTGCTTCGTAAAACGCCATCCAGCCTTCTGAACATAAGCCTTAGCCTGTCGGCTTTGACTTTTTCTCCATTTACCAGATACGGACTTTCGTTATCCTCCGCAAATCCCACGATAATCGGCACATTGGTACCGTCTGATTGGTCATTGTTCAGCAGTCCGGAGTTCAGAAGATCGCGTTGTCTGCCATGATTGTCATCCCCATTTGGATATACACTATATCCATAGCTGTAGTAATTATATACAGCGGAGGAAGAGCCGACAGGCTGCGTTACTTCTCCGCTTTCTCCCATTTTCAAATCACCGATACCAATCGCATTTCCGGAATAAAGCATATGAACATCCTTTAGATCCGAGGTTGTATTGTTCGTGACCTTTACAATGATGGAACCGTTCAATGATTCATAATGAATATCCAGCGATCCCATTTCTTCTGAATCAGCCAGTCGTTTGTCCATGATAAGCTTTCTTGTAGACCAATACTGCACGGAGCGCCATGTCGCTTTGGCTCCTTCGTTGTCATATTGGATTTGGTTGCGTCCGCTTGCCAGATAATTGCCTGGGCCAATAGAATCTTGATACATCCTCAGTTGATGTATGCCGGGCAAGGTCATGTTGACTGTCCCACCCGTCGGGCTGAATAAACCCGCTCCGCTGGTGACCAGCGCTTTCCCGTCATCTGTATACTGGACCACATCGATAATATGGGCCGATAAATTTCTCTTGTCTCCTGATCCGATCATGAATATCGAAATTCCCAATACTATGGATAACGAAGGAATAAGCCACCAGCTCCACTCTCTCCGGTCCGCTTTTGCCAAAATCACATAAAGAATCGGGGCCACAATAAGGACATAAATGCCAAATAACAGCAAAAGCAGCCCAAATGGAGGCGATTTAATGGACGGAAACTGATCCAAAGCATTTCTCATGTTCCAATAAAAATTATCATTGGTAGAATTAATTTGCATACTGCCAGGCGTCAAAGAAAGATGTATGATTCTGGACCACAGAGTCGCGCTCCCCGGCCATGTAGCCAACGGCTCAAGCGATGTGTCGAATGCAACATACACAACGTCCCCAAGCCCGTAATCGCGATTAACCGCAATGGGATAGCCGCCTTCGTTAAGCATAACATCGCCTGCCACAATATCGCCTGTCGATACTGTAATTGGCTTGTCCCCGCTATATTCGGCAGCGCCCGCAGCCTGCAGAACGGCTGCCGTCCCAAGGTTCAATTGGGCTGTACCATTCATCTCGAATGGTGCAAGCTCCTTGAAGGGCTGTGCCGTTTTGGCATAGCCGGCCCCTCCGGCAAGCACAAGCATGCCGCCTCTTGCCGTCCAGTCCTTGATTGCCGCAATTTGGGCTTCGCTCCAGTCGGCTGCAACATCATTAATAACCAATACGTTCAGCATGTCCAGCAAA
>PJUA01000578.1_pt1 | contig 16371 bp, 14 predicted proteins | sample 1512151 | NCBI WGS metagenome assembly PJUA01 (sample SAMN08177678, study PRJNA422409) | Soil metagenome, whole genome shotgun sequencing project. | isolation source: Soil enriched on filter paper: beechwood xylan treatment | place: USA: Madison | collected 2015-01-15
GCAGGAGTACGCCCAGAAGTCGATCAGCACGACCTTTCCGCGCAGCTCCTCCGTGGTGAGCGACATTGAGTTCAGCCAGTCCGTCGCGCCGTCCAGGGAGGGAAGAACACCCTCGACCGGCAGGCTGCTGCGGTAGACCCGCCGGGCATCGGCGAGCACGAGGCCCGTCCCGGACGTCTCCGGCGCACCCGAGGTTCCGGAAGCCGCAGGGGCAGAGGCAGGGGCAAACCTGTCGATCAGCAATTGTTCGACCCCCGTTGTGCCGGCATAGGACAGGCGGGCCAGCAGCCCGGTGTCGAGCCCCAGGGCGATGACGCCGACACCGGCAAGGACGGCGATGCCTAGTCCCTGGCGCAGACGCTCCCCAACACCGAGCGACCGCTTCATCGCCGCCAGCAGCCGGCCGCCGGCAAGAAGGGCGAAGGTCAGGGATGTCGCGGCACCCGCCGCATAGGCCGTCAGCAGCAGCGTGGTTTGCAGGCTGGCGCCATGAAGCGCAGCACCGGTCAGGACCAGCCCGAGGATCGGCCCGGCGCATGGCGTCCACAGCAGACCGGTGGCGACACCCAGCAGAAGCGATCCGGCGACACCGGCCCGACCGGACAGCCGGTTGCCGGCGGCGACCAGCGGTCGGCTGAGCACCGCCGCGGCGCGGGGCGACAGGAGCGTCCATCCGAACACCGCCATCAGCGCGATGGCGGCGGCCCGCCCGGCGCCATTCGCCTCCACCGCCCAACCTCCACCGACGGCGGACAGCGTGGCGACCCCGGCGAAGCTGACCACCATGCCGAACAGCATCGGCAGGACGCTGCGGAACAGCGGCTGCCCCGTCCGGGAAAAGACGAAGGGCACGACCGGCAGGATGCAGGGGCTGACGATGGTCAGGGCGCCCGCCAGGAAGGAGACGAGAAGGAGGATCATGACTGAACCTTTCGAGGGCCGGGTGCGGCTTCGCGCCCGCCCCGAAGATCATTGGAAGATCACTGCGAGACCGCCTCGGCCGCCTCGACGATCAGGGCGGCGACGGCCTCGGGCTTGGCGGCGTAGACGGCGTGGCTGGCCTCGACCGACCGGACATGGCTGCCGGCCCGGCGGGCCATCTCCAGTTCCAGCTCCGGGTTGATCGACCGGTCGGCGGTCGCCACCAGCGCCCAACTCGGTTTGGATTTCCATGCCGGTTCGCCGGCCGGCACCGTGAAGGCGTCCTTCGCCGCGAACACCTGAGAATGGGCGAGGAAGGCCGCATCCGCCGCCGGAAGGTCCGCGGCGAAGGCACCGGCGAAAGCCGGCGGGTCGAGATAGAGGTAGCCGTCGGCGGTGGCCTTGACGGCCCCCGGCTCAGCACCCGACACCGGCTTGCTCTCGGCCAGTTTGGCGAGGCTCTCGCCCTTGTCGGGTTCGAAAGCGGCGACATAGACCAGGGCCGCGACATGGCTGTCGTTCCCGGCCTCGCTGATCACCATACCGCCATAGCTGTGGCCGACCAGGACGGCCGGGCCCGTCTGAAGGGAGAGGACGCGGCGGGTGGCCGCGACATCGTCGCCGAGCGAGGTCAGCGGCTGCTGGACGATCGACACGGCATAGCCCTTGGCGGTCAGGATGTCGGACACCTTGCGCCAGCCTGAGCCGTCGGCGAAAGCGCCATGCACGATGACCACGGACTTCACCGGGGCGGCGGCGGCCGGCGACCAGAGAGCGGCCAGCGACAAAGCCAGACCGAACAGGGCAGCCGGAAACTTGCACCGGAGCATGGAGGTATCCCCTCATGTGATTTGCGTCATAATGATTATTTTGATAAATACATTGACGGAAGGCAGGCTGTCCAGACGGAACGATGCGGATGCCGGCATGCGGCGGGGGGATTTTTGTACCGACATGTATCAGCCGACGGGGTGGATACAGACCGACACAAACCGCCGGACGCGGGCAGGACTCCATCCGTCATAGGACCGCCGAACAGCAGCGGGGTTCGACCGAATGGATCACATCGACCACGTCCTGATCGTCGATGACGACCGCGACATCCGGGAGCTGGTGTCCGGCTATTTGAAAAGGAACGGCCTGCGCGTGACCCTCGCCGCGGACGGACGGCAGATGCGGTCGTTCCTGGAGCGCGACCGGGTGGACCTCATCGTGCTCGACATCATGATGCCGGGCGATGACGGGCTGGTTCTGTGCCGGGAGCTTCGTGCCGGCCGGCATGCCACGACACCAGTCCTGATGCTGACCGCGCGCAACGACGAGATGGACCGGATCCTCGGCCTGGAGATGGGGGCCGATGATTATCTGGCGAAGCCGTTCGCCGCACGCGAGCTGCTGGCACGCATCAAGGCGATCCTGCGCCGGGCGCGCATGCTGCCGCCCAACCTCCAGATCAGCGAGGCCGGACAGTTGCTGAGCTTCGGCACGTGGCAACTCGACACCGTCGCCCGCCATCTGCTCGACCAGGACGGCACGGCCGTCGCGCTGAGCGGCGCGGAATACCGGCTGCTGCGCGTCTTCCTCGACCACCCGCAACGGGTCCTGTCGCGCGACCAGCTCCTCAACCTGACGCAGGGGCGCGAAGCGGAACTGTTCGAGCGGTCGATCGACCTGCTGGTCAGCCGGCTTCGGCAGCGGCTGCGCGACGATGCGCGCGAGCCCAGCCACATCAAGACGGTGCGCAACGAAGGCTACGTCCTGGCGATGCCGGTGGAGATCATGAGGGCACGGTCATGAAGGGCGCGATCCGCCGGTTCCACCGCTTCCTGCATCCGCCCCGCACCTTGCGCTGGCGACTGTTCCTCATCCTCCTGACCGGGCTTGTTCTGGCGCACGGACTGTCCTTCGGCGCGCTGCTCCTGGAGCGCACCAGTGCCGCCAAGGCGATGATGCTCGGCACGCTGGAGCAGGATGTGGCGACCTCGATCGCCCTGCTCGACCGCCTGCCGCCGGAGGAGCGCGGCCGCTGGCTAGCGGTGCTGGAGCGGCGCACCTATCGTTACCAGCTTGGCCCCGGCCTGCCGGGTGTGCCGGACCTTGGCAGCCGTGGTGCGGAGATCGCCCGCGCCATCAACGGCGGTGTCGGCCCCGGCTTCCCGGTGGCGGTCGAGACCATTCCGGGCGACCGCCCGCATCTCCAGGCCCATGTCACGCTTCGCGACGGCTCGCCGGTGACAATCGATGTGACACCGGCGCTCATGCCGCTCGCCGCCTGGCTCCCCCTCCTGCTGGCCGGCCAGCTCATGTTGCTGGTCCTCTGCACCTGGCTTGCCGTGCGGCAGGCGATCCGGCCGCTGGCGCGCTTCGCCAAGGCTGCCGAGACGCTCGATCCCGGCGGGAAGTCGGCGCGGCTGGAGGAGGACGGCCCAAGCGAGGTCGCCCATGCCGCGACCGCCTTCAACGCCATGCGGGACAGGATCGCCCATTACCTGGAGGAGCGCGTGCGGATCCTCGCCGCCATCTCCCACGACCTGCAGACGCCGATCACCCGCATGACGCTGCGGGTCGAGATGGCGGAGGACAGCCCGGAGAAGGAGCGGCTGCTCCGGGATTTGTCGCAGATCGAACGGCTGGTGCGCGAAGGGGTGGCCTATGCGCGTAGCGCCCATGGCGATGTCGAGACGCCGGCCCGCATCGATGTCGGATCCTTCGTCGAAAGCCTCGCCTTCGACTATCAGGACATGGACAAGCCAGTGACCGTCCGCGGGCTCTCCGGCGCGGTCCTGACCACCCGACCGCACGCGCTGCGCCGCATTCTGACCAACCTGATCGACAATGCCCTGAAATTCGCCGGAGAGGCCGAGATCACGGTGACCCGGGACGGCACCGGCCGGATCGGCATCGCCGTCCGCGACACCGGTCCCGGCATTCCCGAGCATCAGCTCACCGCCGTCCTCCAGCCCTTCTACCGGCTCGAACAGTCCCGCAACCGTGACTCCGGAGGAACCGGACTGGGGCTGGCCATCGCCCACCAGCTGGCGTTGGCGATCGGCGGGTCGCTGACGCTGCGGAACCGGCGCACCGGCGGCCTCTGTGCCGAGGTGACGCTCGGCTGACGGGGGGCTAACCGTTTCCGAAGGCAGTGGTGAAGACCGCCCAGCGTTCATCGAACAGCCGCAAGAGGGACGGCACGTCCGCCGCCGCGTCTTCGCCGAGCCGGAGGCGGTTGTTGACGCCCTCCAGCAGGTCGACCAGGATCCCGCAGACCGAATCCGGATCGCCGGGTCGCAATTCACCCGCCGCTTGCGCAGTCGAAACGAGCCCGACCAGCGGTTCCAGGGCATCGCGTGACCAGGATGCCAGCCGCTCCCGCAGAACCGGCGAGACCGCAGCCTCGGCGCTGACGGAGAGATAGAAGGCGGCGTAGTCGCGTGACGACCCGATCTCGACATAACGGAACGCGGCGCGGCGCAACGCGTCGAGCGCCCCCTCTCCCTCCTTGCCAGCGGCGGCGGACAGCAGGGCATCGCGGAACCGCCCGACGTCACGTCCGACCACGGCTTCAAGAAGGGCGGCTTTGTTGGGGTAACGGCGATAAAGCGTGTGCTTGGACACACCGAGTTCGGCCGCAATCTCTTCCAAACCGCTGTTGGCGACGCCTTTGCGACAGAAGACGGCCCTGGCGCCATCAAGGATGCGCGCATCGATGGCCGCAGCCTGCTCCCTGGTCGGCCTTCCTCCTGGCTTGCGTCCGCCGGTGTCCACGTTCACATCCCTTCAGCTCTCCATCCGCCAGCAAAACAGCACAGGTCCGTTGCGTTTTCCATCGTCACCTGGTATCAGCACGGTTGCGTGCCGATATCCTGACTCCAACAAGGGGCGACGCATGGCATCAATCTCCCTATCCCGGATCAGTTGGGCCACGCCCGACGGGCACAGCGTCCTGACCGGTGTCGACCTGAATTTCGGGCAAGAGCGCACCGGCCTCATCGGACGGAACGGTGTCGGCAAATCGACCCTCCTGAAACTCATCACGGGAGAACTTCAGCCGCTCGCCGGCGCCGTCCGGGTCACCGGCACGCTCGGCCTGCTGAAACAGACGGTCCGACCCAGCGAGCGGGAAACAGTGGCTGCGCTGTTCGGCGTGACTGGGGCGCTCGCCCTCCTGCGCCGCGCCGAGGCTGGGGCCGCAAGCGTGGAGGAACTGGCGGACGCCGACTGGACGCTGGCAGAGCGCATCGCCGCCGCCCTGGCCCGCGTCGGGCTTGATGCCGGTCCCGAGACTCGGCTGACGGAACTCTCTGGCGGCCAGAGGACCCGCGCCAGCCTCGCTGCGGCGATCTTCGCCGCACCGGATTTCCTGCTGCTCGACGAGCCGACCAACAACCTCGACCGCTCCGGCCGCGAGGCAGTGATTGCCCTCCTCGCCGGCTGGCGGACCGGAGCGATCGTGGTCAGCCATGACCGCGAGCTACTCGACCGGATGGACGCCATCGTCGAACTGACCTCGCTGGGTGCCGCCCGTTATGGCGGCAACTGGACGCGCTATCGCGAGCGCAAGGCGACGGAGTTGGAGGCCGCTCAACAGGATCTGGCCCACGCGGAAAAGCAGGCGACCGAGGTCCGGCGCAAAGTGCAACGCGCGGCGGAACGGCAGGACCGGCGTGACGCGGCCGGGTCACGGAAGGCGGCGCAAGGCGACATGCCCCGCATCCTGCTGGGCGGACGCAAGAGCAATGCCGAGGCAAGCCGGGGTGCCGGCGCCAAACTGGCCGACCGCCAGCGGGCGGAGGCCCAGGCCGCACTCGCCTCGGCGCGGTCCCGCATCGAGATCATGCAGGACCTCTCGGTTGCGCTGCCGCCCACTGGCCTTCCGGCCAACAGGACCGTCCTGCGGTTGGACGGTGTCACCGCCGGCCACGACCCGGAGAATCCGATCATCCGCGATCTCTCCTTCACCATGGAGGGGCCGGAACGGGTCGCCATCGTCGGACCGAACGGATCGGGCAAGACGACGCTGGTGACGCTGATCGCCGGCGGGATCGGGCCGATGCGGGGGACGGTTTCGGTCGTCGTCGACTTCGCCATGCTGGACCAGCGCGTCGGCATCCTCGATCCCGATGCGTCGATCCTTGACAACTTCCGGCGCCTCAATCCCGGCGCAACCGACAATGCCTGCCGGGCGGCACTCGCACGCTTCCTGTTCCGGGCGGACGCGGCCCTGCAACAGGTGGGAACGCTGAGCGGCGGGCAGATGCTGCGCGCCGGCCTCGCCTGCACGCTGGGCGGACCACGGCCACCGGCGCTGCTGATCCTGGACGAGCCGACCAACCACCTGGACGTTGACTCTGTCGAAGCCATGGAGGCGGGGCTGAGTTCCTATGACGGCGCCATCCTGCTGGTCAGCCATGACGAGACGTTCATGACCAACATCGACATCAACCGGCGGTTGAGACTCGGCTCAGCGGAAGGCGATGGCCCATAGCCTCTGCCGGCATGACCGATCCGCGACAGGGTCGGGACGTTCACCTCCATCGGGACTTTGTATCCCACTGTATCCGATGGGCCGAACGGTACAGACGCTTTCACCATGCCCCATGGCCGGACATGCGGGGGATACATCGGCATCTCATGTTGCGGCCACGAATGAACGCATCTCGGGAGAGATAGATGGCACGGAAACTGGAGACGGAAACCGCCGGCACGGCCCTGGTCGACCACGGGCGGCGGCGCTTCATCGGCACGGCGACCCTTGCAGCGGCGGCGGCCGGCCTCGGACTGGAAATGGGGCGGGCGCAGGCAGCGGAACCACCCGCGGCCCGGCCGACGGCGGGCTCTTCCTCGCCCACAAGCTTTAAATCCTTGAAGCAGATCGATGCCGGACCGCTCAACATCGGCTATGCCGAGGATGGTCCCGCCGATGGACCGGTGGTCCTCCTCCTGCACGGCTGGCCCTACGACATCCACAGCTATGTGGAAGTGGCCCCCATCCTGGCGGCGGCCGGCTACCGCGTCATCATCCCCCACCTGCGCGGCTATGGCACGACGCGCTTCCTGTCCGCCGCAACGCCGCGCAACGGCCAGCAGGCGGCCATCGCCGCCGACATGATTGCCCTGATGGATGCGCTGAAGATAAAGACCGCAATCCTCGCCGGCTACGATTGGGGGGCCAGGACGGCGAACATCATGGCTGCACTCTGGCCGGAGCGCTGCAATGCCATGGTATCGGTCAGCGGCTATCTGATCGGCAGCCAGGACCTTAATCGGGCGCCTCTGCCTCCCAAGGCGGAGTTGCAATGGTGGTATCAGTATTACTTCGCCACCGACCGCGGCCGCGCCGGTTATGCGAAGTATACGCATGACTTCGCCCGGCTCATCTGGCAACTGGCCTCCCCGAACTGGGCGTTCGACGACGCCACCTTCGAACGCTCCGCGGCCTCCCTCGACAACCCGGACCATGTCGACATCAGCATCCACAACTACCGCTGGCGGCTCGGCCTTGCGGAGGGGGAGGCGCAGTATGACGCACTTGAACGGGCGCTGGCGGCCTTCCCGACCATCAAGGTTCCGACGATCACCATGGAAGGCGACGCCAACGGCGCGCCGCACCCCTCACCGGACATGTACCGTGCGAAGTTCACCGGCCGGTACGAGCATCGGCTGATCACCGGCGGCATCGGCCACAACCTGCCGCAGGAGGCGCCAATGGCCTTCGCCCAGGCCGTGGTGGACATCGGCAAAGCCTGACCAGGGCTTGACCGCAGAAGTGGCACGGGCCTTCCCGGCTGGATGTCGATAATGCGGATGCCCATGAGTTCGCAGCCGACGCTGGCCAAGAGCCCGAAGCCGCCTGATGGTCAGGAATCTTGCTTCGCGGCCCCCTGCCCGAGGGTATGGAGGACAGGGGGCTGCGGCAGGCCGAGCATGGATGCCATGCTGCGGCGATGGCGGACGATGTCGGCCAAGCTATAGTCGTCCAGGACAGCCAGGAAGGCCTGCAACGCCTCATGCAGAGCGCTGCGCAAGTTGCAGGCCGGACTCAGTCGACAAACAGGCGGTTCCTGAAGCGCGCCCATGCAGTCGACGATGGCCATGTCCTCTTCGGTGTAACGGACAACGTCGCCGATCCGGATCTGCTCGGCCGGACGACCGAGGCGCAGCCCGCCGTTCCGTCCCCTCACGGTTTCGATATAGCCGCCACGCCCGAGATCGTTCGCCACCTTCATCAGGTGGTTTTTTGAAATGCCATACACCTGCGCAACCTCGCTGATGGTCGGCAACCCCTCCTGCCGGACCGCGAGGTACATGAGCAGGCGCAGCGCATAATCCGTATAGCTCGACAAGCGCATCGCCGACCAAACCTGTATAAATTCTACATCAATATAGCCGTGCTTCTTAAAACCTGCAATCGACCGTCCCATTCCGTCGGGACGGAACGCCGGCAGAAGCCGCGGTTCAATGGGCGCCGCCCCCGCCCAAATGGTCGGGCTTCTTCAGCAGCAGGGTCGCGAACAGAGCGACGAGCAGGGCGACGCCCAGCAGGAAAAAGGCATCACTGAACGCCATGACGAATGCCTGTTTGCGCACCACGGCGCCGATGGCGACATAGGCACGGCGCCCGGCGTCGAGCGGGTCGGTGATGCCATGCGACTGGAAGTACCGGGTCAACTGCTCGATGCGGGCGACGGTCGCCGGCTCGAACAGCGAAACCGCGTGCGACAGGATGTTGGAATGGAACTGCTCGCGTTTCGTCAGGAAGGTCTGCAGCAAGGCGATGCCGACGGCGCCTCCCAGGTTCCGCATCATGTTGAACAGGCCGGAGGCCGAGCCTGCGTTCTCCTTCTCAATCCCGGCGGTCGCCACCGCGGACAGCGGCGCGAAGACCAGCGCCTGCCCGACGGCGCGCACGATGTTCGGCACCAGCAGTTGGTCTGCGGCGTAGGACGTGGTCATGGCGATGTTCATGAAAGCGCTGCCGGCGAAGAGCATGAAACCCACGGCGATCAGCAGCCGCGCATCGAACCGCTTCATCAGGCGCGGAACCAGCGGGATCAGCAGAAGCTGCGGCAGCCCGGTCCAGGCCAGCACGCCGCCGATCTGTTCCGCATTGTAGCCCTGGATGCGCGACAGGTAGACGGGCAGCACGAAGACGGACCCGTAGAGTGCCACGCCGAGCATGAAGTTCGCCAGGATGCCGAAGCCGAAGTTGCGACGCACCAGCAGCCGCAGGTTCAGCAGCGGCCGGGCGCTGCGCAGCTCGATCCACAGGAACAGCCCCAGCGAGACCGCCGCCACGACGCTCAGCCGCAGGATGAAGGGGGAGCCGATCCAGTCCTCCTTGTTGCCCTCCTCCAGCACGGTCTGCAACGTGCCGAGCCCCACCGCCATCGTGACGATTCCCGGCCAGTCTCCCGTCTTCAGCAGGCCGAGCTTCATGGGCGCGGGGTCCAGCGAGAAGGCCAGCAGGCCGACCATCACGGCGCCGGGGATCAGATTGACGTAGAAGATGTACTGCCAGCCCCAGTTCTCCGTCAGATACCCGCCGATGGTTGGCCCGATCGCCGGGGCGAAGGTCGCCGATAGGGCGAACAGGGCGAGCCCGGTGGACTGCTGCGCCTTGGGCAGAAGCGTGATGATGATGGTGAAGGCCATCGGGATCAGCACACCGCCGCTGAAGCCCTGGATCGCGCGCAGGATGATCATCTGCTCCAGGTTCGCGGCAAAGGCGCAGAGGACGGAGAAGACGAGAAACAGCACCGCGTTGGTCAGCAGATAGCGGCGGATGGAGAAGACCTGGGCCAGCCAGCCGCTCAACGGGATCACGATGATCTCGGCCACCAGATAGGCGGTGGAGATCCAGCCACCATCGTCGATGCCGGCGCCGATGGCGCCCTGGATGTCGGCGAGCGACGCGTTGACGATCTGGATGTTGAGCACCGCCATGAACGCGCCCAGCGTCGAGCCGGTCACGGCAAGCCAGTTGCGGGTGGTGGCGGCACCGGCCGGGCCGGATGCGGCAAGAGTGGACATGGTCTTGATCCTTTGCCCTGAGGGAGGTCAGCTTGCGGGCGTCGCCGTTTCGCGGGTGTCGATGGTCGGCTCGACCGACATGCCGGGGCGCAGCAGTCCCGACAGGGGCCCCGGATCCAGGACGATCCTCACGGGAATGCGCTGCACGATCTTGGTGAAGTTGCCGGTCGCGTTGTCCGGCGGCAGCAGGGCGAACTCCAGACCGCTGGCCGGCGACAGGCTGTCGACATGGCCCTTCAGCTCGACGCCGGGGAAGCCGTCCACCGCGATCTCGACCGGCTGCCCGGCATGGACGTGGGTCAGCTGAGTTTCCTTGAAGTTCGCGACGACATAGACCGCCTGCAGCGGCACCACGGCCATCAACTGCGTGCCGGTCTGCACATACTGCCCGACCCGCAGCGAGCGGGCGCCGACCGTGCCGGAGATCGGGGCGGCGATGACCGTGTAGGACAGGTTCAGCCGCGCCTGCTCCAGCGCGCTGTGGCTGCGGTCGCGCTGTGCCACGGCCTTGCGGCGCTCGGTGACCAGCACCGCGATCTTGTTTTCGGCGGCGGCCAGAGCGGCGCGGTCGCCGTTCACCTTGGCCTGCGCTTGTCCCAGGGTCGATTCCGCCTGCTGCGCCCGCTGGGTCGTGCCGTAGCCGGTCCGCATCAGGTTGCTGTAGCGTGCGTTTTCCTTCTGCGCGAAAGCGAGGGCGACCTCGCTTGCCGCCACGTCGGCCTTCTCCTGCTCGATCAGCGACCGCTGCAGCACGATCTGGGCGTCCAGGTTGCGGATCGCCGCCTCAGCCGTCTCCAGGTCCGCCTGCGCCTGGTCCAGTGCGACGCGGAAATCACGGTCGTCGATCCGCGCGAGCGGCTGGCCGGCGACGACGCGCTCGTTGTCCTGCACCAACACTTCGGCGACATAGCCGGACACCTTGGGCGCGATCACTGTATGATCGGCTTTGACATAGGCGTCGTCGGTGCTTTCCAGATGCCGCCCAATGGTCCAGTAGCGATAGCCGATGTTGCCGGCCGCGGCGACGCCACCGAGGAGAACCAGCGCCAGCGCCATGCGCTTCAGCGCCTTGCGCGTGCCGAGCGCGGCAGGCGCCGCTCCGGCCTCTTTGCCGTGAGTGAGTTCAACCATGGCACCCATCCTTTTCTGAGGGATTACCGGGAGCCGTGGCCGTCCCGGACCGCGATGTCAGGATGGGTGCGGGGATGCCGGTTGAGAATTTGGGAAAGGCTGGAAAGCTTATCCAGCGTGAGTGGATAATCGTGGCGATTCACGGCGGCGGAGGTGCTCATGGACCGGCTGACGAGCCTGACGGCCTTTGTGCGGGTGGTGGAGTGCGGCGGCTTTTCCGCGGCGGCGCGGCGCTTGAACATGTCCGTCACCATGGTGAGCAACCATGTCCAGGCGCTTGAGGACCGGCTGGCGGTCCGCCTGCTGAACCGGACCACGCGGCGGGTCAGCCTGACCGATGCCGGTCGGGCGTATTACGACCGCTGCATCACCATCCTCGCCGAGCTGGAGGCCGCCGACGAGCTGGCCGTGGCGCTGAACGCGACGCCACGGGGCACCCTGCGCCTTCACATCGGCACGCACCTCGCCCGCTTCATCGCGCCGGTGATCGGCGACTTCGTCGCGCGCTACCCGGCGATTTCGGTGGAGTTGACCATCGGCGAGGCTTCGGTGGACATCGTGGACGAAGGATTTGACCTGGCGGTGCACCCGTTGCAGCCGCAGAACACCAGCCTGATCTGCCGGCGGCTGACGCCCTGGCGGCATGTGCTGTGCGCGGCGCCGGCCTATCTCGAAAAGCACGGCGCTCCCGAAAGCCTGGAGGATCTGGCGAACCATAATTGCCTGCGCTACAGCCATTACCCATTCGGCAATGAGTGGCGTTTCACCGGTCCGGACCAGTCGGACCTGTCGGCACGGGTGTCGGGCAATCTGGTGACCAACAGCGCGGAAACCCTGCTGCTGGTCGCATTGAGCGGCGAGGGTCTGCTGCTGCTGCCCAGCTTCATCGTACTGGACGCTTTGCGCAGCGGAGCCCTATGCCGGCTGCTGCCGGACCACCGGCCGGTGGAGTTCGCCATCAACGCCATCTATCCGCACCGCGATCACCTGTCCACCAAGGTGAGAACCTTCATCGACCTGCTGGCCGTGCATTTCGCCCGCCATCGCGAATGGCTGAACCCCTTCGACCCCTCCTCCGCGCGGTCGGGAGCCGGACCCGACGGATTGCCCCCGCACCAGGACTGAACGGTCCCACAGGCGGCTTCGCCACTCGGTCGCCTAAACGCGGACAAAAGCAGTCTTCGTTTTTTGCTTGCGCGGAAAAACGCGGACTGATACTGTCTGCGTTATTGGATGGGCAGCCGGATCGCGGTGATCCGCAAGCTTCGAATGCCCGCCGCCATTTCCGGCTTTTCAATCGGGCACCGGATGCCCGTCGGACAGGAGAGGGACTCATGAAAATCGTCGTCATCGGTGGAACGGGGCTGATCGGTTCCAAGCTTGTCGCCATCCTGAGCGCCAGCGGCCATGAGGTCGTGGCCGCCTCGCCCAGCAAGGGTGTGAACACCATCACCGGCGAGGGACTGGCCGAGGCGCTGGCCGGCGCTGCGGCCGTCGTCGACGTGTCCAATGCCCCGTCCTTCGATGAAAAGGTCGTGACAGACTTCTTCCGGACCTCCGGCGGCAATCTGGCCGCGGCCGAAGCGAAGGCCGGTGTCCGCCACCATGTCGCCCTGTCGATCGTCGGTACCGACAGCGTCGCCGACCTCGGCTATTTCCGTGCCAAGGTGGAACAGGAACGGCTGATCGCGCAGTCCGACATCCCCTACACCATCGTCCGCGCCACCCAGTTCCTGGAATTCCTCGCCGGCATCGCCGACGGCCATGCCGATGGTGACACGGTGCGGCTGGCGCCGGTGCAGTTCCAGCCGATTGCCGCGGACGATGTGGCCACCATTCTGGCCGAGACCGCCCTGGCGCAGCCGCTCAACGGACGCATCGACATCGCCGGTCCGGACCGCGGTCCCTTCGCCGACATCATCGGCCGTTATCTCAAGGCAGTGGGCGACCGCCGCAACGCCGTCGGCGATCCGGCAGCCCGCTATTTCGGCGGCAGCGTCACCGAATTTTCCCTGGTCCCCACCGGCCCCGCCCGCCTCGGCCGGATCGGCCTGACCGACTGGCTCGAACGGTCCAAGGCAGGCGCCTGAACGACTTTCCACCCCAGGGCGTCGTGACCCGGCGTCCAATCAAAACCGTCGATTTCTGAAGGAGCAGACCCATGAAGCGCTTTATCGCCCCCCTCTTGTTCGTGACCCTGCCGTTCGCCACGGCCCTGGCCGATACCCCCCAGTCGAAAAATGCCAAGGTGACCTTGGTCTACGAACACGCACTGCCCGACGTGCCTGGCAAGAGCGTCAAGGGCGTGCTGGTCGAATACGGTCCGGGCGGCTATTCGCCTGCCCATACCCATGCGAAGTCGGCGCTCATCTACGCCACCGTGCTGGAAGGGGCGATCCGCAGCAAGGTCAATGACGGCCCGACCAAAACCTATCGGGTGGGCGAGAACTTCACCGAACTGCCGGGCGACCATCATGGGATCAGCGCCAACGCAAGCGACACCAAGCCGGCGAAGCTCCTTGCGGTCTTCGTGGTGGACACCGCCGACACGGAGCTGACCACGCCGGACAGGAAGTGACGGGGAAGTTGCGGAACAGGGATGGCTTGCGCTTTGAAACGCGGATTATTAATGTCCCTGTTCCTCTGTTTTCCATCGGAACCGGCCATGGCACATCTCACCGTCAGCGTCGAGTATAGCATTCACTGCCTTCTCTGGCTGGTGTCATCAGGCAACCAGCCATTGAGCAGCCGTGACCTGGCCGAACTGCAGGGCATTTCACCGTCTTTTCTTGCCAAGATCTTCCCGAAGCTTGAAAAGGCCGGACTCGTCATGGCCAGCGAAGGCGTGCGCGGCGGCTATCGGCTGGCCAAAGCGCCGGAGGACATCACCTTTCTGGACATCGTCGATGCGATCGAAGGCGACAAGCCGCTTTTCGATTGCCAGGAAATCCGCGGTCGCTGCGCGGTGTTCGGCGAGCGACCGCCCTCCTGGGCGACATCCGGTGTCTGTGCGGTGCATGCGGTGATGCTGCGCGCGGAAAAGGCGATGCGGGCGGAATTGGCCAAGGAGACACTTGCCAGTGTCGCCAATACATTCGGCCGAAAGGCACCGGCGGAATTCTCCGACAAAATTGCACACTGGATGCAGGACCGGTTCAATGCCCGGACCTCGACACGCACGTCGCGATCCAAATGAATCGTCCGTCATCCCCAGGCGGGACGCAGAGCATCGGACATTGAGCTTGGATGCGGCGTCGGGACTGAGATAACGACCATAACATTCATAGGATATGAATGATTTATATCGCCGGCCATCACGTTGCCGTGCGACCTGCTCACAAGCCTCATTGACGGCTGCAGCACTTCGCTCCATTCAACCGCGCATTCTGGACATCCATCCAGCTCCCGACGCCAAGTGCGACAATCTGTCCGCTCTTAAAGATATATTTTTTGAGCATATTATATCCACAGCATCAAGCGGCCGGCGCCAACGGCGACACGCTCGATGCACCTGACACGTCACGCTGTGGACGCCGTCGACAACCGCCGACAGAGCGTACCGGCGCACTGGAGCCGAGGAGCTCAGATCATGAATACCTTCATCCTCACCACGCATCATACGCCTCGCAACGTCAGTGACCGCATTGCGCTGGGCTTCACCAAGGTGCTGCGCCTGCTGGCCGACACCTTCTTCGCCAAGCGCTATGGACATCGCGCCATCGTCCTGGAAACGGTGGCGGCGGTTCCGGGCATGGTCGGCGCCACACTGCAGCATCTGCGCTGCCTGCGCCGCATGCAGCATGACCAGGGCTGGATTCACACCTTGCTCGACGAGGCCGAGAATGAACGCATGCACCTGATGACCTTCATCGAGGTGGCGAAGCCGAACTGGCTGGAACGCGTCCTGATCCTGCTGACCCAGGGGGCTTTCTACAACGCTTTCTTCCTGCTGTACCTGATCTCGCCGCAGACGGCCCACCGTGTGGTCGGCTATTTCGAAGAGGAAGCGGTCATCAGCTACACCGGCTACCTCGCTGAAATCGACGCCGGCCGACATGCGAACCCGCCGGCCCCGCGCCTTGCCATCGATTACTGGCAGCTTCCGGAAACCGCCACCCTGCGCGATGTCGTGCTCGCCGTCCGCAATGACGAGGCCAACCATCGCGACGTGAACCACGGCTTCGCCGATACGCTGGCCGGCCAGCCGTCCGCCGATGCGGATCACCGTGACGAATCGCGCAAGGCGGCTTGATCGAAGGTGCCAAGGTGGCCGTGTTCGCCCGCAATGCAAAAGTCCGGCAGAACCCGGCCGCCAAAGCTCCGCTTCCGATGCTGGCCGTCGCCGGTGAAGAACGTGTTTGGGCGGTGCCGCTTTTCGTCTGATGACGTCATCTCTCAAGAATCGGGAGCCTCGGGAATCCCGGCCCCGTGCACCATCTCCAGCCACATGCTGCCGAAGGCATTGCTCCAAAAGAGCACGCACGAGGATCTTGAGAAACCTCCGCCATGACCGTATCGTTCTTGTGCCGCAGATAGACTGCGGCGTTCTTTCAGCAAGGAGCTTGCTGAGCATGGTTTCTACCAACAGCACCGGACGCGAGTCCGGCACCCTGTCGTTGCCGAAGAAGACCGCGGTTCCCAATGCCCAAGGCGCCCTGGCCACCAGAGCGGATAGCGCCTTGGCATACGATTTTCTGGTTTTCGTCGGCCGCTTCCGTCCGTTCCATATCGGCCATCTCACCGTCATGCAGCGGGCTTTGTCGCTGGGGCGCCATCTGATCGTGCTGGTCGGATCGTCGCGTCAGGCGCGCAGCCACCGGAATCCCTTCCGCTTCGAAGAGGTGCGCTCCTGCATAGCAGGCGCCTTCACACCGGAAGAGTGCGAGCGCATCACGGTGCTTCCCCTCATCGACCGCTACAACGACCTGGAATGGATCCGCGATGTCCAGGCCGCGGTGCATGGTGTCGTCGTGCAGCATCACCGGCTTGCCGATGGCTCCACCCCAAGGGTTGGCCTGATCGGTCATTCGAAGGACCACAGCAGCTACTATCTGCGCATGTTCCCGCAATGGGGCGCCGTGGAATGCATGAACTGCCGGGGGATTTCGGCCACGCCCATCCGCGACGCCTATTTCGCCGACGCGGCGGCGGCGCTGGAGGCATGGAAAGAGGCATTGCCCGCGAATGTCACCGCCTTCATGGCGGAGTTCGCACGCACCGACGAGTACAAGCGGCTGGCTGAGGAAAGCGCCTATATCGCCAAATATAAGGCAGGCTGGGCCAACGCAC
>PJUA01000580.1_pt1 | contig 16348 bp, 16 predicted proteins | sample 1512151 | NCBI WGS metagenome assembly PJUA01 (sample SAMN08177678, study PRJNA422409) | Soil metagenome, whole genome shotgun sequencing project. | isolation source: Soil enriched on filter paper: beechwood xylan treatment | place: USA: Madison | collected 2015-01-15
CGCCCGACCCACAGCGCCAGCACCAGCGCCGCCATCAGCAACCCGACCGTCGCCGCTGCCACCTCGCCGATCTGCGCGGTCAGCACCGACAGCAACCAAACCGCCGTCAGCATCAGCGCGAAGCCCAACACGATCTTCAGCTTCGCCATCCAGCGTCCCGGCCGCGGTAGCCATCCGGCCACCCGCGGCCAAGCCGCCACCGCCAGATAGGGCAGCGCCAGCCCGACACCCAGAGTCGCAAAGATCGCGTAGACCTCCACCGGCCCCTTGGACAGCGCGAATCCCACCGCCGTGCCGAGGAACGGCGCCGAACAGGGCGTCGCCAGCAGGGTCGCGAACATGCCGGTGGCGAACGGCCCGGCCAGCCCGTCGCCGCCCAGCCTGTCGGCCAGCGCGCGCGGCAGCGGCACCTCGAACAGCCCCCACAAATTGGCCGAGAACAGCGTGACCAGCACGACCATGAAGACCAGGAACAGCGGCTGCTGGAACTGGATGCCCCAGCCGACCGCCCCGCCCGCCGCCTTGATGCCGACCAGAACCGAGGCCATCAGCAGGAAGGAGGTCAGGATTCCGGCCGCGCTTGCCAGGAATCCGGCGCGCACCGCGGCGGGTGCCCGTCCGCCATGCTTGACCACCGACATCAGCTTCAGCGACAGCACCGGCAGCACGCAGGGCATCAGGTTCAGAATCAGCCCGCCCAGCAGCGCCACCCCAAGCATCGCCACCAGACCGACGCTGCCAGGAGTCGGCGCGACGGAACCGGCTGATGCCGTGACCGGCGCTTCGATCGCCTTGTCACCGTCGACCAGGGTGAGCGTCATCGCGCGCCCGGCCAGATCCAGCCCGGGCTGCGGGTCGGTCACCGTCAGGGTCAGACGGACATGGCGGTCATTGTCGGAAAAAACGGTCTTGGGGGCGGAGAAGGTCAGGGCCGGATCGGTCTCGACGAACAGGTCGGGGGTGACGAAGCCGTCGGCGGCGGTCGCCTCCACCTCCAGCGATGCCCCCTTGCCGCGCACGGACTCGATGCGCAGCAGCCCGTTCGGACCCTTCGGCACCAGCGCCTGGGCGCGCGCCACGTCATTGGCGACCCCGCTGGGCTCCGCCGGCCCGGCCGGCAGTGCAAGCGCGAGGTCCAGCGTCTGCGGCACGCAGATCTCCGAGCAGACCAGCAGTTCGGCGGTCAGCGCCAGATCGACCGGCTTGCCGGGCGTGGCCGGCGCCCCCTGGATCGGGAACAGCACGGCGGTGTCGTATCCCGCCGTCTCGAACCCCAGAACGGAGAAACGGTGCGGCGCCGGATAAGAGAGCATCGCCTCGCCCAGGTTGCCGGAGCGGCTCCAGTCCAGGCGCGGCGCGAATCCGGCATCGCCGGGGGAGCGCCAATAGGTCTTCCACCCCGGCTCCAGCCGCAACTCCAGCCCCAGCGGCAGCGCCGTCAGGTCACCGGTGCCGCGCACCGCGGACACCAGCCGCGCCTCGACCGGTCCGGTCTTGGTCCAGGCGCCGATCCCATCCCCTGCCCCAGCGCTCTGAGCAAAAGCAGGGATGGCGCCGCCGGCCAGCACGGCCAGAAGCAGCAGGAGGGTAAGGGCATGTCTTTTCATCGCGCGCACTGTTCTCTTCCCTGGAAGGGGCGCATCGGCGTCCCCGACACCCTATATGATAGCCCATATAATGGTGACAAAGCTCGGCCGGTGCTGTCACACTCCGGTGAAAGCGTCGCCAGAGCGCCAACCACAACCGACCGTAGGGACGGGGGCGGTCTTCCGCACCGAACCGACGACAAGGATAATCGCCCATGCCGCGCCTGACCAAGTCTCCGGACTCCAAGACCACGGAATCGCTGACCGGCCAGCTGCTGATCGCCATGCCCGGAATGGAGGACCCGCGTTTCCAGCGCACGGTCATCTATGTGTGCGCCCACAATGAAGACGGCGCAATGGGTCTGGTGGTGAACCGGCTGTTCGGGTCGATCACGTTCGAGGATTTGCTGGAACAGCTCGACATGGACATCCCGCAGCCGACCCACAATCTGCCGGTGCATTACGGTGGTCCGGTCGAGTCGGGCCGCGGCTTTGTCCTGCACTCCACCGACTATGTCCGCGACGGCACGCTGGTGGTGAACGACGACGTGGCCCTGACCGCCACCATCGACATCCTGCGTGCCATCTCCGAAGACCGCGGCCCGCGCCGCAACCTGCTGCTGCTCGGCTATGCCGGCTGGGGGCCGGGGCAACTGGACGCCGAATTCCAGGCCAACGGCTGGCTGAACGTGCCCTGCGACGAAAAGCTGCTGTTCGACACCGACCTGGACGCCAAGTGGGAACGCGCCATCGGCAAGCTCGGCGTCAGCGTCTCCATGCTGTCGGGCGAGGCCGGGCACGCCTGAGCGCGCCCTATCCCGCCTGACAGTTTACTCCGCCCACCGCGCAGCCGCCGCGTCGTCGCTCTCCTTGGCCTCGACCCAGCGTTCGCCTTCCGGCGTTGCTTCCAGCTTCCAGAACGGCGCCTTGGTCTTCAGCCAGTCCATCAGGAAACGGCAGGACTCGAAGGCGGCGTCGCGGTGGGCCGACGCGGTGGCCACCATCACGATGCGGTCGCCCGGCTCCAGCCGGCCGTAACGGTGGATCACCAGCACATCGTCCAACGGCCAGCGGCGCCGCGCCTCCTCCTCGATGGCTTCCAGCTGCTTCTCGGTCATGCCTGGATAGTGCTCCAGCGTCATGGCGCTGACCGCAGCACCACCGGCGATGTCACGCACCAGCCCGACGAACATCGCCACCCCGCCGACGCTGGTTCGACCGGCGGTGAAGGCGGCATATTCGGCGCCGACGTCGAAATCCTCAGCCTGGACGCGGATCGCCATGGCGTCAGCCCCCCGTCACCGGCGGGAACAGCGCGATCTCATCCGTCGCGGAGATCGGGTGGTCGTAGGGCACATGCTCCTGGTTCACCGCCACCTTGACCAATTTGCTGTTGGCCAGCGCCTCGGCATGGCGCGGGCTGCGGGTCTTCAGCCATTCGACCAGAGCGCCGGCCGTGGTCACCTCCGCCGGCAACTCCACGGTCTCGGTCGGCACGCCGATCTTGCTGCGCAGCCAGGCGAAATAGAGAATCTTCATCACGCGACCTCTACAGGAATTCTTTGAAAGGCAGGAAATCGACGGTCATGCCGGGTTCGACCCGCGCCAGATCCTCCGGCAACTCGATCAGGCCCTCGGACTCCACCAGTGACGACAGCACACCGGCACCGTCGCGGGGGTATTTCGCCGCAACCAGCGCGCCGTCCTCACCACGGGCCAGCGACCCGCGCAAGAACTCGCGCCGCCCGGGCTTCTTCTTGTGGGCGAAGCTCGCGCGCACCGGGATCGCCCGGGGCGTCTCGTCCGCCGCCCCCATCAGCCGCAGCAGGATCGGCCGGGCGATGCGCAGGAAGGTCACCACCACCGCGACCGGATTGCCCGGCAGCCCGACGAACACCGCGTCGCGCACACGACCCAGTGCCACCGGCCGGCCCGGCTTGATCGCCAGCCGCCAGAAATCCAGCCGCCCATTGGCCTCCACCGCCGGCTTGACGTGATCCTCCTCCCCGGTGGACATGCCGCCGGAGGTGATCAGCGCGTCATGGCTCATCGCCGCATCGGCCAGCGCATCTCGGATGGCCTCGAACCGGTCGGGCAGGATGCCGAGGTCGGTGACGGCGCAGCCCAGCCGGGTCAGCAGCGCGATCAGGGCGAAGCGGTTGGCGTCATAGACGGCTCCGGGCTCCAGCACCTGCCCCGGCTGCCGCAACTCGTCGCCCGTGGAAAACACCGCAACGCGCAGCCGGCAGCGCACCGCCAACGTCGCATGCCCCAGCGAAGCGGCCAGCGCGATATCCTCCGGCCGCAGGCGCCGCCCGGCGGCCAGCACCACCGACCCCTCGCGCACGTCCTCACCAGCCAGTCGCCGATTGACGCCGCGGCGGATGCCCGCCGGCAGGGTGACGGTGGCTCCGTCGCTGCGGCAATCCTCCTGCATGAACACCGTGTCCATGCCGGCCGGCATCGGCGCGCCGGTGAAGATGCGCACCGCCTCCCCCCGCACCGCCGGCCGGCCCAGCCACTGCCCGGCGGCCACCCGCGCCGTCACCGGCAGCACGGTCTCCCCATCGGCGGCGAGATCGTCGAAGAACACGGCATAGCCGTCCACCGCGGCATTGTCGTGCGGCGGCACGTTGAAGGGAGCCACCAGATCGGCGGCCAGCACCCGGCCGAGCGCAGCGGACAGCGGCACGGTCTCCGTCGCCGTCACCGGCCCGACCCGTCCGGCCAGCAGCGCCAGCGCCGGCTCCACCGCCATCATCGGCCCGCCGAAGGCGAAGCAATCATTGTCGAGTTGCACCATGGTCGCCACTCTAGTCCGCCGCGGCGTCCGCTGCGAAGAGGGAAAAGGCGTCCTTTCCGGGACGTGGCATTCAGCCGCCGAACAGCCCGGGAATCTCCTCCACCCGCGTCAGCAGCCGGTCCGGCCGCCGCGCCGCCAGCGCATCCTCGCGCGCATAACCCCAGGCGACTGCGGCACAGCCCATGCCCAGCGCCCGCGCGGCGTCGATGTCGCGCACCTCGTCGCCGATGCCGATGGCAAGCTCCGCCGGAACGCCGGCCTTGCGCAGCAACTTGCGGAACTTCGCCGCCTTGCCGAACAGCGAGGCGCCGCAGCCGTAATGCGCCACCCGCCCGGCCGCCTCCGATCCCAGGATGCTGCGGATGTTCTCCACCGAGTTCGAGCTGACGATGGCGACGGTCACGCCGCTGTCGTGCAATGCCCGCAGCATCTCCGGCACACCGTCGAACAGCCGGATGCCGTCGATGTCGCGCGCCATCAGCTGCCGCATGTGGTTGGCGATGAAGGGCAGCTTCCAGTTCGGCACCCGCAGGTGCCGCATGATCTGCCGCGCGTCATAGCCGCGCAACCGCTCCACCTCGTCCGCCTGCACGCGGTTGAAGCCATAACGGTCGGCGACACCGTTCAAGACGCCGATGAACCAGGGAAACGAGTCGGCCAATGTGCCGTCGAAATCGAAGACGGCGAGCCGATAACCGCGGCGATCGAGCGCCTGCGGCATGCGGGAATGTGCGGTATCCATGTCGTCTCTTGGTATGTCAAAACAGCGAAGGCGGGGCCTCACCCCAACCCGCACCGCTCCACCACGAACGCCGCAATCGCCTCGGCGTCGTTCAGGTCCAGCACCGGCACCGGGCAGCCCGGCACCGCGCCGTCGCTGGCGACCGCGACGATGGTGGGATCGTCGGGCGCGATCAGCGCCTTGTCCACCTCGGCCCGCCAGACCTCGATCTTTTCGTGACGGTCGCGCTTGAAGCCCTCGACCAGCAGCAGGTCGACCGGCGCCACCTTGCCGATCAGCTGCTCAAGCGTCAGCTCCGGCTCGCCGTCGCGCAGCTCGTGCATCAGGGCCCAGCGCCGGGGGGAGCTTACCAGCACCTCCGTGGCGCCGGCCAGGCGATGGTTGTGGCTGTCCTTGCCGGGATGGTCGATGTCGAAGCCCTTGTGGGCATGCTTGACCGTCGACACGCGCAAGCCGCGCGCCGTCAGCGCCGGAATCAGCCGCACCATCAGCGAGGTCTTGCCGCTGCCGCTCCAGCCGGTCAGCCCAAAGATTTTCATGTCGGAAACTTTCAACCGGCGCTGCGGGCGGAACGGGCGGCGCCGGGCTTCGCCGGCTGCTCGGCCATCATATGGGTCAGTCCGGCGCGCATGTAATCCCACCCGGTGTAGAAGGTCAGAGCCGCGGCGATCCACAGCCCAACCGTGCCGATGAAGGTCACCGGCAGTTCCGCCGGACCATAATCGCCGACGATCAGGAAGCCCAGCGCGATCATCTGGATCGTCGTCTTCCATTTCGCCAGCCAGGTTACCGGCACGCCGACATGCAGCCCGGCCAGATACTCGCGCAGCCCCGAAACCAGCACTTCACGCAGCAGGATCACCACCGCCGGCAGGATCGACAGGCCGGTCAGCCGGTGGAACCCCGCCAGCATGATGAGGGTCGCCGCCACCAGCAGCTTGTCGGCGATGGGATCCAGGAACTTGCCGATCACGCTTTCCTGCGCCCAGGCCCGCGCCAGATAGCCGTCGAACCAATCGGTGATGCAGGCGGCGGCATAGAGCGAGCACGCGGTATAGGCCGCCCAGGCCTCCGGCACATAGAACAGCCCGACCACCAGCGGGATCACCGCGATTCGCGACAGGGTCAGCAGGTTGGGCAGGCTGGTCAGCATGACGGAAAACTCGAACCGCTGGAGGATGTCCCCGCTCGGCACCCGTGAGAGCGCCGGCTGGTTTGTTGTGCCCGCATTCTAACCATCGGGATGGAAGTGATCGTATATCTTTTTCGCAACCGTGCGATTGATCCCTTCCACCGCCTCCAAATCGGCCAGCCCGGCGCGCGCCACCGCCGCCCCGCTGCCGAAGTGATGCAGCAGAGCCTTCTTGCGGGCGGGACCGATGCCGGCGATCTCGTCGATCGGCGATTTGCCGATGGCCTTGGTCCGCTTGGCCCGGTGGGTGCCGATGGCGAAGCGGTGGGCCTCGTCGCGCAGCCGCTGCAGGAAATACAGCACCGGGTCGCGCGGCTCCATCTGGAAGGGCGGGCGGTTCTCCATGAAGAAATGCTCGCGCCCGGCGTCACGGTCCGGCCCCTTGGCGATGCCGACCAGCGTCACGTCGTCGATGCCCAGTTCCGCGAACACCTCCAGCGCGACGTTCAGCTGTCCCAGACCGCCGTCGATCAGCACCAGATCGGGCCACGTCCCCAGGCTGCGTTCCGGATCCTCTTTCACCGCCCGGCCGAATCGGCGGGTCAGCACCTCGCGCATCATGGCGAAGTCGTCGCCGGCCGCGCCTTCGCTCCGGATGTTGAACTTGCGGTAGGCGTTCTTGATGAAGCCTTCCGGCCCGGCGACGATCATCGCGCCGATGGCGTGCGCCCCCTGGATGTGGGAGTTGTCGTAGACCTCCACCCGCTCCGGCGGTCCGTCCATGCCGAAGGCGGCGGCCACCCCGTCCAGCAGCCGCGCCTGGCTGGAGCTTTCGGCCAGCCGGCGCCCATGCGCCTCGCGCGCGTTGGTCAGCGCATGCTCGACGATCCGCCGCTTCTCGCCGCGCTTCGGCTCCGCCAGTTCGACCTTGTGCCCGGCGCGCACGGCCAGCGCCTCGCTCAGCAGCTCCAGCTCCGGCAGGGCGTGGCTGACCAGCACCAGCGGCGGCGCCGCCTTGTTCTCATAGAACTGGGCGATGAAGGCGGCCAGCACCTCCTCGGTCTCCGCCGCCTTGTCATGGCTGGGGAAATAGGCGCGGTTGCCGTAGTTGCGCCCGCCGCGGAAGAAGAAGACCTGGATGCAGGTCACCCCGCCCTCGGCATAGGCGGCGATAACGTCGGCATCCTCCACCACCCCCTCGACATTGATGTCCTGGTGGGCCTGGATCGCGGTCAGCGCGCGGATACGGTCGCGGTAGCGCGCCGCCGTCTCGAAATCCATGGCGTCGGAGGCCGCCATCATCCGGTCGGCGAATTCCGTCTGGATGTCGCGGCTCTTGCCCGACAGGAAGGCGCGGGCCTGACCGACCTGCGCCTGATACTCCGCCGGGCTGACGCGGCCGACGCAGGGCGCGGTGCAGCGCTTGATCTGGTATTGCAGGCAGGGCCGGGTGCGGCTGGCGAACACCGTGTCGGCGCAGTTGCGCAGCAGGAAGGCGCGCTGCAGCGCCGTGATCGTCCGGTTGACCGCCCCGGCGGAAGCGAAAGGACCGAAATAGTCGGCATCGCGCCCGCGCGCGCCACGGTGCTTGGTCAACTGCGGATAGTCGTGGTCCCTGGTAATCATGATGTGCGGAAAGGTCTTGTCGTCCCGCAACAGCACGTTGTACCGAGGCATCAGCTTCTTGATCAGGTTCGATTCGAGAAGCAGCGCCTCCACCTCGGTGTGGGTGTTGACGAACTCCATCGTCTCGGTCTCCGCGACCATGCGCTGGAGCCTGACCGGCAGCTTTCCGACCTGGGTGTAGTTGGTCACCCGGCGCTTCAGGTTGCGCGCCTTGCCGACATACAGGACCGCCCCGTCACCCGCCAGCATGCGGTAGACGCCCGGCGTCTGCGGCAGGGTCTTCAGATGCTCACGAATGATCTCGACGCCCCGGTTGATGTCGGCCGGCCGCCGTTTCGGACGCGCGGCAACGTCCTCACCGCCCGAGGCATCGGCGTCGGAAGAGGAAACCAGGGGCTCTGAGGAATGCGTTTCGGACATGACCAGAATGTCGTCGAGCGGCCGTCGCGGGTCAACTGTTGGGCACGCGAAGGACGCATGCGGAGCGACTCGCCCCTCCGGAAGAATATCCACGAAACCTGTGGATAAGTTTGTCGATAACGACGGGGGTAGCCCATCCGGAGCTAGGCGCCACAACGGGTCGCATGCTTCCGCCTATTTTTTAGGCATTTTTGTTAAGCCGTTGATTTCCTTAGGTCAGGTACGAGTCAAGGGCGGGAATTGACGCGCGGCCACAAAATTGTCTCGGGGCTACAGGCGCCTCTTGCGCGGGGTGGGGCACCTGTGTAAAACGCGCGGTCATTTTCGCCGCACCGCACCCGCCCCGCCGGCCGCAAGGCTCCGGACGGACGTGCCTTTCCCTGTTTAAGGATTGCAATCCGCCGCTATTCGTTGGGCACGAAGCCATGCGCCGGCTGCGCCCATCCCAGATGCTCCCCACCGTCCAGCGCGATCATCTGGCCGGTCATCGCCGGGGCGGCGATCAGGAAGCGGATGGCGGCGCAGATCTCCTCCGGCGTGGTGCCGCGATGCAGCGGGGTCGAGTCCCACTGGGCGGCGAACTCCTCCACCGTCTGGCGGTCATTGCGCAGCGTCGGACCGGGTCCGATGCCGTTGACCCGGATGCGCGGGGCCAGCGCCAGCGCCATTGTCCGGGTCAGCGCCCACAGCCCCATCTTCGACAGGGTATAGGACACGAAGTGCGGAGTCGGATTCCACACGCGCTGATCGATGATGTTGACGATCAGCCCACGCTCGCCCTCCGGCAACCGCGACGCGAAATCCTGCGACAGCACGAAGGGAGCCCGCAGGTTCGCCTCCATATGCGCGTCCCACGATTCGCGTGTGACGTCGGCCATCTCGTCGCGTTCGAAGCGGGAGGCGTTGTTAACCAGCAGCGTCAGCGGACCGAGCCGCTCCGTCACCGCCGGCACCAGCGTCTTCACCTCCGCCTCACGGTCGAGGTCGGCGGCGAAGGCCATGGCACGGCCGCCCGCCCGCTCGATCTCGGCGACGACGGCATCGGCCTCCTCTCGGGAGCTACGGTAATGGACGGCGACGTCCCACCCCTGCCCCGCAAGATCGAGCGCGATGGCCCGCCCGATGCGCTTGCCGGCCCCTGTGACCAGGGCCGTTTTCCTCTTGATCTCGACCATGGCGCCATAGGTACCTTGCCACCGTCGCGGGTCAAGGGGTGAGACGGCCGGAAAAGCGGCCGATCGACGGGCCAATGGCGACGTTGGCGGCGAAGTTGGCGGAGGGGGTAAGCCGGCGATGTTGCGCGAAGCCTTCGAATATCTGACCACGCCCTGCCCGCCGTTGGCGCGCCGTTTCGGCTACCTGTCGGAAATGGTGGCCTTGGGAGCCCGCTATCGGCGCCAGAAGCGGGCCTGGGCGCCGCATGTCGCCGCCTGCCACCGCTTCATCAATCAGGCGGTGCAGCGGGTGGAACCGGGTGGGCGGGCGCTGGTCGCCGGATCGGGGCTGCTGATCGAGATCCCGCTGGAGACGCTCACCGCCCGTTTCGACGAGGTGGTTCTGGCGGACATCCTGCACAGCCGCGCCGTCCGCCGCCGCGCGGCGGCCCTGCCCAATGTCCGCCTCGTCGAGATGGACGTCAGCGGCGCGCTGGCACCGCTTGCCGCCGCGCTGGACAGCGGCGGCCCGCTGCCCACCGATTTCGAACCGCCGGTTCCCGAAGGCGGCCGCTTCCGTTTCGCCGTGTCCTGCAACCTGCTGTCCCAACTGCCGCTGCTGCCGCTGGAGGCGGTGGAACGCCGCGCCCCGGCGACCACGGAGGCGGAGCGGATGGCCTTCGCCCTGCGCATGGTCCACGGCCATCTGTGCTGGCTGTCCGCCATCGCCGAACGCGCGGCCCTGTTCACCGACATCGACGCCTCCTGGATGCATGGCGGCTCCGTGACCGAGGTGGAGGATTCGACCTGGGGTCTCGCCCTCCCCGCCCCCGACATGTCCTGGCTGTGGGACATCGCCCCGGCGCCGGAGCAGGACCGGCGGCAGGATCTGCGCCACAGCGTCGGCGGCTGGTTCGATGTGCGGACGGTGACGAGTGTCCTCCCGCCCTGTTGAGGGAACCGAGACCTCGACACAGCAGACGGGAGAGCGCCCATGGCCGCCAACGATCGCAACATCGACCGCCGCGACGCCGACCACCGCAAGGCGGATGACCGCCCCAGGGACGACCGCAACATCGGCAACGCCACCGGCCCCAGCGACAGCGGCGGCATCGATGAGCGCGAGATCCCGCTGGATATCCCCCGGACGGTCGACCATCCCGACGTGGACGAACGGATCGAGGGCTTCCAGCGCATCATCGGCCCCGGCGCCGGTGGGCCGATCGACCAGCCCGACGAGGATTTCGGCATCCCCGGCAGCGAGGAGGCCGGCGGCCTCGGCACCGGCCCGCTGCCGCCGCGCCAGCCCGACCACCCTCAGGGCCGGACCACCAGGGGAACCGAGCGGGGATCGACCGACCGTATCGTCTCAGACCGCAACGTCGCAGTCGACGGCGCGCGGGACCGCAAGTAATCGGTATGGCGAACTATTGTCGGACAGACCACGGACCATGGCCGTCGACAATAGTTCGCATCTCCGTTGATTGAGGAAGCTGATACGGAAACTGTCGGGCGGCATTGCGCGGACTGCGCTTCATGGGACAGCGGCTCTGCCCTATCTTGGGTTTCACAAGGCGAACCAACGCCTCATACGAACCCAAGGGAGTGGACGTCTCTCACCTCACGTGGAGATTCCCAAAGCCATGAACAGCAATTTCAACGAAGTCCGCGATCCCCGTTCCTACGACGAGATCATCCTGGCCGCCCGCCAGATGCGCGCCGATCATCTGCGCGACCTGTTCGGCAAGCTGCGCGCCGGCCTGTTCGGCGCCCGCGCCGGCCACGGCACCGCGCTGCCGAGCGTGCGCTGACGGCAGACGGGCCCCCGACGACCGGCGAGGCTCCAGCCGGATAGAGAAACGGCCCGGATAGAGAAACGGCACCGTGCATTGCTGCGCGGTGCCGTTTTCGCATTCAGGATGTCTCCAACCGCCTATCCGCGTTCCGACCCCGGTGCGCCGGTGCACCACAGAAGCCCCAGCACCAGACCCTTGCAGCGCGGCAGCAGAATCAGCGTCAGCAGCAGGGTCAGCGCCGGCCAGATCGCCAGATGCAACCAGGTCGGCGGCTCATAATTCTGTTCGACGAACAGCAGGGCGGGGATGACGATGTGGCCGACGATCAGGATGGTCATCCAGGGCGGCGCGTCGTCGGCGCGCAGATGGCCATAAGCCTCCCCACAGGCCGAGCATTGGTCCACCGGCTTCAGGAAGTTCCGCAGCAGCCGGCCGCGCCCGCAATTGGGACAGCAGCCGATCAAGCCGCGGAAAGAGGCGAGAAACTTCGACGGAGCCGCTTCGGTTCCTGCGATCATGGCCACTCCTTCCGTGTTGCCCACAATATAGGCTCTTGCCAGCCAAACCACACCCCCGATTGCGAACAGGTCGGGCATGCGGAGGCCGGCTTACGGCGATCCGCCGGATTTTCGGGCCGTCCTTATCCCGTCTCCTGTCCCGTGCTATGAAGAGGGCAGCCTGTTTGCAGCCGCAGAGGCGATATGGGGGACATGATGGATCGGATGCCGGATGAAACAGTGGAACATCTTCCGGATTCTGTTTCATAGCGTTTCAAATGTTCAACTCCAGCCTCCCCAACCCTGCTGCCGAGTTGACGGCGGCGACCGCGCGGTCTAGGGGAAGACCTTTGCGTTCCGGAGACCCAGCCATGCCCTTCACCCGCCTGTTGTGCGCTGCCGCTGCCCTCGCCGCCTTCGTCGGCCCGATCGCCATGCCGGTCTCGGCGATGGCGCAGACCAAAACCGTCGCCATCACCGCCATCGTCCAGCACCCGGCACTCGACGCGACGCGCGACGGCGTGGTGGAGGCGCTGAAGGACGCCGGCTTTGTCCAGGGCCAGAACCTGAAGGTCGAGTATCAAAGCGCGCAGGGCAACCCGGCCACTGCCGCCCAGATCGCCCGCCAGTTCGCCGGCTCCCGCCCCGACGTGATCGTCCCGATCTCGACCCCGTCGGCCCAGGCGGTGGCGGCCGCGACCCGCGACATCCCGGTGGTGTTCACCGCGGTGACCGATCCGGTGTCGGCCCAGCTGGTGAAGTCGATGGACAAGCCCGGCGCCAACATCACCGGCCTGTCCGACATGGCCCCGGTCGGCGAGCATGTCGCCCTGATCCGCGAGATCCTGCCCCAGGCCAAGCGCATCGGCGTGCTCTACAACCCGGGTGAGCCGAACTCCATCGTGCTGGTCAAGGCGCTGAAGGACGAGGCCGCCAAGGCCGGCTTGACCGTGGTCGAGGCCTCCGTGCCGAAATCGTCGGACGCCCAGCAGGCGGTGCGCAGCCTCGTCGGCAAGGCCGATGCCGTCTACATCCCGCTCGACAACACCGTCGTCTCGGCACTGGAAAGCGTGATCGCCGTCGGCCAGCAGGCCAAGCTGCCGATCTTCTCCGCCGACACCGACAGCGTCGCCCGCGGCACCGTTGCCTCGATCGGCTTCGACTATCTCCAGGTCGGCAAGCAGACCGGCGCCATCGTTGCCCGCGTCCTGAAGGGCGAGAAGCCCGGCGACATCCCGGTGTCGCTCGCCAAGGGCACCGACCTGTTCGTCAATCCGAAATCCGCCGCCGCCATGGGCGTCACCCTGCCCGACGCGGTGGTGAAGCGCGCGACGAAGGTGGTCGGGCAGTAAGGGAATGTCTGGGGGTAGTGCTCTGCCCCCTCCCTAGCCCTCCCCCACCTGCGGTGGGAGAGGGAACTTCCGCCGAACGCCGACAAAGCTCCTGTCCCCTCTCCCGCGCAAGCGGGGGAGGGATAGGGAGGGGGCAAAACGCTCCCCAAACCAAGCCTTCTTCAAAAGCACCGCAATGACTGAAATCGCCCTCTTCGGCGCCATCGAGATCGGCCTCGTCTATGCGCTGGTCGCCATCGGCGTCTATCTGTCCTTCCGCATCCTGGACTTCCCCGACCTGACGGTGGACGGAAGCTTTCCGCTGGGGGCGGCCGTCTGCGCGGTGCTCTTGATCGCCGGAGTCAATCCCTGGCTCGCCAGCCTCGCCGCCGCCCTCGCTGGCGCTGCGGCCGGGTTGGTCACGGCGACGCTGAACGTGCGCTTCAAGATCCTGCATCTGCTCGCCAGCATCCTGACGATGATCGCCCTTTTCTCCGTCAATCTGCGGGTCATGGGGCGGCCGAACGTGGCTCTGCTGATGCAGGATACGGTGCTGACGCCCTTCTACGGCCTTGGGATCCCAGACCACATCGTCCGCCCGCTGGTGGTTGGCGTCATCGTCGCGGTCGTCGTGCTGCTGCTCGCCCGCTTCCTGTCCAGCGAATTCGGACTGGCGATGCGGGCGACCGGCGTCAACGCGCGGATGGCGCGGGCGCAGGGCGTCGACACCGACGCCCATGTCTATGCCGGCATCGCCCTGTCCAACGCCCTGACCGGTCTGGCCGGCGCCCTGTTCGCCCAGACCAACGGCTTCGCCGACGTCACCACCGGCATCGGCACCATCGTGGTTGGCCTCGCCGCCGTGATCGTCGGCGAGACGGTGCTGCCCGCCCGCGCCCTGGCGCTCGCCCTGGTCGGCTGCGTCGCCGGCTCGATCCTCTACCGCCTCGCGGTGCAGCTGGCGCTGTCGGCGGACTCCATCGGCCTGCAGGCCTCCGACCTCAATCTGGTGACCGCGGTGCTGGTCGCCGTCGCCCTGATCCTGCCGCGCCTGAAGGCCAAGGCCTCGCGTAGCGTCTCCCGCAGCCCGAGTGCCGCCAAATGATCGTCGTCGAGGACATCCACGTCACCTTTGGCCGCGGCACGCCGCTGGAAAAGTACGCGCTGCGCGGCGTCGACCTGACCATCCCCGAAGGCGAGTTCGTCACCGTCATCGGCTCCAACGGCGCCGGCAAGTCGACCTTCCTCGGCTCGCTGGCCGGCGACGTGCTGGCGGAGCAAGGGCGCATCTCCATCGACGGCACCGACGTCACCCGCTGGGACACGCCGCGTCGCGCCGGGCTGGTCGCCCGCGTCTTCCAGGACCCGATGGCCGGCAGCTGCGCCGCCCTGACCATCGAGGAGAACATGGCGCTGGCCGCCGCCCGCGGACGCCGCCGGGGCCTCGCGCTCGCTTTGGGCAGCGACCGCCGCAGGAACTTCCGCGACCGCATCGCGGCGCTGGGGCTGGGGCTGGAGAACCGGCTGCACGACCGCATGGGCCTGCTGTCCGGCGGGCAGCGTCAGGCGGTCAGCCTGCTGATGGCGACGCTGGCCGGCTCCAAGATCTTGCTGCTGGACGAGCACACCGCGGCGCTCGACCCCGCCACCGCCGATTTCGTGCTGGATCTTACCCGGCGCATCGTCCGCGACAACCGCCTGACCACGCTGATGGTCACCCATTCGATGCGGCAGGCGCTGGACTATGGCGACCGCACGCTGATGCTGCACGAGGGCCGCGTCGTGCTCGACGTGGCGGGCGAGGAGCGCGCCGGGCTGGATGTGCCGCACCTGTTGGCCTTGTTCGCCAAGCAGCGCGGCGGGGTGGAGATCAGCGACGACAGCCTGCTGATCGGCTAAGCCTCCGCTTTCGTCCTGGCCTCGCCTTCCCGGTCCGCCTCGAACAGCGACTGAAGCTCGGCGGCGGCATCGCGGGAGGTCTGGATCAGCTTGATCTCGTCATTATGGACGGCATGCTGGCGGATCAGGGTCCGTTCGTCATGGGCACGGAAGGTGTCGAGCGTCCGCGTCACTTCGCCTTCCGCCAAGCCCATCTGCCGCAGCACATCGCCGGTCATGCGCAGGCTGGAATCGAAGGTCTCGCGCACGATGTGGGTGACGCCTCGGTCCATCAGATGATGGACATGGCGGCGGTTGCGGGCGCGGGCGAAGATGGTCAGATTGGGGAAATGGCGCGTCGCCATCTCCACCACGCGCAGCGACTGCTCCATGTCGTCCAGCGCCACCACCAGCACCTTGGCCTTCTCCGCCCCTGCGGCGCGCAGAAGCTCCACGCGGGTCGGGTCACCGTAGTAGGCCTTGCTGCCGAACCTGCGGACGAAATCGACCTGGGCCGCGCTGCTCTCCAGCGCTGTGAAGGGAATGCCGCGCACCCGCAGCACGCGGCCGACCACCTGCCCCACCCGGCCGAAGCCGCAGATGATGACCGGCGGGTTGTCGTCGGGCGGGGTATCGAAGGGACGCTTGGGCTTCGCCGACATCAGGCGCGGCGCAAACCAGCGCTCCTCCGCCGCGAACAGGAAGGGCGTCGCCAGCATCGACAGGGTGACCACCAGCATCGCCGCCGACGCCTGTTCCCCGGCCATCACGCCGCCGCCGACCGCCAGCCCGAACAGCACGAAGCCGAATTCGCCGCCCTGGCTCAGCACCGTCGCCATCCGCGTCGCCCCGGCCCAGGGAACCCCGGCGATGCGGGCCAGCACCAGCATCGCCAGTCCCTTCACCAGCAGCAGCGCCACGGCAAGTCCTAGGAAGCGGACGGGATGCGCCATCAGCGTCGGCACGTCGGCGCCCATGCCGACCGACACGAAGAACAGCCCGAGCAGCAAGCCCTCGAAGGGTTCGATGTCCGCCTGCACCTCGTGCCGGTATTCCGAATCCGACAGCAGGACACCGGCCATGAAGGCACCCAGCGACATCGACAGACCGGCCTCCTGGATCAGGACGGCGGTGCCGATGACGATCAGCAGGGCTGTGGCGGTGAAGATCTCCGGGGCGGCGGCGCGGTCGACCGCGTGGAAGATCGGCCGCAGCAGATAGCGTCCGCCAATCAGCACCACGACCACCGCGACCACCGCCTTGGCGACGGACAGCCACGCACCGTCGGCCTGGGGAACACTGCCGTTGCCCAACAGCGGCAACAGCGCCACCGCGGGAATGATGGCGAGATCCTGGAACAGCAGGACGGAAAAGGCATTGCGC
>PJUA01000582.1_pt1 | contig 16301 bp, 15 predicted proteins | sample 1512151 | NCBI WGS metagenome assembly PJUA01 (sample SAMN08177678, study PRJNA422409) | Soil metagenome, whole genome shotgun sequencing project. | isolation source: Soil enriched on filter paper: beechwood xylan treatment | place: USA: Madison | collected 2015-01-15
CCGGCCGCAAGCGCTACGGCACCGACCCCGGTCAGCGTCAGGCCGAGGATCTTCGCGGTGCGGCGGATCATCGGTCACCGTCGGAAAAAGAAGGATAATTGGTCCGATTGACCTTCACGCCCGACACGTGCAGCTTTCTGCCCATGATTTGAGCAGGAAAGACGGTTGCCATGCCCAGCCCCATCGCGTTCTCAAGCCCCTTGCCGAAGCCCTTCGACGCCGCGCAGGCGGCGCTGGGGATGGAGCGCTGGCGCCAGCAGGCCGCCGCGGCGGAGCCGGAGACCCGTGCCTGGGCGGAGGCCTTCGCCGATTCGGAACCCGGCCGGGCGCTGATCGAGGCGGTGTGCGGCAACAGCCCGTATCTCGGCCACAGCCTGACGCGGGAGCTGCCCTTCGTCGCCCGGACGGTGCAGGACGGGTTCGACGACAGCTTCGCCGCGCTGATCGCCGCCCTCCATGCCGAGCATGACGAGGAAAAGTCGATGGACCGGCTGATGGCGGGCTTGCGGGTGGCGAAGCGGCGGGCGGCGCTGCTGATCGCGCTGGCCGACATCGCCGGTGCGTGGCCGCTGTTCCGCGTCACCGGCGCGCTGTCGGAGCTGGCGGAGACGGGGGTGCAACTGGCCGCGAATTTCCTGCTGCGCCGCGCCGGGGAGGCGGGGACGCTGACGCTGCCGGATCCGCAGCGACCGTGGGTCGGTTCGGGCCTGATCGTGTTGGGCATGGGTAAGCTTGGCGGGCGCGAACTCAACTATTCCAGCGACATCGACCTGATCGTCCTGTACGACGACGCTGTTGTGCAGACGCCCCAGCCGGACAACCTCGCGCGAACCTTCATCAGGCTCGCACGCGATCTTGTCCGCATTATGGATGAACGGACCAAGGACGGCTACGTCTTCCGCACCGACCTTCGGCTTAGGCCGGATCCCGGTGCCACGCCTCTGGCGGTTTCCGTCTCCGCAGCCGAAATTTATTACGGCAGCGTCGGCCAGAACTGGGAACGCGCGGCGATGATCAAGGCGCGCCCCATCGCCGGCGATCCGGAGGCGGGGGCCTCCTTCCTCCGCTTCCTGGAGCCCTTTGTCTGGCGCCGCAACCTGGATTTCGCCGCCATCCAGGACATCCATTCGATCAAGCGCCAGATCAACGCCCACAAGGGCCACCGCGAGGTGACGGTCAACGGCCACGACATCAAGGTCGGCCGCGGCGGCATCCGCGAGATCGAGTTCTTCGCCCAGACCCAGCAGCTGATCTTCGGCGGGCGCGACCCGCGCGTGCGCATCGCCCCGACCCTGATGGCGAACGAGGCGCTGCGCGACGTCGGCCGGGTGCCGCCGCAGACGGTGGAGGAGCTTGCCGGGGCCTATCATTTCCTGCGTCGTGTCGAACACCGCATCCAGATGATCGACGACCAGCAGACCCACCGTATTCCCGCCGACGATGCCGGGGTGGCGCATCTGGCGACCTTCCTCGGCTATGACGATCCCGCCGCCTTCCGGGCGGAGCTGCTGGCGACGCTGGGGCAGGTCGAGGACCGCTATGCCGAGCTGTTCGAGGAGGCGCCGTCGCTCTCCGGCCCCGGCAATCTGGTCTTCACCGGCACCGATCCCGACCCCGGCACGGTGGAGACGCTGACGGGCATGGGCTTCGCCGATCCGGCGCGCGTCATCAGCGTGGTGTCGGCCTGGCACCGTGGCCGCTACCGCGCCACCCGGTCGGGTCGCGCGCGGGAGCTGCTGACCGAGCTGACGCCGGCCCTGCTGAGCGCGCTGGCCAAGACGCCGGCGCCCGATTCGGCGCTGATGAACTTCGACGACTTCCTGGGCAAGCTGCCGGCCGGCGTCGGGCTGTTTTCCCTGTTCGTCGCCAATCCCTGGCTCTTGGAGCTGGTGGCGGAGATCATGGGCATCGCGCCGCAGATGGCGAAGACGCTGTCGCGCAACCCGTCGCTGTTGGATGCCGTGCTGTCGCCGGACTTCTTCGACCCGCTGCCGGGCAAGGAGGACGGGCTGGCAGACGACCATGCCCGCGTCATGGCGGCGGCCCGTGATTTCGAGGATGCGCTTACCCTGTCGCGGCGCTGGACCAACGACCAGCGCTTCCGCGCCGGGGTGCATATCCTGCGCGGCATCACCGACGGCGACCGCTGCGGCGCCTTCCTGGCCGATCTGGCCGACATCGTCGTCCCCGACCTCGCCCGCCGGGTGGAGGAGGAGTTCGCCCAGCGCCACGGCCACATTCCGGGCGGCGCCTGGGTGGTGGTGGCGATGGGCAAGCTGGGCAGCCGGCAACTGACCATCACGTCGGACATCGACCTGATCGTCATCTATGACGTGGTGCCCGGAGAAGGGCCGCGTCTGTCGGACGGCACCAAGCCGCTGTCGCCCAACGAGTATTACATCAAGCTGACCCAGCGCCTGACCAACGCCATCACCGCACCGATGGGCGACGGGCGGCTCTACGAGGTGGACATGCGGCTGCGCCCGTCGGGCAATGCCGGGCCGCTCGCCACCTCGCTGGACGCCTTCCTCAAGTATCAGACCACCGACGCCTGGACCTGGGAGCATATGGCCCTGACCCGCGCCCGGGTGATTGGTGGCGATCCGGCGCTGGCGGACCGTGTGTCGGCGGCGATCCGCTCGGTGCTGACCGCCCCGCGCGATGCCGACCGGCTGCTGTGGGATGTCGCCGACATGCGGCGGCGAATCGAGAAGGAATTCGGGACGACCAACGTCTGGAACGTCAAATACGCCCGCGGCGGCCTGATCGACATCGAGTTCATCGCCCAGTACCTGCAATTGCGCCATGGGCACGAGCGTCCGGACATCCTGCACATCGGCACCGCCAAGGCGCTGGGATGCGCCGCCCGGACGGGGACGCTGGACCCGGGGGTGGCGGAGGATCTGGAGGCGACGCTGCGGCTGTGGCGGCGGGTGCAGGGCTTCCTGCGGCTGACCACCGCCGGGGTGCTCGACCCCAACCAGGTGTCGCCCAGCCTGCTGGCCGGGCTGGTCCGCGCCGCCTTTCCTGACGAGCGTGAGCCTGGCGGTGTTGACTTCCCGGAACTGGACCACAGAATCCGTGCCGTCGCCGCCCGCGCCCATGGTCATTTCAAGACCCTGGTCGAGGAACCGGCAGGCCGTCTGGCCCCACCCAACACGCCTCCGGCCTGAGAACTCGCTTCGCCGCCGGCAAGAAGAAGGACATTCGAGCAGCCATGACCGTAGACGTCGGATCGCCCGCCCCGGATTTCACCATGCCGACCGATGGCGGGGGCAGCGTCACGCTGTCGGCCCTGCGCGGCAAGCCGGTGGTGCTGTATTTCTACCCGAAGGACGACACGTCGGGCTGCACGTCGGAGGCCTGCGGCTTCCGCGACCAGCTGCCCGACTTCTCCGCCGTGGATGCGGTGGTGATTGGCGTCTCCAAGGACAGCGTCGCCAGCCACGACAAGTTCAAGGCCAAGCACGAGCTGACCTTCACCCTGGCGTCGGACACCGACGGCGCCGTGTGCGAGGCCTATGGCACCTGGGTTGAAAAGAGCATGTACGGGCGCAAATACATGGGTATCGACCGCGCCACCTTCCTGATCGACAAGGACGGCGTGGTGCGCAACGTCTGGCGCAAGGTGAAGGTCACCGGCCATGTCGCCGCGGTCTTGAAGGCCGTGCAGGCGCTGTAACCTCCAACGGGAAGGTGGGGCGCCTTTTTCTCCCGGTATGGACCGGACGGGAAGGGCGCGCTGCCGACCCGGCTATTCCCCTGGCGTGCGGATTTACGCCCGAAGGGTATTTTTAGAATCGCCCCAAACAAGCCTACACTTCGTGCATTCCGGCACCAGAGGCCGCGCAACCCACCGCGGTTTTGGTCCTTCGGCTGCCCCAGGGATGCACACGCCATGAACGTTGCGAACATTGCCCGGCGCCTCGTCGCCGGAGAGCTTCACTATGCGCTGGGCCGGTTCGAATCGGTGCGGCGCGGCTACAGTGCCCTGCGCCGTCTGTCTCCCCGGTCGCGCCAGCGGGCGCCGGCCGGCCCGCCCATATCCCTGCCTCCGCTTTCGGTCAGCCTGTTTCCCGGCCAGGCCATCGACCGCGCGCTGGCCGATCTGCGGCGCGACTCGATCGCGCTCGGTTTCGATCTGCCTTGGGCCATGGTGGAGGAGATGGTGGAGTTCGCCACCCACTCCCCCCTGCAGCGGCGGCTGCGCGACGACCGCGTGTTCTATCGCCACAACGTCCGCAAGGGCCGGCTGGAGGATGGATCGCCCGCGGTTATGGGCATCGTCCCCGATCCGCTGGACTGCCCGGCGGTGCGCCGGGTCTGCCGTGATCCGTTGCTGATGCAATGCGCCGGGGCGTTCCTGGGCTTTCCCGCCACCAAGATCATCCCGCGCCTGTTCTGGAGCTTCGTCACCGACGCCACCGACGATGAGCGGCGCCAGCTGGGCCAGACCATCGACTGGCATTACGACGTCCACGACTTCCATTTCTGCTCGGCGCAGTTCTATCTGACCGATGTCGGGCCGGGGGCGGGGGAGCATGCGCTGGTCCGCGGCAGCCATCACGGCAAGTCGCTGCGCATGCTGCTGGGTTCCGCCAACGCCCGCGACGAGGAGCTGTTCACCCGCTTCGCCCGCGACCGCATCCTGGTGGTGGAGGGGCCGGCCGGCACCGGTTTCATCGAGGACACCTCCTGCTACCACCGCGCCACCCCGCCGGTCAGCCGCGAGCGGCTGATGCTGCAGCTCTGGATCAGCTGAGCTAGACTGCGCCGCATCGTCACAGGGGATGCGGAACGGATGATGGAAGCGAAGAACGGGCTGTGCACGGTCGTCGGCCTGATGAGCGGCACCTCGATGGACGGCATCGACGCCGCTTTGCTGCGCACCGACGGCCGCGACCGGGTGGAGGCGCTGGACTTCCTGACCATCCCCTATGACGACGGCTTCCGTGCCCGTCTGCGCGGCTGCCTGGGACGGACAGACAGCGACGGGACGGTGGCGGCGGTGGAGCGCGACCTGACCGACGCCCATGCCGACGCGGTGCGCCGCCTGCTCGACAAGGCGGGCGTCGCGCCGGCGGCGGTCGAGCTGATCGGCTTCCACGGCCACACCATCCATCATGACCCGGACCGGCGCATCACCCGCCAGATCGGCGACGGCGCACGGCTGGCCGCGGCGACCGGCATCGCCGTGGTCAACGACTTCCGCAGCGCCGACGTCGCCGCAGGCGGGCAGGGGGCGCCTTTGGTCCCGCTGTTTCACCGGGCGCTGGCGCATGGGCTGCCGCGTCCGCTCGCCGTCCTCAACATCGGCGGCGTCGCCAATGTCAGCTGGATCGGCCCCGAATCGGCGGACGGGGAGGCGGACGTCGTCGCCTGCGACACCGGGCCGGGCAACGCCCTGATCGACGATTGGGTGCTGCGCCACGGGATCGGCCGTTTTGATGCCGGTGGTGCGCTGGCGGCGGCGGGGCGGGTGGATGGCGCGGCGTTGGCAGCCCTGATGGCCCATCCCTATTTCGACCGTCCGGCGCCCAAGTCGCTGGACCGCGACGCCTTCGATCCAGCGCCGGTGGCAGCATTGTCACCACAGGACGGCGCCGCCACCCTGACCGCCTTCACCGCCGAATCGGTCGCCCGAATCGTGCCCCATCTGCCGGCCGCGCCGGTGCACTGGCTGGTCTGCGGCGGCGGGCGGCACAATGCCACGCTGATGGCGATGCTGGCCGACCGGCTGGGCGTGCCCGTCGAGTCGGCCGATCTCGTCGGCTGGGATGGCGACGCGCTGGAGGCGCAGGCATTCGGCTATCTGGCGGTGCGCAGCCGGCTGGGGCTGCCGCTCAGCCTGCCGGCCACCACCGGCGTGCCGGTGCCCATGCCGGGCGGTGTGTTCCACCCGGTCGACTGACCGGGCCCTGTGCGTCCCGTCCGTTCGGCGGGCAGTGCGTCGCGGCTGCGGGCCGTCGCCAGCAGCACCAGGGCGGCGAAAGGCACCAGCCAGATCACGCGGTTCTGATAGCGGTCATGGACCGCCGACAGCCCGCCGGTGACGATGGCGTTCAGCACCAGCCCCAGCCCGATGACCAGAAGCAGCATCCGCACCCGGTCGCCGACCCGCCGCCAGCGGCCCAGCCCCATCGTGGCGAGCCCCAGCACGCCGAGCGACAGGGACAGATCCTCGACCAGCGCCAGCCCGCTGCGGGGGAAGCGCTGCTGCGTCTGCAGCGAGTGGTCGAAGGCGGCATAGACCGCCGCGGGGAAGCGGCTGAACAGCCGGCGGGTCAGCGGCTTGACCGGGTCGTTCAGGGTGTCGTCGGACTGGACCTTCAGGAACTGGCTTACGGCGTTGGCGAGACCATGCTCGGCAACCGCGGCCGGGCGGCTGGCGATGGTGTTGTGGGCGATCTCCGCCGCCTCGGCCACGAAGCGCGGTTGGTCGCCGAAGCGGCGTCGGGCGCCGTTGGGATGCCAGAGGAAATAGTCGGAGGCGACGTAGCCCGGCGCGCTGCGTCCCAGCGTGTCCAGGCTGCCGCACAGCAGATAGTCGTGGGTGCGGCAGGCCTCGGCCAGATAGTCGCGGGCCGGACCATCGCCGATCAGCCGGGCCAGCAGGAAGACGGGGGAGCTTTCCGACAGCACCATCCGCCCGGCCGTCAGCAGGTTGGAGGTGGTCAGCAGCCCGGCCGCCAACGCCACCGGCAGCAGCACTCCCAAAGCCAGCGGCCGGAGGATCCCGCGATCCTTCCACAGCGCCCAAAGCGCGAGCAGGACGACCATCCCGCCCAGGATCGCCAGATGGCTGAGATGGGACACGATCATGCCGGTGAGCGCCGCAACGGTCAGTGATCGCTGCGCCATGCTGAGCGCCTGCCAGCGGACGACGACGACATAGACCAGCAGGATCAGCAGCCCGGTGAGGAAATCCGGCATGATCGTCGCCGCATGCAGCGACAGGCTGGTGGCCAGCCCCAGCACCGCGGCGATGCCGAGGAATATCCCCGGCCGGTCCGGCGCCCCCGCCGCAGTCAAAGCCGCTCGCAGGACCGCCGCCGCCAGGATCCCCTGGGCCAGCGGGATCAGCCACACGCCCCAGCCGCTGGCGAAGGGAAGCAGGAACAGCATGTACCCGAAGGGCCGCAGGAAGAAGATGTTGGCCGAGGCGGGACCGTGCGGCGACTGGTCCGGCGGGGGAGTCCAGGCTGGCTGGGCGGCGCGGTGCAGGATGTTGAAAGCCGGTTCCAGATAGCCCGGCGTGTCGTCGAAGGTCAGCGGGAAGCCGTTCAGCACCAGCAGCGGTGCGCCGATCAGCAGGCCGGCCAGAACGATCGTCAGGGCCGGCGAAATCCAGGATGCGTTCCAAAAGCGCATGGGCGCCTTCCGGCCATAGCGATGGATGACCGGAGGATGGCCGTCCCCGCTGCAATGCACAACGAGTCGGGCGTGGTAGGGGCGGGGCTGCGGGTGACGCTTCCGGCATAACCCCCGGTGGCAGGTCAGGGGTGTTGAGTGGCGGTCGACTCCAGCAGATCGGCCAGCGCCGCCTGCTGGTCGACGCCGCCGAAGTCGGTCTTGCGCTCCATCGCGGCGGCAAGGCGGCGGCGGTACTCGGTGCGCGGGATCTCGACGGCGCCGAAGCGGCTCAGATGCTCGGTCACGAACTGGGTGTCGAGCAGGGCGAAGCCGGCGGCGCGCAGCCGGGCGATCAGATGGACCAGCGCCACCTTGCTGGCCCCGGTCTCGCGGCTGAACATGCTCTCGCCGAAATAGGCGCCGCCGATCGACACCCCGTACAGGCCGCCGACCAACCGGCCGTCGCGCCAGCATTCCACGCTGTGGGCGAAGCCGGAATCGAACAGGTCGCCGTAGAGGCGGACGATGTCGTCGTTGATCCAGGTCTTCGGCCGGTCCTCCGTCGATTCGGCGCAGCCCTCGATCACCGCGCGGAAGGCGCTGTCGAAGCGCAGCTCGAACGGGCAGCGCCGCAGCGTCTTGCGCAGGCTGCGCGGCACGTGGAAACCGTCCAGCGGCAGGATGCCGCGGAGTTCCGGGTCGAACCAGTGAAGCTCCCGCGATTCGGCGCTTTCGGCCATCGGGAAGATGCCGGCGGCGTAGGCGCGAAGCAGGATCGGTGCGGACAGGGTGAACATGCCGGTCACTATACCCGCTGATGGGGCGGAACGCGCAAACGTTCGGCCGGAGTTTGGCTGAGTGATACTGGTGTCGAGACCCCGCGACAGCAATCTCCTTCCATGGTATGCAACGCAGGGAAGCACATCCATGGGGAAGACCGTCATGCGAAGCGCCGTCGCCGCCATTCTGTCCGTCATGGTTGCCGGACTGTTCACCGCAAGCCCCTCCTGGGCGCAGAGGCGGGCGGAGCCGGGCAACTTCGACTATTATCTGCTGTCGCTGTCCTGGACGCCGACCTATTGCGCCCGCGACAAGAACGGCCCCGATCCCGACCAGTGCGGCGACCGCAAATACGGTTTCGTCGTCCATGGCCTGTGGCCGCAATACAATGACGGCAGCTATCCCGCCACCTGCACCCGCGACCGCAACCTGCCCAAGGCGGTGGTGGACCAGACCATGCCGGTGATGCCCAGCGTCGGGCTGATGATGCATGAATGGCGCAAGCACGGGACCTGCTCCGGTCTGAACGCCACCGACTATTTCGCCAAGCTGCGCGCCGCGGCGTCCAAGGTGGCGATCCCGGAGCAGCTCAAGGTTCCCGGCCAGACCGTGCCGGCGACGCAGGTGGAGCGCCTGTTTCTGGAGGCCAATCCCGGCCTGACGGCGGAGGGGGTGGCGGTCATCTGTTCCCGCCGAGATGTGGCGGAGGTGCGGGTCTGCCTGAACAAGGATCTGGGCTTCGTCGCCTGCGGCCAGAAGGTGGTCGACCGCTGCCGCGACCGCGACGCCGTCCTGTCGCCCGACGTGGTCGCGGCCCAGCCGCGCCGCAGCGCAACTCCGCCCGCCGCTCCGGCCCTGCCGCCGGCCCCCGCCCCGGCAAGCGTTCCGGCGCAGTGAGGCTCAGCCGCCCGTCCCCTCCGCCAGCGACGCCATCACCGCCGGGATTTCCGCCAGCAGTTCGCGGGCGAGGAATCCCAGCGGGCCGATGCGGCGGCTCAGCCGGTTGCCGGCCTCGCCATGCAGGTAGACCCCCCAGATGGCGGCCTGTTCCGGACTGGCGCCGCGGGCCAGCAGGCCGGTGACGATCCCGGCAAGCGTGTCGCCCGAACCGGAGGTCGCCAGCCCGACCGTGCCCTCGCGATAGGCCCAACTGCGGCCGTCCGGTGCGACGATGCGGGTGCAGCCCCCCTTCAGCGCCACCACCGCCTTCAGCCGGGCCGCCGCCTGCCTGGCACTGCCGAGCGGGTCGGCCTCCACCTGCTCGCGCGGGCAGCCCAGCAGTCCGGCCATTTCGCCGGAATGGGGAGTGATGACCACGCGGCCTTCATGCCGGTGCAGCGGCGTCGGGTCCTGCCCCAGCCCGGCCAGCGCCCCGGCATCCAAAACAAAGCGGGGGCCGTCCCCACTCGAATCCAGCCGCCTCAGCAGGTCGGCGGTCAAGGCCGCGGTTGCCGGCTCGTCCATCATGCCGGGGCCGATCAGCACCGTATCGCAACGCGAGGCGCGCTCGGCCAGCGTCTGGGCCGACTCGGCGGCGATTCCGCCCTCCGGCGTCTCACGCAGGCCGGCGACCAGGGCCTCGGGCAGGACGAGGCCCAGATGGGGGGCGACGCTGGCCACGGTGGCAATCTGCAGCTTGCCGGCACCCGCCCGCAGCACGCCGATCCCGGCCAGCAGGGCGCCGCCCGGCACCGGCACGCTGCCGGCCACCACCAGCGCCCTTCCGCGGGTTTCCTTGTCGCCGTCGCCGTCCGGCTGGGGCAGGGGCATGCCACGCAGAAGTTCAGCGGTGATGGCGATCTCGGCGTCCAATCGGCTCTCCTCGGCGGGCGGTGATTTAACGGGCGGCAACGGCGGCATCCGGCTCGGCGGTGACCGGGGCGCCGGCCGCCTCCAGCGGAGCGACGAAGTTGTAGCGGTGCAACTGCAGTCCGCCGCGTGGCCCGGCCTGGGCATCGAAGCGGTATTCGGTGACGGAGCAGTTGGCGACGTCGCCGGCTGCGTCGACGGCCAGGATTTCCTCCTCCGTCATGTTTTCCAGCAGATAGCGCAGGCACAGCACCACCACCTGATGACCGACGATCAGCACCCGCCGGCCGCCGTGATGCAGGCTGACGGTGTCGAGCGCGCTGCGCAGCCGCAGGATCACGTCGCACCAGCTCTCGCCCCCCGGCGGACGGTGATAGAACTTGCCGAGCAGGCGGCGGAATTCGGCCTGTTCCGGGAATTCCTGGCGGATGCCGGCGGTGGTCAGCCGGTCGAGCACGCCGAACTCCTTCTCGCGCAGCCGCTCGTCGATGACGAAATCGGCCGGGTCGATCGGCAGCCCGCCCGACTGGTGCAGCCGTTCCGCCGTGCGCAGTGCCCGCCGGTAGGGCGAGGTCAGCACCACGTCCGGACGCTCCACCGCCGGCATGGCGGCGAACCAGCGGCCGAGCGCATCCGACTGCCGCTCGCCCAGCGGGCTGAGCGGCACGTCGACGTCACGTTCGTCGATGGCGATGCGGACATGCCCGGCGGCGTGGGCGGCGTCGCGCGCGACGTTCCCGGCGCTCTCGCCATGGCGGACGATCCACAATCGGTCGGGCCAGCGCTGTTGCATCGGCGATCCCGTTTTCTGGTGGAGGAGGCTGCCGGAAATAACCGCCGGGCGGGCCGAAAGGTCCCTCTGCCGTGCGGGTCACGGTATGGCAGCCATGCTGCCCGTTCCGCCGCTGCGGCGACGCGGCACCTTGCCGCTGGCGCCGGCCGGGCCACACTTTCCTGTCCAGTTTCCAACCAGCAGCCAGTCTTCAATCATACAGAATGGATCGGACATGACGGACAGCCAGGACGCGGCCCCCCTGTTCCAGCCGGTGACGGTCGGGCGCTACACCCTGCCCAACCGCATCGCCATGGCGCCGCTGACCCGCAGCCGCACCGACAACGCCACCGGCGTGCCGACCGCGATGAACGCCGAATATTACGCCCAGCGCGCCAGCGCCGGCCTGATCATCGCCGAGGCGACGCAGATCTCGCCGCAGGGCAAGGGTTATGCCTATACCCCCGGCATCCACAGCGCCGAACAGGTGGCGGGCTGGAAGCTGGTGACCGACGCGGTCCATGCGAAGGGCGGGCACATGTGCCTGCAGCTCTGGCATGTCGGCCGCATCTCCCACCCCGACCTGCAGCCGGGAGGCGCCCTGCCGGTGGCGCCCTCCGCAGTCAAGCCGGAGATGAAGGCCTTCACCGTCGACGGCTTCAAGGACATACCGGCCCCGCGCGCGCTGGAACTGTCCGAGTTGCCGGGCATCGTCGAGGATTACCGCCGCGCCACCCGCAACGCGCTGGCCGCCGGGTTCGACATGGTGGAGGTGCATGCCGCCAACGGCTATCTGATCGACCAGTTCCTGCGCGACGGCACCAACAAGCGCACCGACGCCTATGGCGGCTCGGTGGAGAATCGCGCCCGCTTCCTGTTCGAGGTGCTGGACGCCGTGGTGGCGGAGGCCGGTGCCGACCGCGTCGGCATCCGCCTGTCGCCGCTGAGCCCGGCCAACGACGCCCAGGAAAGCGACCCGGTCGGCACCTTCAGCCCGGTGATCCGCCGCCTGAACGACTACGGCCTTGCCTACCTGCATATGATCGAGGGGGTGACCCGCGGCCCGCATCCAGGATTCGGCGGCGATCTCGCCGAGCTGCGCGGGCTCTACAAGGGCCGCTACATGGCCAACAACGTCTATGACCGCGCCATGGCGATCCAGGCGACGGCCAGCGGCCATGCCGACATGATCGCCTTCGGCCGGCCCTTCATCGCCAACCCGGACTTGGTGGAACGGCTGCGCATCGACGCCCCGCTGGCCGAGCCGGACCAGAAGACCTTCTATGGCGGCGACAGCCACGGCTACACCGACTATCCGACCTTGAACCAGTCGGCGGCCTGATCCGCGGCGCACGGTTCGCGTGCAAAAGATTGCCGAGTCGCGGCGGAACCGGGAAGCAGGGAGTGCCGAAATGGGGTGGCGGTGCGGCACTTCAGTGCCGTTTCCGTCCATCTGAGGCCCCAAGGGGGAGGGCGCACGCGTCAAGCGTGAGCCAGGGGTGGGGCAATTAACGGCGATTCGGCCATCTTTCCTTTGGAAGGCTTGACCTGGGACCCGATCCCTGTGACAAAAGACATTCGGCACACTCTATGAGCTTGAAGACACATGTTCGACCGCCCGCCCCGCCAGGGCTTCCGCGCTCCCGAGATCACCAAGTCCAACGTCACCGCCACCGTGAAGTGGTTCAACCCCACCAAGGGGTTCGGCTTCGTGTCGCCTGAGGACGGTTCGCCCGATGCCTTCCTGCACGTCTCTGCGGTTCAGGCCGCAGGCTACGACGCGCTGGACGAAGGCACCACCATCACCTGTGACCTGGCCCGTGGGCCGAAGGGTCCGCAGGTGGCCTCCATCCACACGGTCGATGCGTCGACCGCTCAGCGTTCGGCCCGTCCGCGGACCGGCGGCTTCGACCGTGGCGGCTTTGACCGCGGCGGCTACGATGCCGGCGGCACCGGTGGCGAAGAAGTCGACGGCACCGTGAAGTGGTTCAATGCCGACAAGGGCTTTGGCTTCATCACGCCCAGCACCGGTGGCAAGGACGTCTTCGTCCACGTCAACGTGCTGCGCCGTTCGGGCATGCAGACCCTTCAGGAAGGCGATCAGGTGCGCGTCACCGTTCGCCAGGGCCAGAAGGGTCCGGAAGCGGGCAAGGTCGAGTACCTGTAAGGCTCCGGGACTCCCGGGCCTCGGCCGCGCGGCGTTCGTCCTCTCCGGACGCACGCCAAACCGGCCGGCTCCGCTTGGCTGAATAGCCTCTTGAGGTCCTGAGCCGTACCGGCTCCGGGCCTCCCGGTGGAAATCCGGACTTTCAGCGCACGGTGCCTCCCTTCGGGGGCGCGCCGTGCGTTCCTGTCTTTTGTTCTGCTATTTTTGCGGTCCTGGCTCGTGAGCGATCCGGCCGTGGCGCTGTTCGGCCCGGCTGTTCTTTGCGTGTGTCTTCCGCTCTATCCTTCGTTCCTGCCTTCTTCGTGACGCCTGTTCCTCTGCGCCGCCCTCCGGGGCGGCCGGCGCCACGTCTCCCTTCTGTTGCCCCCCTTGCTGCCAAAGGTCCGATCCGGCATGAGCGAGGTGCTGACCGACTTAGTCGCCGTCCTGATCGGTGGGGGCGGGGTGGCGGGCGGTGGATGGTCCACGGCGCAGCTGATCGGTTTCTGCGGCACCGTCGGCGGCATGCTCTGGCCATTCTTCCGCAGCCGGGCCGGCATGCTGCTGGTGCAGCTGGTGCCCTGCCTGTGCTTCGCCGTGCATTACGCCATGATGGGCGCTCCGACAGCGTCGGCGTTGAACGGGCTTGCGGCGCTGCAGGTGGTGGCGGCGCTGGCGATCGGCGCGCGGCCCGCCTTCCGAATCGTCTATCTGGCAATCCTTCCGGTGATCGCCGCGGTGATGGCCGTCACCTGGACCGGGCTGCCGTCCGTCTTCGCGGCAGCCGGGATGGCGGCGATCAGCCTTGCCCGCTACCAGACGCGGGTTGCACCCTTCCGCGGCATCATGTTGGTGGCTTTGCCCTGTTGGTTCGTGCACAACAGTCTGGTGGGGTCGGTGCCGGCAATGATCTCGGACGTGACCGGAATCGCCGTCAATGCCTGGATGCTGCTGCGCGGCACCGGGCTGACGCCGCCCTCACCAACACCAATGCCACCGGCTGCAGCAGCAATGCCGCCGGCGGCCGGGGAGGCGAAGCTGTCATGACCGTCAACCATTCCAATCTGTCGGCGGAAGACGCCGCCGCACTGCGCGCGATCCCGCTGTTCGCCAAGCTGACCGACCGGGCGGTGTCGCTGCTGGGCGGGGTCGCCATCGTGCGCCCGGTGTCGCGCGGCACCACCCTGTTCCTGCAGGACGAGCCAGCCGACCGCTTCTTCGTCCTGCTCGACGGCTGGGTGAAGCTGTACCGCCTGACCCGCGACGGGACGGAGGCGGTGGTCCATGTCATCGGCCCGGCGGAAAGCTTCGCCGAGGCCGCCATGTTCGCCGACGGCAAATTCCCGGTCTGCGCCGAGGCGGTGACCGACGCCCGCGTCCTGACCCTGACCGCCGACGGCTTCGCCCGCTGCCTGCGCGAGGACGACCGCATCGCTTTCGGCATGCTGGGTTCCCTGTCGGTCCGCCTGCGCCATCTGGTGACGCAGATCGAGCAACTCCAGGTCCAGCCGGCGCCGCAGCGGGTCGCTGCCTTCCTGATGCGCGTCTGCCCGCCGGGCGACGGACCGGCGCAGTTCCAGCTTCCCTTCGACAAGGCGCTGATCGCGCGGCGCCTGGGCATGCAGCCGGAAACCCTGTCGCGTGCGCTGGCCAAGCTGCGCCCCGTGGGCGTGGAAACCCAAGGGCTGACCGTCAGCGTCGCCGAACGTGCCGCCCTGCGCGCCATGGCCGAGGCCGGCGAGGAGGAGTGACCGGTAAGCCGCCGGGCCGGCGCCTTGTGACAGCGTCGGCGCGGCGGTTCAGACCCGATTGACGGCGCTGTCACAAGGTGCGAGTTTGCACCCCTCCCGGTACCGCATTTGTTCAGGATTTCGAGGCAGCGATGGGCGACAGCAAGACGGTGGCGACGGCATCGGATCCGGCGCAGGATCTGGTGGCCTTCGCCGGTGACCGGCGCTTCGCCACCGTGATGGCGGACCCGCCCTGGCGCTTCGTCAACCGCACTGGCAAGATGGCGCCGGAGCATCGCCGCCTGTCGCGCTACGGCACCATGACGGTGGAGGACATCTGCGCCCTGCCGGTCGCCGACATCGCCGCCCCGACCGCGCACCTCTATCTCTGGGTCCCCAACGCCCTGCTGCCGGAAGGGCTGCAGGTGATGCGCAGCTGGGGGTTCGAGTACAAGACCAACCTGATCTGGCACAAGGTGCGCAAGGACGGCGGGTCGGACGGGCGCGGGGTGGGCTTCTACTTCCGCAACGTCACCGAACTGATCCTGTTCGGCGTGCGCGGCAAGAAGGCCCGCACGCTGCCGCCCGGCCGCACCCAGGTCAACCTGATCGAAAGCCGCAAGCGCGAGCACAGCCGCAAGCCCGACGAGCAGTATGAACTGATCGAGTCCTGCAGCCCCGGCCCCTATCTGGAGATGTTCGCCCGCGGCGCCCGGCCCAACTGGTCGGTCTGGGGCAATCAGGCCGACGACGGGTATGAGCCGACCTGGAAGACCTACGCGTTCAATTCCGCGACGGATCGCGAGGCTGCGGCGGAGTAGGGGGCGGAGTAGGGGGCTGCGTCAAATCAGCCCCAGCGCCTCCAGATCGCGCCTCAGCGCCTCGGCGCCCAGGAACAGGTGCGCCGACATTCCCACCGATCGCGCCGTCTCGACATTGTCGGGATTGTCGTCGATGAAGTAGCAGTCCTTCGGTTCGAGACCGTAACGATCCATCAGCAGCCGATAGATCGCCGGGTCCGGCTTTACCAGTCGTTCCTGACCCGAAACGATGATCCCGTCGAAGCCGTTCAGGAAGTCGAAGCGCTTGCGCGTCAGCTCGAACTTGTCGACCGAGAAGTTGGTGATGGCATAGACGGGAACGCCGCGGGCCTTCAGCTCCGCCAGGATTTCCGGGGTGCCGGGAATCGGGCCGGGCACCATGCGTTCCCACATGTCGTCATAGGCGCGGATCAGCTCGGCGCAGTCCGGATGCTCCTCGATCAGCAGGGCGACCCCGTCCGACCAGGAACGGCCGCGGTCCTGCTCCAGGTTCCAGGCGGGGGTGCAGACCCGGTCGAGGAAATCCTCCATCAGGTCTTCGTAACCGTCGAACAGCTCGCGGTAGAGATGCCGCGGGTCCCATTCGATCAGCACCTGCCCGACGTCGAAAATGACGGCGGACGGCTTGGTTTGCTCAGTCATTCCGGTCATGGAACGGTCCGCCTCAGCCCTTGGCACGGGCGGCTTCGGTCAGCCGCTTCATGTCGTCCAGCCGGATGGCGCCGGGCACCAGCTCGTCGCCGAAGATGAAGGCGGGGGTGCCGCGGATGTTCAGCTTCTCGGCCAGCGCCTGGTTGGCGGCGATCACCTTCAGCACGTCCGGCGACTCCATGTCCTTCTTCAGCCGGTCGGTGTCGAGCCCGACCGACTTGGCCAGCCGCATGATGACG
>PJUA01000583.1_pt1 | contig 16275 bp, 12 predicted proteins | sample 1512151 | NCBI WGS metagenome assembly PJUA01 (sample SAMN08177678, study PRJNA422409) | Soil metagenome, whole genome shotgun sequencing project. | isolation source: Soil enriched on filter paper: beechwood xylan treatment | place: USA: Madison | collected 2015-01-15
ATCCTCGACGAGCCGACCGCCGGCGTCGACGTGGAACTGCGCCGTCAGCTCTGGGAGTATGTGCGCACGCTGAACAAGTCCGGCACCACCGTCCTGCTGACCACCCACTATCTGCAGGAGGCGGAGGAGCTGTGCGACACCATCGCCATCATCAACCACGGGCAGGTGGTGGCGTGCGAGCCGAAGACGACCCTGCTGCGCCGGGTCGACAACAAGGCGCTGTGCCTGACGCTCGACCGTGATCTGACCGCCGCCCCGGCCTCGCTGGAAGGGTATACGGTGGAACTGCCGGAGCCGCGTCGGTTGATCGTCCGCTATCAGCCCAGCCGCCAGCGCGCCGGCGCCATCCTGTCGGCGCTGGCCGCTTCGGGAATCGGGATCGTCGATGTCACGACCGAGGAATCGGATCTCGAGGATATATTCCTCCAACTGACGGGTGGTGCGCACAGCGACACAGGGGTAATCCATGCGGCATAGCGGATCGGCGGCTGTCGGCTTGGCGGCTGTTCTGGGGTTGGGGCTTCTGCTTGGCGGCTGTGCCGCGGATTTCCAGCCGATGGGAACGGCCGTCGTCCAGCCGCAGCTGAACGACCGCGTGCTGATCGCCGCCGACGGCTTCGAGCTGCCGATGCGCTCCTGGCTTCCGGCCGACGGCCGTGTGCGGGCCGCGGTGGTGGCCCTGCACGGCTACAACGACTATTCCAACGCCTTCGACGGCGCCGGCCGCGACTTCGCCGCAGCCGGCATCGCCACCTACGCCTACGACCAGCGCGGCTTCGGCGCCACCCGTGAACGCGGCGTCTGGGCCGGCACCCCCACCCTGGTCAGTGACGCCCGCACCGCGGTGGATATGGTGCGCAGGCGCCATCCCGGCGTCCCGGTCTATCTGATGGGCGAGAGCATGGGCGGGGCGGTGGTGCTGACCGCGATGACCGGCCCCAACCCGCCCAAGGTCGACGGCACCATCCTGGTCGCCCCTGCCGTCTGGGGCCGGCAGGCGATGGGCTTCTTCCCGCGCGCCGCCCTGTGGATCACCTACAACCTCGTGCCGGGCATGGTGGTGCATCCGCCGCAGGACCTCGGCATCCATCCGTCCGACAACATCGAGATGCTGCGGGCGCTGGGCCGCGACCCGCTGGTCATCAAGGGCTCGCGCGTCGACGCGCTGGAGGGGCTGACCGATCTGATGGGCAGCGCGCTCGACGCCTGCCAGCGCCTGCAGACGCCTTCGCTGGTGCTCTACGGAGCGCATGAGGAGGTTCTGCCGCCGCGGCCGGTGGAACGCGCGCTGAAGGATTTCGAGGCGGGCGGGCGTCATGTCGTCGCCGTCTATCCCGACGGCTACCACATGCTGCTGCGCGACCTGAAGGGCAAGCTGGTCGTCAACGACGTCATCGCCTGGATCGAGAACCCCAAGGTGCCGCTGGCGAGCGGCGCCGACCGGGCGCCAAGGGCGTTGCTGGCGGCCAAGTAAAGGGCTGCTACAAATTGTCACACAGACCTGCGCAATTGCCGGCGAGGCGGATTGTTCCTATTCCGTCGTGATCCATGGCATTTGCGGAGGATGCACTATGAATGAAGATCCCGCTCCCGACCTGCGGCTGTCTCCGGCGGAGGTCGAGGCGATGGCTGCCGAATTCAAGGTTTCGCCGCTGTGGGTGCGGCTGGCGCTGCTGTTCCGGCCGGCCAACCGCGCGGCCTTGGTGGCGCTGGTGGCCTGGGCCAGCGGATTGCCGCTTCCTCCTACCTGAAAGGCGCATGCGGCGGCATGGGACCTTTGCAGCCAAAGGTATAGTACCCCTTAGGACCAAAGCAACTCTGCCACTTTCAGCGGTTGAGGCTTAAGGTACCGCATAAGCGGACACCGAACGTCCCCGTTGGGAGGAACCATGCACAGCGTCGAATCCCAGGTTACCCCGTCCGGCGCCCCCCGCGCCGCGGCGACTGCCCAATCGACCATGTCCTCTACCATGGATGTCCAGGTCATCGCCGACCGCTACGGCTGGACCACCCCGATGGCGCGCTGGTGGATGGCCTTCGCTTATTCATCCGTCGGCCACAAGCCGGAGGCGATGATCGCTTTTCTCGACAAGACCGTCGGCGGCGTGACGATGATCCGGCGGCGCTGAGGTCGGCGGACAGACGAGATTGAGAAAAAGCGGCCCTGCGGGGCCGCTTTTTTCTTATCTGGCTTATCGAAAAGTTAGACCCCCACCTAACCTCCCCCGCTGGGCGGGGGAGGGACTGCCGCCGAACGCCGACAAAGGTCCATTTCCCTCCCCCGCCCAGCGGGGGAGGGTCAGGGTGGGGGTAAGTGCGTGGCTCACACCCCCGGCGGTACGATCCGCCAGATCGCCGCGGGGTTGCGGTGGGGGTCCAGCCAGACATGCTGGAACTTGCCGATCCAGGTGAAGCGGTGGCCGCTGAACAGATCCTCCACCTGGACATGGGCGCCGTCGGGCAGGCCCAGTTCCCACAGCGGAATCTCGATGGTTCCGCCATGGCCGTTGTGGGGATCGAGGTTCACCGCGATCAGGATCACATTGTCCTTCGCCGCCGTCATCTTGCCGTAGAGCAGGATGTTGTCGTCGAAGGCGTTGTAGAAGCGCAGATTGGTGAACTGCTGCAGCGCCGGGTTCTCGCGGCGGATGCGGTTGATGGCGGTGACGTAGTCGCGGATGTTGCCGGGCTTGTTCCAGTCCCAGTGCCGGACTTCGTACTTCTCCGAGTGGTTGTATTCCTCCTTGCCGGGATAGGCTTCCGCCTCGCACAGCAGGTAGGGGCCGTAGAGACCGTACACGCCGGCCAGCGTCGCCGCCAGCACCGCCCGCATCATATGCGCCGGCCGGCCGCCATGGGTCAGGATCGGCGGCAGGATGTCGGGCGTGTTGGCGAAGAAGTTCGGCCGCATGTACTCCCGCGATTCACTCTGCGTCAGCTCCGTCAGATACTCGGTCAGCTCCGGCTTGGTGGTGCGCCAGGTGAAGTAGCTGTAGGACTGGGTGAAACCGACCTTCGCCAACCGCTTCATCAGCTTCGGCCGGGTGAAGGCCTCGGCCAGGAACAGGGCATCGGGGTAGCGGTCCTGCACCTCGCGGATCATCCATTCCCAGAAGGGGAAGGGCTTGGTGTGCGGATTGTCGACGCGGAAGATGCGGACACCCTCCTTGCACCACATCAGCACAACGTCGCGCAGCGCGTACCACAGGTCCGGATAGGACTGGCGGTAGAAGCTGACATTGACGATGTCCTGGTACTTCTTCGGCGGATTCTCGGCGTAGCGGATGGTGCCGTCGGGCCGCCAGTAGAACCAGTGCGGATGCTCCTTCACCCAGGGATGATCCGGGGAGCACTGGACCGCGAAGTCCAACGCGATCTCGATGCCATGGCGCTTGGCCTCGCGCACCAGCCGGCGGAAGCTGTCGAAGTCGCCGATCATCGGATCGATGGCGTCGTGCCCGCCCTCCTCCGCGCCGATGGCATAGGGCACGCCGGGATCGTCGGGTCCGGGATTCAGCGTGTTGTTCTTGCCCTTGCGGAAGGCACGGCCGATGGGATGGATCGGCGGGAAATACAGCACGTCGAAGCCCATGTCGCGCACCATGGGCAGCAGGTTCACCACGTCATCGAAATTGCCGGGACGCGACGGGTCGGGCGAGGCGGAACGCGGGAAGATCTCGAACCACGCCGAATAGGCGCCGGCGGTACGGTCGACATAGACCTCCAGCTCGCGCACATAGCGCGACTTGTACTGCCGCTCGCCATACCGCTTCATGACGCGGCGCGGCTCGTCCGACAGGGCGTAGTCGATGGCCTCGCGGCCGGCCAGCGACTGCATCCGCTCGATCACCGCCTCCAGCGCGGCGCGGCCGTCACCATGGTTCAGGTCCAGCGCCTGCTCGACGAAGCGGCGGCCCTCCACCAGTTCCAGATCGACGACCATGCCGGCATCGACCTTCTTCTTGAAGTCGGCCCGCCAGCTCTCCCAGACGTCGCGCCACGCCTCGATGCTGTAGGTGTAGCGGGCGTTGCGGGTTAGCGGCACGTTGCCAACCCAGCGGTCGTTCTCGTGGAAGCGCATCGGCGCTTCGCTCCACTCCTCGTCGCCGTCCGCCTTGTACATGACGGAGGCGGCGAGCACGAAGGTGCCGTCGGTGTAGATGTCGGCCCACACCTCCATCACGTCGCCGACCGCGCGCTTGATGGCGAAGCGGCCGCCGTCCAGCTCCGGATAGACATTCTCGATGGTCATGCGGCCGGCGGCGATGGAATCCATCCACTCCCGCTCCTCCACGTCGTGCAGCTCGACCGGGTGGCTGCGGGCGGCGCGGGCGCGGAAGACGCGCAGTTCCATCGGGCGCAGCATCATCGGCGCGCCGGGTTCCATCGGCAGTGGCTCGGCCTCCGGCGTCACATCCTCGAACGCCTCATAGGTGCCGCCGGTGGCGGCCAGCACCGGACCGACGTCCAGCATGTGCGGCCGGTTCTCGTCCGGGTTCAGCACCAGGATGGCGCAGCCGTCGGGCTGGTCGAGCGCGGCGCCGTCCACCTGCCGGATCAGCCCCAGCACCGGGCTGTGTGGCGAGGTCACGCGGCGTTGCGGCCCCTCGACATTCAGCGCCGGAGTGGCGGCCTTCATGGCATTGACCGCGCCGATGAAGCCGGTCAGGTCCAGCTTCGGCTGCTCCCAGTCGGCAGGGCTGGTCCGCACCACGTCCAGCTTGCGGGTGAATCCGTATTCGTAACCGATCGGCATCAGCACGCCGGTGGAGAAGCTGGCGGCGAACAGATAATGCATCTTCAGCTGGGCGGCGAGCCGCACCGCGTCCTGGCTGCCGACCTCCGCCGCCAGCCGGTCGGTGTCGTGGCTTTCCGGGAAGGCGATGGACGGCGCGATCCAGCGGAATTCGTCATACTGGTCCAGCAGCCAGTCGGCCTTGAAGTCCCACCATTTGGCGCTGTTGAACAGGAAATCGAAGCCGGCGCCGCACAGCTCGCGCACCTGTTCCACCGTGCAGCCCAGCGTTTCGGCGAAGAACTTCACCTCCGGGTTCACGGCGTGGGCGGCGTCGATCAGGCTCTTCCACACCTCCGCCGGCACCTGATAGGCGGCATCGCAGCGGAAGCCCTTCACGCCCAGCCCGATATAGTGGCGCAGATAGTCGGACCAGTAGCCGATCAGCCCGGCCCGCGACTCCGCCCGGTCATAATCCAGCGAAGCGAGGTCGCCCCACACCGTGACATGGGCGGTGTTGTTGGGATCGACGGCACCCGGACGGTGCAGGTCACCATCGGGGCCGCGCTTGTACCAGTCGGGATGGCGGTCGACCAGCAGGGCATCGCGCGAGGTGTGGTTGATGACGAAATCCATCATCACCGACTGGCCGTGCGCCTCGGCATCGGCCGTGAAGCGGCGCAGCAACTCGTCATCGCTCTCGTGCGAGCCGCCGCGCAGCGCGTCATGCAGCCGATAGGGATCCTTCACCGCATAGAGGCTGCCGGAGAATCCCGGCTGATGGATCGGGTTCAGGAAGATCCAGTCGAATCCCATCCCCTGGATCCGCGGCAGGTGCCCGGCCCAATCGCGGACCGGACCGACCAGAGTCGGAAACAGGTTGTAGATGCGTGGTCCGACGATGCTCATGGAACCCCCTTCCTTGGGCCTGCTTCTCCGTTGACAGCCGCCGGTCCCCGTTGTGGGATCGACGAAGCGACATCGTTGCCGTTCCCTTCCGGAACGCACCGATGCCCACGCTGCGGCCGACACCGTGCTCCCGCCGGTAACCGGTTGGGGCGGTGAAGGTTCCGCCTGCCGCATATGGCAACCCGCAACGGATACCACCAGCACAGGATGCACCTAATGGCCGAGAAGCCCGGCAAGGTCTCGAAAATCCGCCTCGGTAAACTGGACCAGAAGAAGGTACGGATCGAAACGGCGGAGGAGTACGATCGCCGACTCGGCAAGCTGCAGAAGGAACTGCTGCACATCCAGCAGACCTATTGGCACGAGAAACGCCGCGCCATCGTGGTGTTCGAAGGCTGGGATGCCGCCGGCAAGGGCGGGGCCATTCGTCGCATGACCGAACCGCTCGACCCCCGCGGCTTCCATGTCTGGCCGATCTCCGCCCCCACGGCGGAGGAACAGGGAAAGCATTACCTGTACCGCTTCTGGACCAAGCTGCCGGCGGCGGGCACCTTCGCCATCTTCGACCGGTCGTGGTATGGCCGCGTCATGGTGGAGCGGGTGGAGAAATTCGCCACCAAGGACCAGTGGAAGCGCGCCTATGACGAGATCAACGAGTTCGAACGGCTGCTGACCGACGACGGCGTGCGCATCATCAAGCTGTTCCTGCACATCACCCCGGAAGAACAGCTGGAACGCTTCCGCGAGCGGATGAAGAATCCCTACAAGCGCTGGAAGCTGACGGAGGAAGACCTGCGCAACCGCGCCAGATGGGACGATTACGTCAAGGCGGCCGAGGCGATGTTCGACCGCACCTCCACCCCCCAGGCGCCCTGGCATGCGGTGGAGGCGAACTCCAAATGGTTTGCCCGCCTCAAGGTGCTGGAGATCGTCACCGCCGCCCTGAAAGAGGGCGTGAACATCGCCCCTCCCCCCGTCAACGGCAACGTCGCCCGCATTGCCGCGGAGGTGCTGGGTATCGAACCCGACCTGCCGGTTTCAGGCGTTTCCGACGAGGAGCGGAGCGGCCAGGAGTAAGGCGCCGCCGCTCAGATCACGCCAGGTACCACCCCCGGTACCACCCACGGCCGCCGCTCGGCGTCGCGCCGGTCGAAGAGGTCGATGGCCTCCTGGTGGCGCAGGGTCAGCGCAACGTCGTCGAGCCCTTCGATCAGGCACTCCTTCTTGAAGGCGTCGATGGCGAAGGGCAGCGGCCGTTCGTCCGGACCGGTCAGGGTCTGGGCCGGCAAATCCACGGTGACAGCGGCGCCCGGCGCTTCCTGCAGCTGGCGGCGCAGGGTGGCCACCGCTTCCTCCGGCAGGGTGACGGTCAGCAGGCCGTTCTTGGCGGCGTTGGCGGCGAAGATGTCGCCGAAGCTGGGGGCGACGACGCAGCGGAAGCCCCCGTCCACCAGCGCATAAACCGCCCCCTCCCGCGAGGAGCCGCAGCCGAAGTTCCGGTCGCTCACCAGGACGCGAGCCCCGGCATAGGCCGGGTCGTCCAGCGGGAAGCCCGGCTTGCGCTCGTCATGGAACAGGAAATTGCCGTAGCCGGCGCTGCGCGGCTTCTTCAGGAAGCGGGCGGGCAGAAGCTGATCGGTGTCGATGTTGGCGATGTCGAGCGGCACCGCCGGCGCGGTCAACGTGACGAAGGGGTCCATTCTACGAGGCTCCCAGCTTGCGGACATCGGTGAGCTTGCCGGTCGCGGCGGCGGCGGCGGCCATCGCCGGGCTCATCAGATGCGTGCGGGCGTTCGGCCCCTGGCGGCCGGGGAAGTTGCGGTTGGTCGTGGAGGCGCAGCGCTCCCCCGCCGGAACGAGGTCGCCGTTGATGCCCACGCACATGGAGCAGCCGGGTTCTCCCCATTCCAGCCCGGCGTCGATGAAGACGCGGTCCAGCCCCTCCGCCTCGGCCTGTCGGCGCACCGGGACCGAGCCCGGAACCACCAGCCCCGGCACCACGGCGCGCCGTCCGCGCAGCACCTCGGCGGCAGCGCGCAGATCCTCCAGCCGGGCATTGGTGCAGGAGCCGATGAAGACGCGGTCGATGGGCACCTCCTCCAGCGCCATTCCGGGGGCGAGGCCCATATAGTCCAGCATCTTGCGCATCTGGCCGGCGCGCACCGGATCGGCCTCCGCACCGGGGTCGGGAACCGCCGCCGTCACCGGAACCGCGGTTTCCGGGCTGGTGCCCCAGGTCACGGCCGGGGCGATGGCGGCGGCATCCAGCGTGACCTCGCGGTCGAAGACGGCACCATCATCGCTGGGCAGGGTCCGCCAATGCTCCACCGCCCGATCGAACAGCGCGCCCTTGGGGGCAAAGTGCCGCCCCTCGATCCAGGAGAAGGTGGTGTCGTCGGGGGCGATCATGCCGGCACGGGCACCGGCCTCGATCGACATGTTGCAGACGGTCAGCCGGCCTTCCATCGACAGGGCGCGGATGGCGCTGCCGGCATATTCGATGACATGGCCGGCGGCCCCGTCGGCGCCGATGGCGGCGATCACCGCCAGGATCAGGTCCTTGGCCGTCACATGCGGCCCCAGCACCCCGTCCACTGTGATGCGCATCGTCTTCGGCCGGCGCTGCCATAGGGTCTGGGTCGCCAGCACATGCGACACCTCGGTGGCGCCGATGCCGAAGGCCAATGCCCCGAAGGCGCCGTGGGTGGAGGTGTGGCTGTCGCCGCAGACGATGGTCAGGCCGGGCAGCGTCAGCCCCTGTTCCGGCGCCATCACATGGACGATTCCCTGCGCGGGATCGTGCAGCCCGAAATGGCGCAGTCCGTGGCGGCCGGCATTGGCCTCCAGCATCGTCACCATGTTGGCGATCTCGGGATCGGCGATCGGCTTGGACCGGCTGTGCGAGGGCACGTAATGGTCGGCGACGGCGAAGGTCAGCTCCGGCCGGCGCACCTTGCGCCCGGCATGGTCGATCATGCCGAAGGCATGGAAGGAGCCCTCGTGCAGGAAATGACGGTCGATGGCGAGCAGGGCTTGACCGTCGGGCCGGGTGGCCACGACATGAGCATCCCAGACCTTTTCGAACAGGCTGCGTGGCTGTTGCGTCATTGGGTTTCCTCACTAACGGCACCGGCTGCAGCCGTCCCGGCGATGCGCCCCAGCGCCACCGCGGTCAGCAGGCCGTTACCGGACAGATAGCCGGACGCCTTGGACCCCGACACGCCGCAGGCGGCCCCGCCGGCGGCATAGAGGTTGGGCAGCGGCGTGCCCTGCCCGTTCAGGACGCGCGCGTCGTCATCGACGACCAGCCCGCCCTGGGTGTGGAACAGCGCACCGGTGACGCGAACGGCCCGGTAGGGCGCCACCAGCGGGGCCGAGCCGGCGAAGCTGCGGCCGAAGCCGTCGGTTCCACCCGCCGCCTTCAGCCGGTCAACCTCTGCCAGCGTGGCGGCCAGAGCATCGGCGTCGATCTTCATCAGGCGGGCAAGTTCGGCGGGGGTGTCGGCGCTCAGGACAGCACCCATCGCCTCGGCCTGCCGGAAATCTTCGAACTGCCGGGCGATCCCGGCAATGCGCTCGTCGAAAACGGTCCAGGCGATGCCGTCCGGCTGCCGCAGCACGATGGCGGCCTGCTCCGAATAGCCCTGCGCCTCGTTGGAAAAGCGCCGGCCCTCCGCATTCACCTGCACGCCGCCCTCGGTGATCGTCGCCCAGGTGACGAGGATGCCCGCGGGATGGGCGACGGAGCCATGGCCCTGGTGCCCCGACAGATGCCGGGTGGCCGCGCCCAGCGCCTGCCCCCACAGCAGCGCGTCGCCCTGGTTGCCGGGATGGCCGAAATAGAGCGCGTCGGCCAGTTCCGGCACATGCCGCTCGACCAACGCCTTGTTACCGCCATAGCCGTTGCAGGCGAGCACCAGAGCGCCGCAGCCGACCCGCTCGACGCTGCCGTCGGGCCGGGTGATTTCGACGCCGCGCACGGCCGGTCCATCGGCATACAGCGCCGTGACATGCGCCTCGCACAGCACGTCGATGCCGGCTGCCTCGACGGCGCCGCGCAGGCGGTCGATCAGCTCAGCCCCCGACCGGCTGGGCAGCCCGTGCATGCGGCGGGCGCTGTGGCCGGGATAGCTGAAATTGTCCACCACCGAGAAGGGCAGCCCATAGCGGTCGGCCAGCCATTCCAGCGCCGGCCCCACCGCCTGCGCGACGCGGGCGACCTCGGCCGGGTCGGGTTCGCCCTTCGCCTTGGCGATGATGTCGGCGGCGAAGCGCTCCGGGCTGTCCTCGATCCCGGCATCGCGCTGCCAGCGGGTGCCCGGCGCCGGGATCAGCCCCGCCGACAGGGCCGTGGAGCCTTGGGGCAGCGCGTCGCGCTCCAGCACCAGCACGCCGGCGCCCTGCTCATGGGCCGCCAGGGCCGCGACCATCCCGGCCGCCCCGCCGCCGATCACGACCACGGGAACGGTGAACTCGAATTCCACGCCGTCGGCGGGCAGGATGCGGCTCATGAGGTCGCCACCTCCTCCAGCATCGCGGCGACCGTCGCCACCCGGCAGACCGGGCGCAACGCGGCGACGGAGACCTCATGCACCTCGCGGCTGAAGGCGGCGCAGCCGTCCTCCAGCAGGATGGTGTCGAACTCGCGGACATGGGCGTCGCGCACGGTGGAGGCGACGCCGCCGTTGGTGACGATGCCGCAGACAAGCAGCCGCTCCACCCCGCATTTCCGCAGCACCCATTCCAGGCGCGACATGTAGAAGGCGGAATAGGCGACCTTCTCCACCTCGACATCGACGGGTTGGAGCGCGTCGACCGTGCGATGCCCCCAGCTTCCGGGCTTGAAATCGCCCTTGGTCAGGAAGGGGCGCAGAGCCTTCAGGTGCGGGGAGATCATCGGCTCACCGCCGCGTCCGGGCACCAGGGTGAAGTTGGTGGAGATGACCCAGCCGCCGCGCGACCGCAGCAGATCGGCCAGCGGCTTCACCCGCTCCGGCAGCGCCAGAATTTCCGGCGCCGTCTGCCCGGCGCGGCCATAGGCGCCGTCCGGATGAATGAAGTCGTTCTGCAGGTCGCAGACCAGCAGGGCGGTGCGCTCGATGGGAATGGCGGTGGCGCTCATGGGGCGCTCCTTTCCACGATGACGTTGCCGAAGCCGTCGACGCGGGCGGACAGGTCGGGGTCGATAACGGTGGTGGCGTCCGGCTGCTCCAGGATCGCCGGCCCCTGGATCACGGCACCGACCGGCAGGTCGAGCCGGTTGTAGACGGCAGTCTCGTGCCAGGCCCCGTCGAACCACACCGGCCGCGATCCGGCATGGGCACCCTCCACCGTCGTCCCAGCCGCCGGAGCCAGGGCGGAGAGGTCGAAATGCGGGCGGCGGCCGATGGCGGCGGTGCGCAGATTGACGATCTTGGCGCCAACGCCCGGCAGCAGCCGGCTGAAGGAGGCCTGATAGGCTCGCTCGAAGGCGGCACGGATGGTCGCCTCGTCGATGCCGGTGGTGCCGTTCTCGACCGACACCGGCAGCGGCACCGCGACCGTGTGGGTCTGGCCGATGTAGTGCATGTCCAGTTCGAAGACGAGGTCGATGCGCTCGACGCTGAGCCCGGCGGATTCCACCACGGCGCGGGCGGCTGCGGCCTCCTCCACCATGCGGCGGTCGAGCGAACCGGCATCGATCCCCGCCAGCGGCAGGTTGACCGTCTGCACCTGATCGTGGCGAATGTCGGCGATGACGCAGCCGAGCGCCGAGGTCACGCCGGGGAAACGCGGCACCAGCGCCGCCTTCAGGCCGACTTCCTTGATCAGCGCGCCGACATGCAACGCGCCGCCGCCGCCGAAGGGCACGGCGGCGAACTTGGCCGGGTCATGGCCGCGCTCGATGGAGACGAGGCGGATGGCGCCGGCCATCTTGCTGTTGGCGATGCGCACCACCGCCTCCGCCGCCGCCATGACGTCGAGGCCGAGCGGCCCCGCCACATGGGTGGCGATTGCCGTGCGAGCGGCATCGACGTCCAGCCGCGCCAGCTTGCCGCCGATGGGGCGCTCGGCATTGATGCGGCCGAGCAGAACGTTGGCGTCGGTCAGCGTCGGCCGCGTGTTGCCCTGTCCGTAGCAGACCGGCCCCGGCCGCGAGCCGGCGCTCTCCGGCCCGACCTGCAGCATGCCGCCGGGATCGACCCCGGCGATGGAGCCACCGCCGGCGCCGATGGTGGTGATCTCGATCATCGGCGTGCGGACGACCAGACCGAAATCGATGGTGGTCTGGGCGGCCAGCATGGTCTGCCCCTCCACCACCAGCGACACGTCGAAGCTGGTGCCGCCGAGGTCGCCGGTGATGACGTTGGGGAAGCCCGCCGCCTTGGAGATCGCCGCCGCGGCGATGACGCCGGCCGCCGGCCCCGACAGGGCGGTGCGCACCGGCAGCCGCCGCGCGGTGTCGGTTGACATGACGCCGCCGTTGGACTGCACGATGTGGAAGCGGCCGCCGAACCCCTCCCCCGCCAGCGCATTGTCGAGCTTGGCGAGATAGCTACCGACCACCGGCTGGAGATAGGCGTTCAGCGCGGTGGTGGAGGTGCGCTCGAACTCGCGGATTTCCGGCAGAATGCGGGAGGAGCATTCCAGATTGGCGTTCGGCCAGACCTCGCGCGCCGCCTCAAGCGCCGCCAGCTCGTTGGCCGGGTTGGCATAGGCGTTGATGAAGACGATGGCGAGTGCCTCCGCCCCCTGGTCGACGAGCTTGCGGGCGGCGGCGCGGACCTCCTCCGGGTCGATTTCGGTGCGGATGGTGCCGTCGGCCAGCGTGCGCTCCGCCACCTCCAGCCGCATGTCGCGGTCGACCACGGGGACAAAATCGCCCCACAGGCCCCAGGTGTGGCGACGGTCGCGCCGGCGCATCTCCAACACGTCGCGGAAGCCGGCGGTGGTGATGAGGCCGACCTTGGCGCCCTTGCGCTCCAGCAGCGCGTTGGTGCCGACGGTGGTGCCGTGGACGATGGAGCCCAGTTCGGCGACCGGGCCGAAGCTCTGCAGCCCGGCGAGGAAGCCGACCGCCTCGTCGCCGCGGTTGGAGGGCACCTTGGCGGTGCGGAAGCTGCCGCGCGCCTCGTCATAATGGAACAGGTCGGTGAAGGTGCCGCCGACGTCGACGCCGACGATGGCGCCCTTGGCTGCACCCTTGGAAATGCCGTTGTTCATGGTCTTGCTTCCGGGTTCGTCAGGCGGCGGAGGATTCGCGCAAAGTTGCGGTGGCGGCGATGTCGAGCGCGCCATCGTCGGTCAGCGCCACACCATAGGCGCTGCGCGCCGCGTCACGGCCGAGATAGCCGAGCCGCACGTCGCGGGCGACGGCCTCCGCATCGCGCCGCTTCGGGTCGCCCCAGCCGCCGCCGCCGGGCGTCTCCAGCCGCACGCGCTGGCCGTCGCGGATCTTCACGTCGGTGACCTTGGAGGCGAGCGGCGGCGACTTCTCGCCCTCGTCGCTCTGCCAGGTGAAGCGGTTCAGCGCCGCAGGGGTGCCGCCGGCCACGCCGAAGGGCGCGAAGACGCCGCGTTCGCCCAGCAGGAAGACGTCGGCATCGGTCAGCGCCTCGATCTCATACACGGCACCCAAACCGCCGCGATGCAGGCCGGCCCCGGCGGAATCCGGCCGCAGCGCCCATTGGGTGAACATGACCGGATAGGCGGCTTCGAGGATTTCCACCGGCGGGATGGTGGCGGTGGAGATCGGGTTGTTGGCGTGGTTCAACCCGTCCGTCTCCGGATTGCCGCCCAAGCCGCCACCGAAGAAGGAGAACATCACCCAGCGCGAGCCGTCCTTGCGGTGGCCGGCGAGCGACAGGGCATTGATGGTGCCGAAGGGGGCGGCGGTGGCGCGGGCCGGATCGGCCAGGGCCAGCGCGCCGAACACCACGCCGATCACCCGCAGGATCGTCTCGGTATAGCCGCCGACCGGCTTGGGCGGTTTCACCGCCAGCAGGGTGCTTTCCGGAATGACGAAGGTGATGGGGTTGAGGCATCCGGCATTGGCCGGCACGTCGGTGAAGACATGCTTCAGCGCGACATAGCAGCAGGCGACTGCGGTGGAATAGGCGATGTTCAGCGGCCCGGCGCAGGGGGCCGAGGACCGCGAGAAGTCCAGCGTCATCCGGTCGCCGGCGATGGTCAGGTCCAGCGCGATGCGCAGCCGGTCCGCCGTGATGCCGTCGTTGTCGAGATAATCCTCGAAGCTGTAGACACCATCCGGCAGCTTCCCGATGGCGCTGCGCATCAGCGCATCGGCCCGCGCGGTGAAGGCGTCGAAGGCGGCGGCGACCGTCTCTTCGCCATGCTCGTCCAGCAATTCGGTCAGCCGCCGCACGCCCAGATCCAAAGCGTTCAACTGCCCGTTCAGGTCGCCATAGTTCGACACCGGCACGCGGGAATTGGCGGCGAGGATCGCCAGCAGGTCGTGGTTCATCACGCCGGCCTTCACCAACTTCACCGGCGGAATGCGCACGCCCTCCTGGAAGCTGTCGGTGGCGCGGGCGTTGAAGTTGCCCGGCACATTGCCGCCGATATCGAGCCAGTGGCCGACCGACGCCATCCAGCAGAACAGCCGCCCCTGGCGGAAGATCGGCCGTACCAGACGGAAGTCGTTCAGGTGGGTGCCGCCGTCATAGGGGTCGTTGAACAGGAAGATGTCGTCGGCGTGGAGGTCGCCCTCCTTCGCCACCTTGTCGATCACCGCCTTGACCGCAAAGGCCATGGCGCCGACGAAGATCGGCAGGCCGTTGGTGCCCTGCACCAGCGTGGCGCCGGTCTCGGCATGATAGAGGCCGTGGCAGGCGTCGCGCGCCTCGGCGATGATCGGGTTGAAGGCGGAGCGGTAGAGCGTCGCGTCCATCTCGTCGGCGATCTGCTCCAGCCGGCCCTTCAGGACGGCCAGCGTGACGGGATCGATTGCGGTCTTCATGGTCATGCTGCGTCCTCCCGCTTGGCGGGGCCAAAGTCTTTATAAGTCTCGCCGAGCGCCAGCATCTCCGGCGTGCCGATCAGCTCGTTCAGCGCGTTGAAGTCGAACATGCGGTCGCGGAAGGGCTGGGTGGTGCCGTGCTGCGCCAGCGAGCCGTAATAGTCCTGCGCCTGCCGGGCGAGTGCCCGCACGATGCCCCCGGGGAAGATCACCAGCCGATAGCCCAACTCGCCCAACTCCGACGCGGAGCTGATCGGCGTCTGTCCGCCTTCCACCATGTTGGCCAGCAGCGGGCGGATGCCGCCCAGGTCGGTGGCGATGGCGGACAACTGCTCGCGGCTTTTCGGCGCCTCGACGAACAGCACGTCGGCACCGGCCTCGACATAGAGGCGGGCGCGGTCGAGAGCGGCCGAAACGCCCTCCACCGCCACCGCATCGGTGCGGGCGACGATCAGCGTTCCTTCGCTGGTGCGGGCATCGACCGCCGCCTTGATCTTCCCGGCCATCTCGCCGGCAGGGATCACCGCCTTGTCGGTCAGGTGGCCGCAGCGCTTGGGGAAGCTCTGGTCCTCAAGCTGCAGCGCGGTGGCGCCGGCCCGCTCGAACATGCGCACGGTGCGCTGCACGTTCAGCGCATTGCCGTATCCGGTGTCGGCATCGACCACCAGCGGCGTCGGCACGCGGTCACGCACCAGGGCGATGGTGTCCGCCACCTCGCTGACCGAGACCAGCCCGATGTCGGGCCGGCCAAGCTTGGTGTAAGCGATGGCGGCGCCGGACAGATACAGCGCCTCGAATCCCGCCGCCGTCGCCATCGACGCGGTGAAGGCGTCATAGACGCCGGGGGCCAGCACGACGCGGTCTTCGGACAGCCGCTGTTTGAAGCTGAGGTCGGGCATGGTCATCTCAGACGCTCCCCCCGGCGGCGGCAGGCGCCGACAGAAGCCGGGTCAGGGTTGAAAGATCGGCCGCGCGGTCGATGGTCTCGACGCAGTCGGCAATGGCGGCGGCGTGCTTGGTCCCCCAGACCGGACCGGCGAGTTCGGCGAACTTCGCCCGCACCTCGTCGGGGCTGTAGGGATCCTCGGTGTCGCCCTTGTTGGTCAGCGCCTCCGCCGCGAAGCTGCGGCCGTCGGCGAGCGTCAGGCGGACGCGGGCCGGGCGCAGGCCGGGAAGGCGGGCGGTCAGCGCGGTGTCCTCGCGCACCGTCACCCGGCGGGCGAGATCGCGGGTCGCCGCAGACTGCCGGGCCTCGTCACGGAAGGCGTCGGGCGTCGCCGCACCGTTGGCGAGGAAGGTCGCCAGCGCGAAGGGCAGCGAGAATTTCGCCGTCAGCATGTTCTTTGGCTCAGGCCCATTCAGCTGAGCGGCCCAGACATAGGTGTCGACCTCGATGGCCGCGACCTGCTCCGGGGCGATCCGCCCGCCGGCCTGTGCCACGATGTCGCCCAGCGCATCCAGCGCGCCGTGGGTGTAGCGGCAGGCGGCGTGACGCTTGAAGTAGTTGCGGGCGATTTCCCAGCGCTCGCCCAACTCATCGACCATCAGTTCCGGCCGGAAGTCGCGGGCGATGACGCCGCCGAACACGCTGCCCACGCCGTCGGTTTCTCCGACAAAGCCGCTGGCCGCCAGATCCCAGGCAGTCAGGCCCAACTGGTTCGACACGCCGGCA
>PJUA01000584.1_pt1 | contig 16269 bp, 17 predicted proteins | sample 1512151 | NCBI WGS metagenome assembly PJUA01 (sample SAMN08177678, study PRJNA422409) | Soil metagenome, whole genome shotgun sequencing project. | isolation source: Soil enriched on filter paper: beechwood xylan treatment | place: USA: Madison | collected 2015-01-15
ACCGTGAAACGACTTCGCGCCGATGATAGTGCTGCAACCAGTGTGAAAGTAGGTCATCGTCAGGCTTGTTACTCCCAAGAACCCTCGTTACGTAAGTAGCGAGGGTTTTTGCTTTTGGGCGGCAAAAACACACACCCATCCCATCCGGCTGCATACAACGCCACAGGGCCACTTTTATTAGCATCGCGCTCCTGCTCTCATTAGGCCGATCTCGACTCGAGTGCCAGTGTCGCAGATAGTAGGCGGTCACTCCGCCGGCTGCCTTCTGATCAGCTGGCGTTGCGCCGTAGAGGCCAAGCCTCTGCGTTAGTGGTCCTCCACCCACAGCGGCATACTGCGAGTGCGCGGGACCAAATATCATCCACAAGCACTGGGGATATCACCGCTAAAACTCCCTGGCGGTGTCTCAATCCTCACCGTCTTCAGCATGCCACCAAGCTGGCTTCCCGACGCATCACGATGCGACTTCCTGCTGAACTATTCCACAGTTCACAACAACTAGAGCCAACGCAATCGATCAGACTTATACACAGTGATTGATGACGAGCATCTCGTCCGTTGCACTGACCTGCGTCGATGTCTTATCCACAGCCAGAACGACCTGGCACACCCGCTCGATCATCTTTGCACAAGCCAAAATAAAATTGCCCTCGCATAGTCTTCCTATACGACCACAGCACCGACATTACTAACACCCGCGGATCAAGCTCGTAATTTCGCGAGACAATAAAAATGCCGGCATGGCCGGCATCTCTAACAATTCACACGCATAAGCAGATCAACAGTATCAGGCTGATCTATCCACAAGTCCGCCTCCAGCTTGGATTCCAGTCAAGATGTCCACAACAGGAACAAGAACCCAGGCAAGAGAAATACTTATACACAGCATCTTCGACAACGACCTGTAATCAAAGCATCCTGCATTCCAGGGCCGGGAAAAATCTAAGTTTTCCACAGCCCTTTCAAACTCAGCCAGTCACCGCTCTGAAATGCACCAACGCATCCAGTCCCTTGACCCGGCCAGCATCGTCCATCCGATTGCGCAAGCTGATGGTCGCCTGCATCGAGTCCACGATCTCACCGCAGATCGTCAGTCCCAGTCCACCTGACGAAGATCCATTCGAGGAAAACGCCTTGAAGACATTTTCCATGGCCGGTGCGTCGATACCCTCCCCGCTATCCCAGATCAGCAACTCCGCCACCTCGTCCCTTGCGCTGATGCGAATCCCCAACCGTCCCCGCACCGGCGTATGCCGTATGGCGTTGTGCAAGAGATTGGAGATCAGCTCGCCGATCATCCACGGATGCCCCATCACCAGTATCTTCTCGGCTTCCAGTTCAAAGTCCAGGTCCTTCTCCGCAATCAACGGCGACAGGTCCACTGCCGTCTCACGCGCCAGCATGCCCAGATCACACACCTCCTGTGCACCCCGTCCCCGTATCTGCTCGACCTTGGCCAACGACAGCAACTGATTGGCCAGGGTGGTCGCCCGCTCCACCGTTCCCGACATCTCCTGCAGGATCTCCTGCGCCGGCGCATCCCCGCGCAAGCCCGACTGCAACTGCGTCTTCAATACCGCCAGCGGAGTACGCAACTGGTGCGATGCATTGGCCACAAAGCGTTGCTGGTGATCCAGCAGGCGCCGCAAGCGCGCCATCAACTGGTTCAGCGCATTGATGAACGGCTGCAGCTCACGCGGCGCCATCGGCGGCGCCACCGGAGACAGATCGTCTGCAGGCCGTTCATCCAGCTGACGGCGCAAGGCATCCACAGGTTGCAAGGCACGCCGCACCACATACAGGGTCACCGACACGATCACCACCAGCAAGGCCGCCTGCCGGATCAGCGTTTCCCAGAAGATCTTGCGGGCCAATGCACTGCGGTTCTCCATGGTCTCCGCCACCTGCACCAGGGCCGCACCACGCGGGTCATTGGTCACCACCGGCTGGAATAGTGCGGCCACCCGCACCGGGACGCCGTTGTAATTGTCTTCGTAGATATGCGCCAGCGCGGGATAGATGGCCTCCTTGTCCGCCTTGCCCTTATAGGATGGCAAGTCGGCATCACCGTCGAAGAACTTTCCTTCCAGGTCATTGATGCGATAGATCATCCGGCTCGAATAATCCGCCTCGTAGATCTCCAGCGCTGCATACGGTAGCGAGGCCTTCAGCTCGCCATTCTCGATACGCAGCAGATCACCGATGGAATGCACCGAGGCGATCAACATGCGGTCATAGGCCGTGTTCACCGACTCCAGCGTATTGCGATACAGGGAAAAGGAATCGATGATGATGAACAGCGCAATCGGCGAGATGATCCATGCCAGCAGATAGGCGCGCACCGAGCGGCGCCGCGAAAACAGATGCGCCACGTCCTCAGTCCCCGCCGCCCTGCTGCTGCCTGTCGCGCAACAGATAACCCAGGCCGCGCAAGGTCATGATTTCCGCACCGGTCTCCATGAGCTTCTTGCGCACCCGATGCACCACCACTTCGATGGCCTCCAGTTGCGTATTCTCTTCCATCGGGAATACCAGCCGGAACAGCTTCTCCTTGGTCACCGCATGCCCCGGCTTGGCGATCAGCGCCTTGAGCAGCGTATGCTCGCGCGGCGTCAACTCCAGCGGATCGTCACCACGATAGAAGGCCCCGGAACCACGATCGAAGCGCAGTCCGCCACAACGCTGCACGCCATCATCGGCATTGGTACGACGCCGCAGCAAGGCGCGGATGCGCGCATCCAGTTCATCGAGGTCGAAGGGCTTGGCCAGGTAGTCGTCAGCGCCCGCGTTCAGACCCACCACGCGATCTCCCACCGCGCCGCGCGCGGTCAGCACGATCACCGGCGTGCCGATATCCTGCGAGCGGATCCGCTGCAGCAGGTGCAGGCCGTCCAGCCCGGGAATGTTGAGGTCCAGTACCACCAGGTCGCCGATCCCATCCTTGATGTGCGATAACGCACTGATGCCGTCGCCGCAATGCGTGACCTGAAAACCCCGTCGCTCCAGCGCCCTGAGCAGCGCACGCGACATGTCGATGTCGTCCTCCACCAGCAGGATATGCATGATGTCCCATATCGTTATCGTTGGTAAGCCGCCTTTATACCGCCAAACCTCCCCCAGCGCGAGCCCTGTGCGGATGCGCTTTGAAAGCAGATTGAAAGCCACCGGAAAGGCAGCTGCAAGGAAACCCCCGCTTTGGCAAGGTCCCGCAGTAGTAAAAGCCGCGCCCCTCGCCTACACTCCCGCACATCGCCGGCCAGCACCTGATTTTGTCAGCCGTCGCGACCGGCACCAAGACCAAAACCATCTCTAGGAGACAGCATGACCCAGCGTCTGATCAAGACCCTGTTGGCACTCGCCCTGGCCGCACCGGCCATCGCCTTCGCTCAGGACACCTGCACCAACCGTGGTGACCTCGACCAGCAATACTGCGACGCCAATAACGACCTCACGGCCGACACCCCCACCGATCCCAAGAAGCTGAAGAACCCCAATACCCTGGTCTTCACCTTCACCCCGGTGGAAGACCCGGCCGTCTACGACAAGATCTTCAAGCCCTTCACCGACTACCTGTCGCAGTGCACCGCCAAGAAGGTGGTGTTCTTCCAGGTCCAGTCCAATGCCGCTGAAATCGAAGCCATGCGCTCCGGTCGCCTGCACGTCGGCGGCTTCTCGCCCGGCCCCACCAACTTCGCCGTCAACATCGCCGGCGCCGTGCCGTTCGCTGTCATCGGCGACGCCAAGGGTTACCAGGGCTATACCCTGAATGTGATCGTGCGCAAGGACAGCCCCATCCAGAAGATGACCGACCTCAAGGGCAAGAAGGTCGCCCACACCGCGCCCTCCTCCAACTCCGGCCACATGGCGCCGATGGCCCTGTTCCCCAAGCTGGGCGTGACCCCGGACAAGGACTACAAGGTCATCTTCTCCGGCAAGCACGACCAGTCCATCCTGGGCGTGAACTCGGGTGACTACGACGCAGCCGCCATCGCCTCCGACGTCTTCGACCGCATGGTCGAGCGCGGCGTGATCAAGGCCGAGAACTTCCGTGTCATCTGGCACAGCGAGAAATTCCCGACCCAGGACTTCGCCTACGCGCACGACCTGGAGCCGAACTTCCGCGACAAGATGCTCAAGTGCTTCTACGACTACCGCTTCACCGATGAGCTGAAGAAGGCCTTCGCCGGTTCTGATCGCTTCTACCCGATCAACTACAAGAAGGACTTCGAAATGGTGCGCTTCGTCGCCCATTCCGCCGGTGAATCCTTCAACCGCGCCGCCTACGACAAGCAGAACGCCGGCAAGAAGTAAGCACGTGGCCTGAGTCTCCCACCCGTGGCCGTCCTGGCCCGGGTGCCGCAGTACCCGTCCTACACCGAACCAAGCAACACGGCCCGTGCCCACCGCACGGGCTGCGGCCCCTCGCATCCCGCGAATGGCCGCGCATCACCAGAGAAAGCGCCTCCCATGTCACACGCCATCGAAATCCAGGGCCTGGTCAAGGAATACAAGCCCGGCCATCCCATCCTCAAGGGCATCGACCTGAAGATCGGCGATGCCGGCCTGGTCGCCATCATCGGCCCTTCCGGCACCGGCAAGTCGACCCTGATCCGCTGCATCAACCGCCTGGTGGACCCCAGCCGCGGCGCGATCTGGTTCGAAGGCGAAGGCAAGCGCGTGAACCTGGCCGAGCTGCGCGGTCGCGCCCTGCGCGAGCAGCGCCGTCACATCGGCATGGTGTTCCAGGAATACAACCTGGTCGAGCGCCTGTCGGTGATGGAAAACCTCCTCTGCGGACGCCTGGGCTACGTCAACGCCTTCACCGCCTGGCGCCGCAACTTCAGCAAGGAAGACATCGCCCACGCCTTCGAGCTGCTGGACACCGTCGGCCTGGGTAATTTCGCCAACCAGCGCGCCGATGCGCTTTCGGGTGGTCAGCGCCAGCGCGTGGGCATCGCCCGCGCCCTGATGCAGCGCCCGCGCCTGCTGCTGGCCGACGAGCCGACCTCCTCGCTGGACCCCAAGACCTCCTTCGAGATCATCTCGCTGTTGAAGGAACAAGGTCGCGCCCAGAAGATCCCCGTCATCGTCAACATCCATGATGTCGAACTGGCCAAGCGCTACGCCGACCGCATCATCGGCATGTCCGGCGGCCACGTGATCTATGACGGCAATGCCGAGAACCTGTCGGATGACTTCCTCAAGCAGATCTACGGTGGCGAGGACTGGCTGGCATGACAACCGCAACTCCCCCCACCCCACAGAACGCCGGTGCCCGCGTGAGCCTGGCCTTCAAGCCGCAGCTGGTCACCCGCGTGGTGATCTGGCTGATCGCCCTCTACGCGATCTACGCCGCCACCCAATTGGGATTCTCCTGGGAGCGCTTCTCCTCGGGTCTCGGCAACGGCGCCAAGTTCCTCGGCCGCATGTTCCCGCCTGACCTGTCCAAGGGCGACATCCTCTGGGGCGGCATCAAGGAAACCCTGCAGATCGCCGTGCTGGCCTCGCTCTTCGGTATCCTGCTGTCGCTGCCCATCGGCCTCATGGGGGCACGCAACCTGATGCCGGCATGGATCTCCTGGCCCGCACGCGCACTGGTGTCGGTCTGCCGTTCGCTGCATCCGGTGATCGTGGCCATCCTGTTCGTCAAGGCGGTCGGTTTTGGTGCCCTGGCCGGCGTGCTGGCGTTGATCGTGGCGTCCATCGGTTTCATCGGCAAGCTCTTCGCCGAAGCCATCGAAGAGATTTCCATCAAGCAGGTCGAAGCCATCCGCGCCACCGGTGCCTCGTTCATGAACGTGATCCTGTTCGGCGTCCTGCCGCAGGTGATGTCGCGCTTCGTCGGTTTCTCCACCTACCAGCTCGATTCCAACCTGCGCAACTCCACCATGGTCGGCATCGTCGGCGCCGGTGGCGTGGGCGGCGTGCTGTTCTCCGCCTTCCAGCGCTTCGACTACGACTTCGTGCTCACCATCCTGGTCACCATCATCACCATCATCGTCGTCGGCGAACTGCTGGCGAACTCGGTCAAGAAGGTCTTCAATGTCTGATACCGTCCTCTCCCGTCCCCCGGCCGCACTCACTCCGGCCGAGCGCGAATGGCAGCGTCACACGCCGCTGCAGCGCGTGCTGCGCTTCACGGTGTGGCTGGTCATCGCGCTGGCCGTGGTGCAGTCGCTGCGCTATATCGAAATCATCCCCGAGTTCCTCTACGATGCACCGGAACAGATGAGCGACATGCTCTCCCGCATGTGGCCCGTCGACTGGGAATACTTCGGCACGGACGTGAAGGCCGGCCTGATCGAGACCCTGCACATCGCCACCCTCGGCACCCTGCTCTCCATTGTCCTGGCCATTCCCTTCGGTCTGCTGGTCGCGCCCAATCTGACCCGCAACCGTGCCTTGAACCTGTTCGCCCGCATCGTGCTGGTGGCCAGCCGCTCGGTCAATTCGCTGGTCTGGGCGCTGCTGTTCCTGGCCATCTTCGGACCCGGCCCGCTGGCGGGCACCCTGGCCATCGCCTTCCGCTCCATCGGCTTCGTCGGCAAGATGGCTGGCGAAACCATCGAGCAGATGCCGCGTGGTCCGATCGAAGCCCTGCAGGCCTCGGGTGCCAGCAAGTTCTCCGAAATCTGGTACGGCTACTGGCCGCAGTTGAAGCCGGCCTTCATGTCCATCGTGCTGCTGCGCTGGGATATCAACGTGCGTGAATCGGCCGTGCTCGGCATCGTCGGCGCCGGTGGCGTGGGCATGGTGCTGGACACCGCCCTGAACCTGTTCCAGTGGCCGCGCGTGGCCACCGTGCTGGTCTCCATCTTCGCCATCGTGATCGTCACCGAAGTGGTGGTGACCCAGATCCGCAAGCGCATTCTCTAATCCTGAAGCGAGGCCCGCATGAAAGCACGAGGCACCGAAGGCATCACCTATCCCCCGCAATACGACCTGCTGGTGGTCGGCGGCGGCATCAACGGCGCCGGCATCGCCCGTGACGCCGCCGGACGCGGCCTCTCGGTGGCACTGTGCGAGCAGCACGACCTGGCGCAGCACACCTCGTCGTCCTCCAGCAAACTGATACACGGTGGCCTGCGCTACCTGGAGCACTACGAGTTCGGCCTCGTGCGCAAGGCCCTGATTGAACGCGAAGTGCTCCTGCGCAGCGCTCCCCACATCATGTGGCCGTTGCGCTTCGTCATGCCGCACGACCAGGGCCAACGCCCGGCCTGGCTGATCCGCCTGGGCATGTTCCTCTACGACCACCTGGCCCGGCGCGAACTGCTGTCCGGCTCGCGTGCGCTGGACCTGCGCCGTCACCCCTCGGGCGCACCTCTGAAGTCGCAGTTCACCCGTGGCTTCGTCTATTCCGATGGCTGGGTGGATGACGCGCGCCTGGTGGTATTGAACGCCATGGACGCCGCCGAAAAAGGCGCCCACATCATGACCCGCACCCGCTGTGAATCCCTGAGCCGCCAGGACCAGGGCTGGCAAGCCATGCTGCGGCGCGCCGATGGTCATGCCATGCAGGTGCGCGCACGTTGCGTGGTCAACGCCGCCGGTCCCTGGGTGGCCCAGTTCCTGGGCGACGCAGCCCACGTGCACTCCAGCAAATCGGTACGTCTGGTCAAGGGCAGCCACATCGTGGTCAAGCGCCTGTTCGACCACGACCATGCCTACATCTTCCAGAATCCGGATGGCCGCATCGTCTTCGCCATCCCCTACGAACGCGACTTCACCCTGATCGGCACCACCGATATCGAATACAAGGGCAAGGTGGAAAACGTCGCCATTTCCGAGGACGAGATCGGCTACCTGTGCCAGCTCGCCAATCGCTATTTCGACAAGCCCATCACCCCGGCCGACGTGGTCTGGTCCTACTCCGGCGTACGTCCGCTACTGGAAGATGCCGCCGCCGATGCCTCGGCCGTCACGCGCGACTACCAGCTCGACCTGAACACCCAGGGCGCCCCGCTGCTCTCCGTCTTCGGCGGCAAGATCACCACCTTCCGCAAGCTGGCTGAGGAGGCGGTGGACATGCTCGCCCCCACACTGGGCAACCAGCGCGGCGCCTGGACCGAGGGCGGCTGTCTGCCGGGCGGCGACCTGTTCGGCACGAAGCCGGCCAACCGTTCTGTGCGCCAGTTCGATCAATACGTTTCAAGTCTGCAGCAGCAGTACTACTGGCTGCCGGCATCACTGTTGCAGCGATACGCGCGCGCCTACGGCAGCCGCACGCATGGGCTGCTGGAAGGAAAGAAGACCTTGGAAGAGATGGGAGAAGAGATTCTGGGCGGGCTCTACGCCGCCGAGGTGGACTATCTGTTGCGCCACGAATGGGCCACCAGCGCGGCCGACATCCTGTGGCGGCGTTCCAAGCTCGGCCTGCATTTCCCCAAGGGCAGCGAGGCCGTGCTGGACGCCTGGCTGGCCGCGCGCGGCAGCCAGCCGGAGGTAGAACAATCGCTTCAGGCAGCCAGCAGGTAGGCACCCACGGCGGCGATACCCACGCCGCCGATGCGCACTAAGCGATCGGCCATCTTCTGGCCGGCCACCAGGCCGATACCCAGACCGGCCGCATGCAGCAACGCGGTCGCGGCAATGAAGCCGGCGCCATACAGGGCGGCCGAGCTACCGTGCGGCAGCTCTGCACCGTGGGCATAGCCATGGAACATGGCAAACAGCGACACCACCAGCGTGCTGCCCCACAGCGGCATGCGCACCGCAAACGCGATCAGCAGACCCAACACCGCCACCGACGCGGCGATCCCGGTTTCCACGGCAGGCACCTGCAGGCCAGTGAAGGCCAGCAACGCGCCCACCACCATCATCAGCGGGAAGGCCAGCGGCAGCACCCACAGGGCGCGCTGCTTGCTTTGTGCCGCCCACAGGCCCACCGCCAGCATGGCCAGCAGGTGATCCACGCCCGAGAACGGGTGGGCGAAGCCGGCGGCCATGCTGGCCGTGGCATCCATGGTCGAACCGGGATGGCCCGGGTGAGCCAGCGCGGAGCCGGCCGCCAGTGCGGTGACGGCCAGCACGCCCAGGCGGGCGCGGGTCTTGGTGGTGAGTGCAAACATGATTTCTCCTTGGCAGATGCAGCAAATACGGCAGGTTCGTTGGAATCGGGGGGGACTTAGTTCTTTGGCTTCTGGTCCAGCAAGCCCTGCTTGCGGATGTACTCGATCACCTTCTCCACCCCATCGCCACTACGCAGGTTGGTGAACACGAAGGGGCGTTCGCCACGCATGCGCTTGGCATCGGCCGCCATGATATCGAGATTTGCGCCCACATAGGGCGCCAGGTCGGTCTTGTTGATGATCAGCAGGTCGGAGCGGGTGATGCCGGGGCCGCCCTTGCGCGGGATCTTCTCGCCACCGGCCACGTCGATCACGTAGATGGTCAGGTCCGACAGCTCGGGGCTGAAAGTGGCCGCCAGGTTGTCGCCACCGGACTCCACCAGGATCAGGTCCAGGTCGGGGAAGTCGGCGCTCATGCGGGCGATCGCCTCCAGGTTGATCGAGGCATCTTCGCGGATGGCCGTGTGCGGGCAACCACCGGTCTCCACCCCCATCAGGCGATCGGCCGGCAGCGCATCGGCGCGCAGCAGGATCTCCATGTCTTCCTTGGTGTAGATGTCATTGGTGATGACGGCCATGTCGTAATGGTCGCGCATGCGCTTGCACAGCATTTCGCACAGCGCCGTCTTGCCGGAACCGACCGGGCCGCCGATGCCCACGCGCAGCGGATTGGAAGTGGAATTGCTCATGGTTGTCTCTTGGTTCGTGTAGCTACGTTAATGATATAAATGATCAGGAGCGATAGATGCGGCTGTACTGCACCTCATGCTGCATCGACAGCAGAGACAGCCCCGGCGCCCAGTTGCACAGATCATCATCGTCCAGCGTCAGCGCCGTCGCCGCCGCCTTCTCCAGCTCCGGCTGCAGCGACAGCAAGATGCGCTGCCCTGCCACCTGACCCAGCGGCACCGTCTTCACGCAGGCCAGCACCTGGTTCTCGGCCCAGGCGAAGAGCATGCCTAGCACCGCCGCCTCCCGTGGTACCTGCAGCGCCACCGTGGCAAAGGCCAGTGCTGTGGGCAGCGGTACTTCCGGCTGTGCCTGCAACAGCGCCAGCAGCTCGGCATCGCCCAGCTTCAGGTCGGCGACCAGCTTGCCCAGCGAATAACCCATCTGGATGGTCTCGGCGCGAAACTCCGAGGTGTCGCGTGCCGCCACGAAGCGCTCGGTCCAGCGCGTGATTGCCTCGGCATCGCGAGATTCAAAGGCCGCCACCAGTCGCGCAAAGATAGGCGCCTCGAAGCGCGCCACCACCTCATGCAGCGCATGGCCGATCCAGTCGCGTGCCGCCGCTTCGCTGTTGACCCGCCCGTTCTCGATGGCCGCCTCCAGCCCTTGCGAATAGCTGTAGGCGCCGATCGGCAGGGACGGGCTGCTCAGTTGCAGCAGATGCAGCAAGGCGCTGGCGTGCATGGATCAGCCCTCGTCCTTCTTGTCGCTGGGCCGGTGGATCTTCTGACGCAGCGGGATCGGCGCCAGCGGATTGTGATGATGGTCGTCACCGTGATGGTGATGACCACCGCCATAGGCCCCGGCTTCCGGTTCGAAGGCGGCTTCTTCTTCCGACACGCGTGCGCCCAGCCCCTCCAGCATTTCCTTGAGCACCGGGTCCTTGCGGATGCGCAGGAAGCCCACGCCCCCCGCATGGCCGATATGCGCCTGGGTGTGACGATTGCCGAGGTGGAAGGCGCAGCGCAGCAGCAGGTGCGCGTCGGCCGCATCGACCCGGTAGGTGGCCTCGGCCTTGGCGATGATCTTGACCACGCGGCCATCGTCGCCGCGCAGCAGGTCGCCATCGCGCAGCACGGTACCGCGCACGGTGAACACCGCCACATCCTCGCCCGAGCGCAGCGTGGCGCGCAGGCGACTCTTCTCGCGCTGGTCGTAGGGCAGTTCCAGTTCACCGTCGATCTGCGCGGCCTGGTCTATCTTGGTATTGAGAGTCAGCATGAAAGATTCTAAAGAAATCAGAACAGGAAATAACGCTGCGCCAGCGGCAGCGACACCGCCGGCTCGCACACCAGCAGCTCGCCGTCGGCACGCACTTCATAGGTCTCGGAATCGACTTCCATCTTCGGCGTGGCACCGTTATGGATCATGTCGCGCTTGCGCAGGTTGCGCATGTTCTTCACCGCCACCACCGGCTTGTTGAGCTTCAGTTGCTCGCCGATTCCGGCGTCGAAGGCGGCCTGCGAAACGAAGGTCATAGACGTCTTCAAGCCACCGCCATAGGCGCCGAACATCATCCGGTAATGCACCGGCTGCGGCGTCGGGATGGAGGCATTCGGGTCACCCATCTGGGCCGCCGCGATCATGCCGCTCTTCAAGATCATCGAGGGCTTGGCACCGAAGAAGGCTGGCTTCCACAGCACGATGTCGGCGATCTTGCCCACCTCCAGCGACCCCACCACGTGCGAGATGCCGTGGGTGATGGCCGGGTTGATGGTGTATTTGGCGATGTAGCGCTTGATGCGGAAGTTGTCGTTGCGGGACGTATCTTCCTTCAGCGAACCGCGCTGCACCTTCATCTTGTGCGCGGTCTGCCAGGTGCGCAGGATCACTTCCCCGACGCGGCCCATGGCCTGCGAGTCGGAAGACATCATCGAGATCGCGCCGATGTCATGCAGGATATCCTCGGCGGCAATCGTCTCGCGGCGGATGCGCGATTCGGCGAAGGCGATATCCTCGGCAATGGCCGGGTCCAGGTGATGGCAGACCATCAGCATGTCCAGGTGCTCGTCCAGCGTATTGACCGTGAACGGGCGGGTCGGGTTGGTGGAGGACGGCAGCACGTTGCCCTCGCCCACGGCCGCAATGATGTCCGGTGCGTGACCACCACCGGCGCCTTCGGTGTGGAAGGTGTGGATGGTACGGTCCTTGAAGGCGGCCAGGGTGTGCTCCAGGAAGCCGCCTTCGTTCAGGGTATCGGTGTGGATGGCCACCTGGATGTCCATGCGGTCGGCCACCGTCAGGCAGTTGTCGATGGCCGCCGGGGTCGAGCCCCAGTCCTCGTGCAGTTTCAGGCCAATGGCACCGGCGCGGATCTGTTCTTCCAGCGGCAGCGGCAGGCTGACATTGCCCTTGCCGAGGAAGCCCAGGTTCATCGGGAAGGCGTCGGCTGCTGCCAGCATCGAATGGATGTGCCAGGGACCGGGCGTGCAGGTGGTGGCCGCCGTGCCCACGGCCGGACCGGTGCCGCCACCCAGCATGGTGGTCACGCCGCTCATCAGCGCTTCCTCGATCTGCTGCGGACAGATGAAGTGGATGTGGCTGTCGATGCCGCCGGCGGTGACGATCATGCCTTCGCCGGCAATGATCTCGGTCGCGCCGCCGATGGCCATGGTCACGCCGGGCTGGATGTCCGGATTGCCGGCCTTGCCGATGCCGGCGATCTTGCCCGACTTGATGCCGATGTCAGCCTTGACGATGCCCCAGTGATCGACGATGAGCGCATTGGTGATGACGGTATCCATCACGTCGGCATGGGCGCGCTGCGATTGGCCCATGCCATCGCGGATCACTTTGCCGCCGCCGAATTTCACTTCCTCGCCGTAGACCGTATAGTCCTTCTCCACTTCCAGGAACAGCGCGGTATCGGCCAGGCGCACGCGGTCGCCGACGGTGGGGCCGAACATCTCGGCATAGGCCGAGCGGGAAATCTTGCTCATTTGGTCTGTCCCTTCTTCTCCGTGCCGACATTGGCTTTCAGCTTGCCCATCACCAGTGCATTGAAACCATAGACGCGGCGGTCCCCCGCCAGCGCTACCAGTTCCACCGTGCGCTCCTGGCCCGGCTCGAAGCGCACTGCCGTGCCGGCGGCGATGTTCAGGCGCATGCCATAGGCCACGGAGCGCTCGAAGCGCAGCGCCGGATTGGTCTCGTAGAAATGGAAGTGGGAACCCACCTGGATCGGCCGGTCGCCGCTGTTGGCCACCGTCACGGTGGCCGTGGGACGGCCGGTATTGAGTTCGATGTCGCCGGGTTCGACCAGCATTTCGCCTGGAATCATGACGCGCTCCTCAAGGAATCGGATGGTGGACGGTGACCAGCTTGCTGCCGTCGGGGAAGGTGGCTTCGACCTGGATGTCGGGGATCATCTCCGGCACGCCTTCCATCACATCGTTGCGGCTCAGGATGGTGGTGCCCTCGGACATCAGCTCGGCCACGGTCTTGCCGTCGCGCGCGCCTTCCATGATGGCGGCCGTGATCAGCGCCACCGCTTCCGGATAGTTGAGCTTCAGGCCACGCGCCTTGCGGCGTTCGGCCAGCAGCGCGGCGGTGAAGATCAACAGCTTGTCTTTTTCTCTTGGTGTCAGTTCCATGTTGGCTCCCGGCCGGCTGGCGGCCTTCAGTTTCTATGACTTTGCTCGTTGCTTGATGCAGTTTCTACGATGCAGCTCAGGTATTCCAGATGCGTGGGATCGCCGCTTCCCTGCCGGTGACCGCAGGCCGCAGCACCTGCCAGGCCGTATGCAGCCATTGTCGCGCCACCAGGCTGGATTGGCCCATGTAGCGGGCGATCAGCACCTGCTTCATCAGGGTGGCACCGCTGCGCCCTTCCAGTTGCAGCGCGCCGATGGTCTCGCGCAGGCGGCCCAGCAGGGCGGCATCCATGCCATCACCCACGGCGATGAGCGTACCGCAGATGGTCTGTCCGTCCAGCGCCAGCGGCCCCTGCATGGCACCCGTCTCAGCCTGCAGGCGGCCTTGCTCGAACCAGACCAGCTTGCCGCCACGGCGGATGCTGGTGCGCTGGCTCACTGCGCCGGTGTTGAAGGTTTCGCCGGAGGCGGTGCGACCAAAGCAGAGAATCTCCGCACCCAGGTAAGCGGCGTCGGCCGCCAGGGTCACTTCGTGTTCCATGCGTACATCGGCGCCATCGAAGAAGATGGTTTCTTGCGGCAACCATTCCAGCTTCGCACCTGCGCCGGCGTCCAGGCGCACCACCTGGCGCGAATGCTGGCCGTTGGCGCGATACCACTTGCCCGCACCCGGCGTGGTCAGCAGGGCATGGGCGCGTTCGCCCACCTCGGCCGTGATGGAGAGCTGGTCGCCGCCCACGATCCCGCCCGGGGGATGGACGATGATGGCATGGCAGATGGAAGGGTCTTCGGGATAGAGCGGTTTCTGCACGCGCAAGGGGCCGAAGTGCTGGCGTCGCAGCAGGCGCGTGGTGCCGCCATCGTCGGCAAAGCCCAGCGTCAGGCGTGCCTGGTCCGGCGCATGCCGCAGGGGCGCGCCCGGGGTCGCAGGGGCCGGCATGCTGGCGGGTTCCGGATGGCCGGGGAGTCGTTTCATACCTGGTTCTTCATTGCGTGGTGGGCAGCGTGCGCCGGGTCTGCCGGCCGCGAACATGCGACTTTATAGCAGACCCGCCGCAAATGCGCAGCCTTCCCGTGCGACGGTCTCAGACCGCCAGATGCTTCCTCACATCCTCGCCATCCATCTGGTCCTGCGTACCGGCCGCGACCACCTCGCCACGCGACATGACCACGAAGGTATCGGCCAGCTCGCGGGCGAAGTCGAAGTACTGCTCGCACAGCAGGATGCCGATATCGCCGCGCTGGCGCAGCAGGCTGATGACGCGCCCGATATCCTTGATGATGGAGGGCTGGATGCCCTCGGTCGGCTCATCCAGGATGATCAGCTTGGGCTCGGCCAGCAGCGCCCGGGCAATTGCCAGCTGTTGCTGCTGACCGCCGGAGAGGTCACCCCCGCGACGGTGCAGCATTTCCTTCAGTACCGGGAAGAGTTCATAGACCTCGCCCTTGATGCTGGAGGCACGACGACCCGACAGCGTGGCCATGCCCATGAGCATGTTCTCTTCCACTGTCAGGCGCGCGAAGATCTCGCGCCCCTGCGGCACGTAGGCGATGCCCAGCCGGGCGCGCTGGTGGGGCTTCAGTTTGGTGATGTCGTGGCCCTCGAACATGACATTGCCACGGGCCACCGGTAGCACGCCCATCAGGCATTTCAGCAGCGTGGTCTTGCCCACGCCGTTGCGGCCCAGCAGCGAGAGCACGCGGCCCTTCTGCACATCGAGCGAGACACCGCGCAGCGTATGCGCCGCGCCGTAATACTGGTTCAGTTCATTGACTTGCAGCATGGATGATGGTCTCCGCTCTTATCGTCCCAGGTAGACTTCGATGACGCGCTCGTTGGATTGCACCTGGCGCATGTCGCCCTCGGCCAGTACCGATCCCTCGTGCAGCACGGTCACCTTGCCACCCTGGGCAATCTCTTCGACGAAGCCCATGTCGTGTTCCACCACCATGATGGAATGCTTGCCGCGCAGCTCGTTCAAGAGCTCTGCCGTGCGCGCCGTCTCGGCGTCGGACATGCCGGCCACCGGTTCATCCAGCAACAGCAGTTGCGGCTCCTGCATCAGCAGCATGCCGATCTCCAGCCATTGCTTCTGGCCGTGCGAGAGCAGGCCGGCCAGACGATGTTCCTGGCCGTTCAGGCGGATCAGCTTGAGAATTTCCTCGATCTTGCCGATCTGTTCCGCCGACAGGCGCGCAAAGAGCGTGGTCTTGACGCGCTTGTCCATCTTCATCGCCAGTTCCAGATTCTCGAACACGGTGTGCTGCTCGAACACGGTAGGACGCTGGAACTTGCGGCCGATGCCGGCGTGCGCGATTTCATACTCGGTCATCTTGGTCAGGTCGATGGTCTGGCCGAAGAAGGCGGTGCCGGCGGTGGGCCGGGTCTTGCCGGTGATGACATCCATCATCGTGGTCTTGCCCGCGCCGTTGGGACCGATGATGCAGCGCAGCTCGCCCACCGAGATATCCAGGTTCAGGTTGTTGATGGCCTTGAAGCCATCGAAGGACACCGTGATGTTTTCCAGGTAGAGGATCGCCCCGTGGGTGGTATCGACGCCCTCGGGTTTGATGCGATCGTAGGACGTGCCGTGGTCGGCGCGCGGCGTATCGACATTGCCGCCCAGGCCGCCGATGGCGACAGCGTTTTTGCCCATGCTCTTGCCGGGTTCGATGGCACTCATGCGGCCTCCTTGGATGCGCTCGCTTCAGCCGGCGAGGCGGCGCGTTTCTTGAGTTTCTGTACCAGTCCCAGGATGCCCTGCGGCAGGAACAGCGTCACCAGGATGAAGATCAGGCCCAGCGCATACAGCCACAGGTCGGGGAAGGCCGCGGTGAACCAGCTCTTCAGGCCATTGACGGTGAAGGCGCCGATG
>PJUA01000585.1_pt1 | contig 16260 bp, 15 predicted proteins | sample 1512151 | NCBI WGS metagenome assembly PJUA01 (sample SAMN08177678, study PRJNA422409) | Soil metagenome, whole genome shotgun sequencing project. | isolation source: Soil enriched on filter paper: beechwood xylan treatment | place: USA: Madison | collected 2015-01-15
GACCACGCCGGTGGCGCCATAGACCTGGACATCCAGCCCGTTTAGGCCATCCACCCCCGACCGCCGCAGGGCGCGCTCGACCACCGCGACCATGGCGGCGGCGGTGGTGAAGGCGCCGGACGGGTCGGCGAAGACCGAGATTTGGAAGGGCGGGAACATCGCCTTGCGCGCGACGTCGAGCATGTCCAGCGCCATCGCCGCGTCGCGCCCGCCGATGAAAAGGCCGGTGCGCACCGCGTTCTTCGGATCGCGGGAGAACATGGCGTCCTGGGTCAGCGCCTCGACCTGGGCGGTCTCGATACCGGTGTAGGGGACCACCGTGTCGATGCCGGCATCCACCGCCATGTTGACGTCGAACGGGCTGACATTCGCCAGCGGCGTGATCATGTGCAGCACGTAAGGGGCGCCCATGCCTGCCTCCATTTCAGTCGTTCACCGGCCAATTGTCGGCCAATTGTTCAACAGCGCGCTCATTCACCCGCGGCGCGCCGGATCGGGGGCGCCGGTTCCGCATCGGCCGACAGGTTCCGCACCGTCGCGCCGACATTCCGCCCGCGGCAGACCATCACCTCCAGCGGCGAACCGGCCCAACGCACGCGCATCTCGCCGGCCAGCCGCTCCGCCAGCGCCGCGTCGCCGACGATGGCGAAGCAGGTCGGCCCCCACGAGCTTTGGCCGACTCCGGCGATCCCCTGTGCCTCCAGCCATGCCAGCGCCTCGGCCACCAGCGGGCTGGTAAAACGTCCGCCCTGGGCCGGGGCGAAATGGTCGCCGACCGTGCGCTGAAGCTCGCCGATGGCCTGCCCGAACCGCTCCACATCGCGCTCGGCCAGCGCCGGCAGCGCAACCATCAGCATCAGCCGGCAGAGATGCGCCGCGGCGTCGGGCGGAAAGGGCGGCAGCCGGCGGAAGGCTTCGACTTCCGGTGCGCCGTGCAGCCCGTGGCCGCCGCGATGAAGCAGCAGCAGGATGCGCCAATCGTCGGGGAAGGGCGCCCGCGCGATCACCGGCGGTGCGGCATCCAGCCCGCCCCGGCCACCGTCCAGCAGCACCCCGCCCTGCTCGAAGGCAGCCAGCCCGATGCCGGAGCGTGCCCCCCGCTCCAAGGCGCGGGCCAGATCGCGGGCGGCGGTGCCCCGCCCCTCCAGGCAGGTGAGCGCCGTAGCGACCGCGAGATCCGTTTGAGTGCCGGAGCCCAAGCCGACATGGGGCGGAATCGCCTCCTCCACCATCACGTCGACGGCATCCGGCAGGCCTGCTTCCCGGCCCAGCCGTTCGATGCTGCGGCGGACGCGGTCGGCCGATGGCCCGCTGACCGTCAGCCTGTCGGCCGGGCGGGCGCGCAGGACGATGGCCGGCCGGTCGATGGCGATGCCAAGACTGCCGAAGCGGCGTCCCAACCCGCCATTGAGATCGACGAAGCCGGCATGCAGGCGTGCAGGCGCACGGACCCATACCTCTCCTATCCGATTGCGCTGGTGGCTCATCTGCATTCCCTTTGCGCGGGTCACCGCACAATGTTAGCGTTACGAACAAAATTGTCCGTAGCGCGAACGAGTATCCACGCGCGGTAACCCAAACGGGGCACGGAAACACAGGGAGGAAAACGGGCATGACCGGACCGCTCTGCCTGCCGATGATCGACCATGGCCGAATATTGTCGACTCTATTCCGGGCCTTGTGCTTGAGCGCCCCCTGGCGAAGACCGCCACTCTTCTCGAACTAGTCGGATTGACTGCGTTTTTCTGCAAAAGCGACTTTCCGCTCAGCCGAATTGGGGGCCATGACCTTCCACCCCGACATTCTCTGTCCGTTCTGCGGCCTCGGCTGCGGTGACATCGGAATCGACCTGGACGATTCCGGCATCGCTCCCCGGCCCAGCGGCTGTCCGCAAGCCGACCGGCTGTTCCGCCGATCCGCAACGGTGCCGACAGACGCCCGCATGGCCGGAGCCGCCGTTTCCATCGACGATGCCGTTGCCGAGGCAGCCCGGCTGCTGGGCGCCAGCCGCGCACCGCTGATCGCCGGGCTGGCGACCGATGTGGATGGCGTGCTTTCCGCCCTGACTCTGGCCGAACGCATCGGCGCGACGGTGGACCATGAGCGGTCCGACGCGCTGTTCCGCAATCTGGCGGTCCTGCGCCGCTTCGGCTGGTCGACCACCACGCTGGCAGAGCTGCGCAACCGCTGCGACCTCGTCCTCGTCATTGGCCCGGACCCGGCCGCCGCCTTTCCCCGCCTGTGGGAGCGCTGGGTGGTCCCGGAACCGGCCTTCGTGCCCGACGGAGCGCGGAGCGTCGTTTTCCTGGGTGGGAAGCCCATGCCGGAGACGGCGCAACTCCTGGGCGGGCAAATCGAAACGATCGATCCGGGGGCCGCGGATCTCGCCACGCTGGTCGCCGGGCTGCGGACGGCCCTGGCCGGCAGGGCGGCGGCTGGCGACCCGATGACCGGACTGGCGGCCCGGCTGCGCGCTGCCCGCTATGCGGTGGTGGTCTGGGCGGCGGGTCTGTTCCAGGGGCCGCAGCCGGACATGGTCGTGGAAGGGTTGGTCCGGCTGATCCGTACCGTGGACGGCACCACCCGCTGCGCCGGGCTTCCGCTGTCCGGTGCCGACAACGTGATCGGCGCCAATCAGGCCTCCGGCTGGCGCACCGGCTTTCCCTTGCGCACCGGCTTCGACGGCGGCGTGCCGACGCACGATCCGGAACGGTTCGACTGGCGCCGCCGCCTGCAGGATGCCGACGTGACGCTATGGATTTCCGCCTTCCGCCCGGAGATGCCGGAATTCAGCACCAACGGCGCCGTCATCATGCTGGCGCCGCCGGAAATGGCCATGACTCCCGAACCGGCGCTGTTTATCCCGGTGGGAACGCCGGGCATCGATCATGCCGGCGACGTGTTCCGCGCCGACAGCGTGGTGGCGCTGCATGCCGGAATGCTGATCGACCGCGGCCTGCCCAGCGTTGCCGACGTGATCGGCCGCATCCTGGCAGCGCTGGACCAGACCGCCACAGTCAAGGAGACCGCCGGATGCTGACCAAGCTTGCCGGCGGGCGCGTGTTCGACCCGGCCAACGGCCGCCACGGCGAGGTCGCCGACCTCTGGCTGCGCGACGACCGCGTCACCGCCGATCCGGGGCCGGGCGCCACGCCCGACGCGGTGTATGACGTGACCGGCAAAGTGGTGATGGCCGGCGCCATCGACATCCACAGCCACATCGCCGGCGGCAAGGTCAATCTCGCCCGCATGCTGATGGGGGAGGAGCACGACCGGCACCGCTTCGCCGGCAGCGCTTGCGGCTGCGGCGGGGGAAGCGGCATCGCCACACCCTCCACCCACACCACCGGCGCCCGCTATATCGAGATGGGATTCACCGCCGCCTTCGAGCCGGCGATGCTGGGGTCCAACGCCCGGCACGCGCATCTGGAGATGAGCGACATCCCCTATATCGACACCGGCGGCTATCTGGTGCTGGGAAACGACGATTTCCTGCTGGACCTGATCGCCACCAACGCCGGGCAGGCGGCGGTCAACGATTATGTCGCCTGGATGCTGACGGCGACACAGAGCCTTGCCGTCAAGGTCGTCAATCCCGGCGGCATCAACGCCTTCAAGTTCAACGCCCGCAAGCTCGACCTCGACGAGGCCGGGCCGCACTACGGCGTCACGCCGCGCACCGTCCTGACCGTGCTGGCCCGCGCCGTGTACGAATTGGGGCTGCCCCACCCGCTGCATGTCCATGGCTGCAACCTGGGCATTCCCGGCAACGTGGCGACGACACTCGACACCATCCAGGCGGCGTCGGGCCTGCCCATGCACATGACGCACATCCAGTTCCACAGCTACGACACGGCGGGCGACCGCAAGTTTTCTTCCGGCGCCGCGGCGCTGGCGGAGGCGGTGAACCGGACGCCGACGCTGTCGGTGGACATCGGGCAGGTGATGTTCGGCCAAACGGTAACCGCGTCGGCCGATACCATGGCGCAGCGCCACACCGCCCCGCTTGCCCATCCCCGCAAATGGCTGGCGATGGACATCGAATGCGAGGCGGGATGCGGCGTGGTGCCCTTCCGCTATCGCGATAATTCCTATGTCAACGCGCTGCAATGGGCGATCGGGCTGGAGCTGTTCCTGCTGCTCGACGATCCATGGCGGGTGTTCCTGACCACCGACCATCCGAATGGCGCACCCTTCACCTTCTATCCGGAGCTGATCCGGCTGTTGATGGACCGCGATTACCGTCTGGCGAAGCTGGCGGAGATCCATCCCGACGCGCCGGCCCACACCACGCTGGGCTCCATCACCCGCGAATACACGCTCCCCGAGATCGCCATCATGACCCGCGCCGCGCCGGCCCGCATCCTGGGGCTCGCCGACCGCGGCCACCTGGCGCCGGGTGCGTCGGCCGACGTTACGGTCTACAGCGATCTGCCCGACCGCCGTGCCATGTTCGAGCGCCCCGATCTGGTCTTCAAGAGCGGCCGGCTGGTGGTGCGGGACGGGGCGCTGGTGGCGATGGCGCAGGGCTGCACCCATGTCGTCCGTCCCGGCTTTGACGATTTGATCGAGCGCCGCATCGCCCGCTATTTCGACGAGCGCATCGGCCTGCCGATCAAGCATTTCCGCATCCAGGACGCGGAGATCCGCCACGGAGCCGGTCCGCAGCTTCACCCCTGCCGGCGGCGGGAGGTGCCGTGATGGCGGAGATGCAGATCAACGGCGTACGCATCGAGGACACCTTCGCCGAGGCGTTCCCGATGACCTACACACGGCTGGTCATCACCGCCGACACGCCCGCCTGGGTCGATGCGGCAACCTCCAGCCTGACCGGCTTCGCCACCTCCGTCATCGGCTGCGGCTGCGAGGCGGCGGTGGAACGCCTGCTGACACCGGAGGAGACGCCGGACAGCCGGCCGGGAGCCGCGGTGATGATCTTCGGCATGTCCACCGGTGACCTCGCCAAGCTTGTCGTCAACCGCGTCGGGCAATGCGTCATGACCTCGCCGGGGTCGGCCTGCTATGCCGGACTTCTCCAGGGGACCAAGCGCATCCCGCTCGGCAATGGACTGCGCTACTTCGGCGACGGGCACCAGATCTCCAAGAAGTTCGGCGACCGCCGCTTCTGGCGCCTGCCGGTGATGGACGGAGAGTTCGTCTGCGAAGACAGCGTCGCCGTGGCCAAGGGGATCGGCGGCGGCAACTTCCTGATTCTGGCCGCCAGCCACCGCCAGTGCCTCGCCGCGGCGGAGGCGGCGGTCGCGGCGATCCGGTCGCTGCCGGGCGTCATCCTGCCCTTCCCCGGCGGCGTGGTGCGCTCAGGCTCCAAGGTCGGATCGAAATACAAGGCGCTGATCGCCTCCACCAACACGCGCTTCTGCCCGACCCTGCGGGCAGTCGAACCTGAAACCCTGCTCTCCCCGGACGTCGAGGCGGTGCTGGAGCTGGTGCTGGACGGCACAGACGAGGCGGCGATCCGCGCCGGCATGCGGGCCGGCATCGCAGCCGCCGCAGCCGGCGGCACGGCGGCCGGCGTCCTGGCGATCACCGCAGGCAATTATGGCGGAAAACTCGGGCCGCACCACTTCCACCTCCACGAGGTGATGGCATGAGCGGCCTGACCCTGACCTTCCGCGGCGATGCCGGGACGATTGTGGACATGTCCGCCCTGCTGCCTGAAAGGCTCGCCGGCCAGACGGCGGAAGACATCGCCGGACTGCCGCTGCCTCGCGGCGGCGGGGTGACGACGGTCGGCGAAATGTTCGAGCTTTCGGCCGGCGATGCGGCCGAAGCGATGCTGATCCGGCCGGGGGAGGCCGTTCTGCACCGGGTCGGTGCCGGCATGGCGTCCGGCCGCATCCTTGTCGAGGGCGATGTCGGAAGCCACGCCGGCGCCGGGATGAGCGGCGGCCTGCTGCGCATTACGGGCAATGCCGGCGACGCGCTGGGCGGTGCCCTGCCCGGCCTGCCGCTTGGGATGCGGGGCGGGCTGATCAGCGTCGGCGGCAGCGCCGGGGACCGCACGGCCGAGCGGATGCGGCGGGGGATCGTCGTCGTCGACGGCACGGTCGGCGCCTATGCCGCCGGCTTCATGGTGGCCGGAACGCTGGCAGCCGGAGGGGGATGCGGCCCGCATCCGGGCTTCGGCATGCGGCGCGGCACGCTGCTGCTGGGTCGGCGGCAGGATGCGGTGCCCGATGGCTTCGCCGATGGCGGTACGCGTGACTGGCTGTTCCTGCATCTGCTGCGGCGTGGATTGGAGGGGACCGGAAGCTGGTTCGAGCGTGCGGGAACCACCCGCGCCCATCGGTTCATCGGCGACCTTGCGGAAGGAGGGCATGGTGAAATTCTGGCGATGGCCTGAACGACGATCCCGCTTATCGATGTGCCGCCTTGCGGCTGTGGTTCTGCCGGCCATCGGCTTGCTGGCCCTTGCATCGCCGGCCATGGCCCAGGGGACCGGTCGGCAGGACGCCGGCACGAAGGTGATGCTGATCGGCTATCTCGCCCGCCAGGAGGACCCGCGCACGCCGCTGAGCTTCCTGGAGCCGGTCGCCACCGACGAGGGGCTTCAGGGCGCACGGCTGGCGCTGGCCGACAACAACACAACGGGCCAGTTCCTCAATCAGAGCTACCGGCTGGTGGAACAGGTGCTGCCGCAGGATGGCGACATCTCCGCCGGGGTGAAGGCGCTGGCCGACGAGGGGGTGCGGTTCGTCGTTGCCGACCTGCCGGCTGACGCGCTGCTCGCCGCCGCCGACCGGCCGGAAGCGAAGTCCATGCTGTTGTTCAACGCGCGCGCCACCGACGACGCGCTGCGCAACGACCAGTGCCGGGCCAACATCCTGCACACCGCCCCCAGCCGGCGCATGCTGGCCGACGCGCTGGCGCAATATCTCGCCTGGAAGAAATGGACGCGGTGGAGCCTGCTGACCGGCCGCGATCCCGGCGATGCGCTCTATGCCGAGGCCGTCCGCCGCGCGGCCAAGCGCTTCGGCGGCCGGATCACCGACGAGAAATCCTGGACCTTCGACACCGGAAACCGGCGCACCGACACGGGCGTCACCACCATCCAGTCGGACATCCCGCTCGCGACCCAGGGGCCGGACTATGACGTGCTGATCGTCGCCGACGAGGCGGGCGATTTCGGCGACTATCTCGACGGCCGCACCTGGTATCCGCGCCCGGTCGCCGGCACCCAGGGGCTGACCGCCACCGCTTGGTCGCGGGTGAACGAGCAGTGGGGCGCCACCCAGTTGCAAAACCGCTTCGAAAAGCTGGCCGGCCGCTGGATGACGCCACGTGACTATGCCGCCTGGCTCGCCGTGCGCAGCATCGGGGAGGCCGCCGCCCGCACCAACGCCACCAGCTTCGACGACCTGACCGCCTATCTGCACAGCCCCGATTTCGAACTGGCCGGCTTCAAGGGCGAGGCCCTCTCCTTCCGCGCCTGGAACGGGCAGATGCGCCAGCCCATCCTGATCGCCGGGCCGCGGATGCTGGTTTCGGTGTCACCACAGGAGGGATTTCTGCACCCCGTGACACCTCTCGATACGCTCGGCGACGATGCGCCGGAAAGCAAATGCCGTCTCAACCGATAGGGCGGGCCACTCCATGCGATTCCTGCTGTCCTACACCCTGCTTCTTCTCGCCGGTCCGGTCATGTTGGCCGAGCCCGTGTTCGCCGAAACCATCTTCGTGTCCAACGAGAAGGACAACCAGATCGCCGTGGTCGACGGCGACAGCCTGCAAATCAAGAACAAGATCAAGGTCGGCCGCCGACCACGTGGCATCACGCTGAGCGCCGATGGGACGCAGCTCTTTGTCTGTGTCGGCGACGACAATCGCATCGACGTGGTGGACATCGCCAGCGGCAAGGTCGTCCACACCCTGCCCTCCGGGCCGGATCCGGAGCTGTTCGTGCTGTCTCCGGACGGCAAGAAGCTCTATGTCGCCAACGAGAACGACAACATGGTGACGGTCATCGACGTCGCCGACCGGAAGGCCATCGGCAACATCCAGGTCGGCGTCGAGCCGGAGGGAATGGGGATCAGCCCGGACGGCAAGATCCTGGTCAACACCTCCGAAACCACCAACATGGCGCACTTCATCGACACGGAGAAACACAACGTCATCGGCAATGTGCTGGTGGACAGCCGGCCGCGCGTCGCCCGTTTCACCGACGACGGCAAACAGGTTTGGGTGTCGAGCGAGATCGGCGGCACGGTCAGCGTGATCGATCCGGCGGCGCTCAAGGTGATCAAGAAGATCAAGTTCGAGGTCACCGGCGTCCGGCGCGAAGCCATCCAGGCGGTGGGCATCCAGATGACCAAGGACGGCAAGCGCGCCTTCGTGGCGCTGGGACCGGCCAACCGGATCGCCGAGATCGACACCGGCAGCTTCGAGGTGAAACGCTATTTCCTGGTCGGGCAGCGTGTCTGGAACCTCGCCTTCTCCCCCGACGAGAAGCGGCTCTACACCACCAACGGCATCAGCAACGACCTGTCGGTGATCGACCTGGAGCGCAACAAGGTGATCAAGAGCATTCCGGTCGGCGGCGCGCCCTGGGGCATCGTTGTCAAGCCGTGAGCTGACGGAACCCGGAACCGGAACGCCCGGTTGATGGGGGATGGCCGGGTGCGTCGGCGACCTTGGCCGACGGCCCGACGCGGCGCGCGGCAGGGACCTACGGGTCCTGATCCGCCGTGCCGGAACCGTCCATTCCCGGAGACATGCGATGAAGCACTTCACGACCCTGCCCCTGACCGGCCTTGCGTTGGCTGCCGGCCTCGCCATTGCCGCAATGCCCGCTTCGGCCCAGACCGGCAGCAACTCGAACGACAACTCCACTGGCACCACCACCCAGAACGCTCCGGCCGGGACCAGCGGACAGCTGCCGCCCGACTCCCTGCCCGGCAAGCGCCAGGGCGCCATCGGTGGTGCGCCGGTGTCGCAGGGCAGTTCCGGCTCCTCGACCGAAGGCACCACCTCGCCGACCGGAAAGCTGCCAGACGATTCCCTGCTGAAGGAGCGTCAGGGGACGATCAGCGGGCATCCGGTCACCCAGGGCGGCTCGGGCCAATCGGATGACAAGAAGGACGAGCAATAGCCGGCACCTCTCGCCCGGCTTCGTGACGTGATCGCGGCCGCTGCCACCGAAGATGGGGTAGCACTGTCCGAAAGGCCGTGCCATCCCGGTCAGGACCAGCGAAGCGGGAAGGCGGCGGCTGCGATTTCAAGTTACTCCGAACCTCTTTTGAGAGTTTGTTAGCAAAACAAACAAGATGCCATAATGGCTGCCGTGACCGACGCCGTGCCCGCAGGTATCCAGTGAACAGTCATGCTGGATCCGTGTGGCCGGCGTGCCCCGCATGACCTGCGGCGGTCCTCCAATGATTTCAAAATGCATGGGAGAAAGCGGCGATGGGCATGTGGCAGGGGTCATCCCCGAAAATCAATCGTGTGCTGGTGGGCGAATCGCTGGTCGGCGACGGCAATGAGGTCGCGCATATCGACCTGATCATGGGGCCGCGCGGCAGTGCCGCCGAAACCGCCTTCTGCAATGCGCTGACCAACAACAAGGACGGCTTCACCAGCCTTCTGGCGGTCATCGCCCCCAATCTGCAATGCAAGCCCTCGACCATCCTGTTCAACAAGGTGACGATCAAGGGCGCGGAGCAGGCGGTGCAGATGTTCGGCCCGGCCCAGCACGGCGTCGCCAAAGCGGTCGCCGACTGCGTCGCCGCAGGAACCATCCCGCAGGACGAGATCGACAACATCTTCATCTGCGTCGGTGTCTTCATCCATTGGGAGGCCAAGGACAACGCCAAGATCCAGGATTACAATTACCGCGCCACCAAGGAAGCGATCGAACGCGCGGTGTCGGGATTCCCGACCCTCAAGGATCTGCTGAACCAGAAGGATTCGGCAAAGCATCCGTTCGCCGCCGGCTAAAGGCCGATAGCGCCCAACCGGATGGCGGCGGCCGTGATGCGGTCGCCGCCCTTCCGGTGCTGTTGCAGGGTCGGCCGCATTTTCCGGCCACGGTCGAGCGATGTCAGCCAATCGCCCTCGATCCGAGCGATAGGGTGGACTCCGGCGGACGGATTCATGCCGCGCCCTGCCGATCGGCAGGAAAGGACGGAATACCTTCAGTTCACTGGACATTTTTGCGATCGCCATAGCTGGCGGATCTCACGTCAAGCGGTCCAGGCCGAACCCCACGGGATTTTACGAAACTCCACAACTCTTTCAACATCGTGCCAGATCAGCGGCTATTTCATAGAATTATTCCAGTTCCAATGAAGGAACCGCGCAACGACCATTTCGCGCCGCACAAAGAACTAGCCATAATTCTCACGACACTATCCGTTGGGGTTATGGTCGCTCCATGGCGGCACGGGTACAATTTCCTAGTGGGCTCCACCCGGCAATCCTGCCTGATCGCCCATTTCAGCGGAGGAAGCAGACATGAAGACTTGGCGCAAGCCGACGATTGTCGAGATTTCGGTCGGGACCGAGATCAACGCCTACGCCTGCGCCGGTTTGTAACCGGCGCATCCAATTGGCAAGGGTGACCCTTCCCTCAAACATCCGTCCACGCTTTCCACTCATGATGTTCCACTCAGGCCGGCCGCGGCTCGAAATGGGCGAAGAACTGCCCGGTGCCGTCAGGTGCGCTCGCATCATAATGCAACGCGCAGAGCCGCAGCCGGCCGGCATCGCCCAACTCCGGGCCTGACAGCATGCTGTGAAAACTCTCTCCACCGAGCAGGCGATGCGCGATGGTGAGATACAGCCGCGAAAGCCTGCCGTCCCGCAACATGGTGTCGAGCATCCGCGGTCCCGTCAGCAGATAGAGGCTGCGGAAGCCCATGCTGCCCAGTTCGCGGACCAATGGCCCACCGTCCACCGACATTCCCGCTCCAGCAACCAGCACCTCGTAACCGGCGGCGCGCCAGTTGGCGACCCGGTCGGGCGGCGCTCCGGCACCGGTGGCGATGATTACGCGCTGACCATGGCGCGCCGGCGAGTCCGGCATCGGGAACTCCAGGCTGGCACTGGCGACGACCACGGCCGGCTGCGGCGGCAGGCCGTTGTCCCCGCGCCACTGCGCAAGCTCCCGCGTCGCCTCCTGCACACCGACCTGCAGAACATCGTCCAGCCGCCCGGCCGCGAGGTCGCGCAGATAGCCGCCATGGGTGACGAGACAATCCGCCTGTGCCTGAAGTTCGAGGAACAGCCGGAAGTCGTTGCCGCTGACCAGCCCGGCCGGCAGCCGACTCTCCCCGGTGACGGGATCGTGCAACGCGATGCGTCCGTCCAGACTGCCGACGAAGCTGGCATAGACGAAGGGAGCATCGGTACTCCCCCGCTCATGCAGACGGTGGGCGAGATAGGCGCCGGGAAGCGCGATTTCCTCCGGTGCGCCGGGAAAGAGGCGGAGCATGCGTGCGGTCATCGCGGCCCTCCCGGCACGGCGGCATCGACCCGACGAAGGAAATCCGCGGCAAGCGCATCGGCGATGTCGATTTTGCTGACCGACTGCAATCCCTGCCAAGCGGGCATCGAGTTGACTTCCAGCACCAGCCAGCGGTTTTCGTCGCCGGGAGCGGGAATGAGATCGACGCCGGCATAGTCCGCGCCGACCGCGGCGGCGGCCCGCACCGCCAGTTCGGCGACGGCACCTTCGGGGACCAACGCCTCGCAGCTTGCACCCTGATGGACATTCGTGATCCAGCTGCGGCCATGGCGGATCATTGCGGCCACCGCAACGCCGCCCACCACGAAGACCCGGCAGTCGCGCCATTCGCCCTCCCGGCGCGGCGGCACGAAGGGCTGCAGGTAATAGACGCCGGCGACGGCTTCGGGCTCCGGCACCTCGTCCGGCCGCGACAGGCGGCGCAGACCGCGCCCCTGGGCGCCGAACAGCGGCTTCAACACGCAATCCGGCGAGTCGGCCACCGCGGCGCGGGCCAGTTCGGCGGACTGGACGGCCACGGACGGTGGCGTCGGCAGGCCGGCATGGGCCAGCAGGAAGCTGGTGGTGCTCTTGTCCACACAGCGCTCGATGGCGCGCGCGGTGTTGTAGACCGGCACCCCCAGACGATCCAGCGCATGGAGCACCCCCAGCCGCAGGGTCACCTGTTCGAAGCTGCCCTGCCCAACCACGCGCACGAAGGCACCGGACGGCAGCGTATCGCCGAACCCCGGCAGCAGAAGCCCCGTCTCGGTCCGTCCGACGGCGAAGCCACAGCCGTTCAGCGGCACGCGCCGGCATTCGACTCCCCGGCGTGTGATCGCCCGCTCCAGCCGCGCCGCATGCCAGTCGGCCCCGTCGGTGAACAAAGCGACCACATCGGTCATGCTGCCTCCGCCAAAGCATGGTGCAAATACAGCTCACGCGCACGCCGGCCGGCAAGGCGGCGGGCTTCCTTCATATCGGGTCCATCTGCAATCACGGTACAAAGCGGAGCGCCCGCAGGAATGCGCGCGGGCGTGCGCGGACGGTCGGCGGTCCAATCCGGCCAGCACAAGCCATCCTGAAGCAGGATCGGCGCGGCGCTGTAGACCACCAGGGCGGCGCGGCAGCCGGTGAGCGGCGGCAACCCCGAAGGCAACGTCCCGGCGCAGGCGGCCAGATGCAGGCTGAACAGGCTGGGCATCGGCGGCCGGTCGAACAGGTCGAGCGTCGCACCCGGCCGCGGATTGATCTCCAGCAGGCACCAGCCGGCCGGTCCCGCCAGGAAATCGGCGCTGTTGAGCCCGACCAGCCCCACCGCGGCGGCGATCCGCGACACCGCATCGATCATCGCCGCGGCGGTCCCGCCGGAAGCCGGCATGGGGCCGACCGCCCCGCCATAGCGGTAGGGTTGGCCGGGAGCCGGCGCCACCCATTGCCGGCTGAATCCGATTGGCAGCACACGGCGGCCATCGGCCAGGAACAGCAGGGACACCGGACGCCCGGCGCTGCGGCGCTGAACATAATGGCCGGCCGTCAATCGCGAGGAGGCCGGCCGGATGTGAGCGCCACCGCTGGCGCCCGCACGCTTCATCAGCCAGCCCCCGGCATCGGCCGGCGGCGCGGTGGCCACCTCCGGATGCGGAATGCCGAGGCCGGCAAGCAGGTCTGCGAAGGCGAACGGGTCCTTCAGCCGCGCCACCGTTTCTGCCCGATTGCCGATCACCGGCCGGCTGCGCGCCAGTGCCGTCAGCAGTTCGGGCCGATCCTCGAACCCGGCGCCATAGACCAGCGGCAGCCGGGACAAATCCGGCGCGGCCAGCGCCCGCCGCAATGCCGCAACGGGAATGCGCAGCTGCCGTGACGGCAGGGTCCGGCAAGGATCAGCCATGGCGGCTGTATCGGTATCGGCGAACAGGTCCAGGGCAGCGACGCTCCGCCCACCGCGGCAGGCGCTTGCCACCAGTGCCCGCGCCGACAACGCCACCACCACGAATTCCGGGACTGCCGTCGCGGTCAAGCTCCGCTCCCCCTGCGAAAGCATCTTGAACATTCATTTGCAATCCCAACAATCATGCGCAGCAGCCATCTTTGCAATGACCCTTCCGAACAACGGCCCGTGCCGCCCGCCCGATGCCGCCAAGGGATCGCTGCTTGGGTCCGGAGCAGGGTACCCGCCTGGGGGAAGACTGGATGTACGAAGCCGTGATGCCTGCGGACCCTCCATCGATTCCCGCGATCCACGGCCCTCCCGCCTTGGCCGTGGAGGAGCTGAGCCACAGCTTCGGTAAGCGGGTGGCGCTGGACCACGTGTCCTTCGCCGTGCAGCCGGGTGGCTTCACCATGCTGCTCGGTCTGAATGGGGCGGGAAAGACCACGCTGTTCTCCCTGATCACCCGGCTCTATTCCAACCGCACCGGCGCCATCCGCATCTTCGGCTTCGACCTGCGGCGCCAGCCGACCCGCGCGCTGGAGCGGATCGGCGTGGTGTTCCAGCAGCCGACGCTCGACCTCGACCTGACCGTCCGTCAGAACCTGCGCTACCATGGCGGCCTGCATGGAATGGCGCCATCCGACTGCGAAGCCCGTGCGCGGGAGGAGTTGGCCCGCATCGGACTGGCGGAGCGCGCCGACGACAAGGTCCGGGCATTGTCCGGCGGCCAGCGGCGGCGGGTGGAGATCGCCCGCGCCCTGATACACCGGCCGAACCTGCTGCTGCTCGACGAGCCGACGGTCGGTCTGGACACCGAATCGCGCCGTCAAATCCTTGGCCATGTCCGCGCACTCTGTCGCGAGCAGGGGCTGGCGGTGCTGTGGGCCACCCACCTGTTGGACGAGGCGAGGGACGAGGATTCGGTCGTCATTCTGCATCAGGGACGGCTGCGCGCGTCCGGCAGCGTGCGCACAGTCTGCGCCGAGTCGGGTGCCGCCACTCTGCCCATCGCCTTCGCCGCCTTGACGACAGGGGAGCGCCGGCCATGAGCGCCGCCACCTATTGGTACTGCCTGCGCAGCATCATCGTGCGCGAAGGGCTGCGCTTCCTGCACCAGCGCGAACGCTTCTTCGCCGCACTGGTCCGGCCGCTGGTCTGGCTGGCGATCTTCGCCGTCGGCTTCCGCGCCGTGCTGGGCGTGTCGATCATCCCGCCCTATGAGACCTACATCCTCTACGACGAATATGTCGTGCCCGGCCTCGTGGCGATGATCCAGCTGTTCAACGGCATGCAGAACTCCCTGTCGATGGTCTACGACCGCGAGATGGGGAGCATGCGGACGCTGCTGGTCAGCCCGCTGCCGCGCTGGTACCTGCTGGTCGCCAAGTTGCTGGCCGGCGTCGCGGTGTCGATCGCGCAGGTCTATGTTTTTCTCGGCATCGCATGGCTGTGGGGGGTGGAGCCGCCGCCGCTGGGCTATCTCGCGGCCTTGCCGGCACTGCTGCTCAGCGGGCTGATGCTGGGAGCGCTCGGCCTGCTGCTGTCATCCTTCGTCAAACAGCTGGAGAATTTCGCCGGGGTGATGAATTTCGTGATCTTCCCGATGTTCTTCGCCTCCTCCGCCCTCTATCCGCTCTGGCGCATCAAGGAGGGCAGTCCGACGCTGTACCAGATCGCCGCCTGGAACCCCTTCACCCAGGCGGTCGAACTGATCCGCTTCAGCCTGTATCTCCGAGTCGACGTGACGGCGCTGCTGTGGGTGACCGGCTGTCTGGCGCTGTTCCTGGGAGCGGCGGTTCTGGCCTACGATCCCGGGCGCGGCTTCTGGGCGCGGCGGGGTGGACCGGCCGAACAGACCTGATACTGCGAGCTGAAGCTCTGCCGCCTCCATCAATTGAGTAACGCTTCTGCGCCGTCCCTTCCGTTATTTCGCTTCTTCCAAAAACTTTCGAACGGTAGCGGAAAATAATCTTCACAGCCTATCTTTGTTTAAGCACACTGAATGTCAGCGTCGCCAACATAGTGCGGGGCAGTTTAGAACCCCGCCAACGGTCGTGATCCGGCATTTTCGACCGGCGCGCCTGCGATGCCGCAGCAGTTTGAATGCGGAGCGTCGGTGATCCATTCGCCCGACGCTCCCGGCCTACGTCACGCATCGATCGTCGAGGGAGAACGCCCTCTCAAAGACCGCATTTTACCAAAGCAGCCGCCTGCCGCCGCACAGTCCCTGGGACAACCGCCAAAAAACGGGAGGAAACATATGAACCCCTTTGTGCGCTGTCTGCTCGTCACCGCCGCGATCCAGGCGGCCACCATCACAGTCGCCACCGGCGCTTTCGCCAACGACGACATCATGAAGAACCAGAAGGATCCGGCCAACTGGGCGTTGCAGCTCGGCAACTATGCCGGCCAGCGTTACAGCACGCTCGACCAGATCACCCCCAGCAATGTGAAGAACCTGCGGCCGGTGTGGCAGTTCTCCACCGGTGTGCTCCGCGGTCACGAAGGCGGTCCCATCGTCGTCGGCGACACGATGTACATCTCCACGCCGTTCCCCAACATCGTCTACGCGCTCGACCTCAACGACAACGGCCGCATCAAGTGGAAGTATGAGCCCAAGCAGGATTCGTCGGTCATCCCGGTGATGTGCTGCGACACCGTCACCCGCGGCGTCGCGGTGGCCGGCAACAAGCTGTTCCTGGGACAGGCCGACAACACGCTGGTGGCGCTGGACACCGAAACCGGCAAGGTTCTGTGGTCGGCCAAGAACGGCGACGCCACCAAGGGCGAGACGCTGACCGCCGCCCCGCTGGTGGTGAAGGACAAGGTCTATGTCGGCATCAGCGGCGGCGAGTTCGGCGTGCGC
>PJUA01000586.1_pt1 | contig 16190 bp, 9 predicted proteins | sample 1512151 | NCBI WGS metagenome assembly PJUA01 (sample SAMN08177678, study PRJNA422409) | Soil metagenome, whole genome shotgun sequencing project. | isolation source: Soil enriched on filter paper: beechwood xylan treatment | place: USA: Madison | collected 2015-01-15
GATGTCGCTCCTTGTACGGGAGCGTGGATTGAAACGATACCGTAGACTACGGTGGACATTTTAGTGACGTCGCTCCTTGTACGGGAGCGTGGATTGAAACGTTCGCCAGTTAGCTTAGATACGGCCCAATCAATGTCGCTCCTTGTACGGGAGCGTGGATTGAAACCAATAGGGATATAATATTTGGATCACTAATGGAAGTCGCTCCTTGTACGGGAGCGTGGATAGAAACTCCTGATGTGGTAAAGCGCAGGGAAAAAGGATTTGTCGCTCCTTGTACGGGAGCGTGGATTGAAACATCATTTACGCTTTTAGATGAACCTGAAACAAGGTCGCTCCTTGTACGGGAGCGTGGATTGAAACTGATAGCGAAAATTGCATGAGCATCACCTCCAAGTCGCTCCTTGTACGGGAGCGTGGATTGAAACTTTCAGATTTGGGAGCAGACATACATCCTGTGGGGTCGCTCCTTGTACGGGAGCGTGGATTGAAACACGATTTTTATCATGTTGCAGAACAGCCATCATGTCGCTCCTTGTACGGGAGCGTGGATTGAAACGCATCAATGGCGGACTCATGGAACCGCTCCAAAGTCGCGCCTTGTACGGGAGCGTGGATTGAAACTGGATTGCGGCTAACAGGATAGCTCCGGCGTGGTAGTCGCTCCTTGTACGGGAGCGTGGATTGAAACCCTAATCCGTCAATACTTGCGGGTTTTGGTACCCGTCGCTCCTTGTACGGGAGCGTGGATTGAAACTCTAAATCCTGCATCCAATTGGTGAGGTCAAGAGTCGCTCCTTGTACGGGAGCGTGGATTGAAACAAAAATCACCCTCCGTATTCCCTCAAATTCGGCCGTCGCTCCTTGTACGGGAGCGTGGATTGAAACCCTTTTTGCTCCAGCAGCTTGCCATTGACCTCAATGTCGCTCCTTGTACGGGAGCGTGGATTGAAACGCAAGTCTCATGTCAAGGTGGGTACATATCCGAGTCGCTCCTTGTACGGGAGCGTGGATTGAAACACCTTATCGCTACGAGGAAGTACAGGAAGTGCTTGTCGCTCCTTGTACGGGAGCGTGGATTGAAACAAGGTCGTTCCGGTTTCAAGGTTGATTATTTCCTTGTCGCTCCATGTACGGGAGCGTGGATTGAAACTTGCCGCGGAACAATCCTGCCTCTTTACGTAAAGTCGCTCCTTGTACGGGAGCGTGGATTGAAACGTGATACTTAAAATCACTTCCCATGCTGCGGATGTCGCTCCTTGTACGGGAGCGTGGATTGAAACAGACCGCGCCAGACATTGCAGGAGGAAGATGCAAGTCGCTCCTTGTACGGGAGCGTGGATTGAAACATTGCCGCAACCTTCGCAGGTAAACCGTCCGATGTCGCTCCTTGTACGGGAGCGTGGATTGAAACTTGCAGATGTGGTTAAAAAGTACGGCGGCAGTTGTCGCTCCTTGTACGGGAGCGTGGATTGAAACCCTACTGTATCGGGATCGACCTCCGCCACAACAGTCGCTCCTTGTACGGGAGCGTGGATTGAAACAATTCGTACCTGTCGCCATTCATTTCCGATACAGTCGCTCCTCGTGCGGGAGCGTGGATTGAAACGCCAATCCATCTGCCACACCTACGGTCACTGCTGGTCGCTCCTCGTGCGGGAGCGTGGATTGAAACGAGGCTGTAATAGTTACTCTTGTTGAGGTTCATGTCGCTCCTCGTGCGGGAGCGTGGATTGAAACGATAATATCTGAACGCAGGGCGGCCAAACTCCGGTCGCTCCTCGTGCGGGAGCGTGGATTGAAACAGACGAGCATATCGGCGGCTCTGTCGGAATTCCCGTCGCTCCTCGTGCGGTAGCGTGGATTGAAACACAATCGTTGCGATAGACAAGTATGGTCGTAGAGTCGCTCCTCGTGCGGGAGCGTGGATTGAAACAGCGTAGGCGTATGCCTCCGTCTCAATGCGGTCAAGTCGCTCCTCGTGCGGGAGCGTGGATTGAAACTACACCATCGCGCATCAGCTTATAACGTACACCGGTCGCTCCTCGTGCGGGAGCGTGGATTGAAACACTCAGATCCGCCTGATAGCGCCACTCCCCAACTGTCGCTCCTCGTGCGGGAGCGTGGATTGAAACAAGTCGTGCATGACCATAATAAAACGCAATGTATGTCGCTCCTCGTGCGGGAGCGTTGATTGAAACTCATGTATGATTAGATCACCACCGTGCGGAAAAGTCGCTCCTCGTGCGGGAGCGTGGATTGAAACGACAATGGCCGTAAAACAAATGCCGTTAAGCGAGTCACTCCTTGTACGGGAGCGTGGATTGAAACTGAACGAATAGCGAACCGTAACTTTAGCTTTTAGTCGCTCCTTGTGCGGGAGTGTGGATTGAAACTCAACTGCCCAAGCGCCGCCGCGCGGCTCGTGTTCGTCGCTTGTACGGGAGCGTGGATTGAAACCCCTGTATGGACGTTGCTCACTCATTTGGTTTCTGTCGCTCCTTGTACGGTAGCGTGGATTGAAACTGATGGCTGTTGGCATACCCGGCAATCGGAAAACATGCTGAGGCTTCTCATTAGTGGTTTACAGCTAATAAGCAGCTTCAAAATCAAATAAAAAAACGTTGCCGCTTGTATCGGAAGAAGTTGATAAATTTCATGGTAATAATTAGTTGTGTGAGGCGAAAGCGAAAAATATCGAATGAGTTTTCGAATCGGAGATGTGATTTTATTAATATGAAATCTAGTGCGAACCCCAAGCGCCCATGAAATTCCGGGGAGGTTCGCACCCCGCGTCCTGACTAGTTTTCTCATGAAATAACGTCGATTTTTGGAGGGTTTCGAGTTACATTAATAGGGGTTCGCACTTTTGTGCCTCTGAACCCTTGCAGGATAAGGGCTCGCGAGTGCCGCTGTCGCTCCTTACGCAGGAGCGTGGATTGAAACCCGTTTGTTTGGGCTTGCTCTTGGATTGCCTCCAGTCGCTCCTTACGCAGGAGCGTGGATTGAAACGAGTGTGCCAGTAAACTTATACCGGTTGTTGGGTGTCGCTCCTTACGCAGGAGCGTGGATTGAAACCTTATCATTAACGCGATCGCTCATCAGCGTGTTGTCGCTCCTTACGCAGGAGCGTGGATTGAAACAGGAAAGAAATATTACAACAACCTGTATGCCCGGTCGCTCCTTACGCAGGAGCGTGGATTGAAACCTGCTTAAATAGCTCGGGATCGCCGCCGCAGTTGTCGCTCCTTACGCAGGAGCGTGGATTGAAACTTAGGAACACAGTTGGAAAACGTGAGAGACCGGAAGTCGCTCCTTACGCAGGAGCGTGGATTGAAACAAAGAGCCAATTAGGAGGTTTTCGAAGTTTTCGGGTCGCTCCTTACGCAGGAGCGTGGATTGAAACAATAACGCTGCTGACGGGCTTGATATTGCAACGGTCGCTCCTTACGCAGGAGCGTGGATTGAAACAACTGTTATTATCCCGCCGAGGGATGCGATATAGTCGCTCCTTACGCAGGAGCGTGGATTGAAACAAGTTTGAAGTGTATCCGAACGGCAGCCGTCGTTGTCGCTCCTTACGCAGGAGCGTGGATTGAAACATTACCGGATGTGTCAACGGCTGTGACCTGATAGTCGCTCCTTACGCAGGAGCGTGGATTGAAACCAATTCCAGGCGGAACGGAAGGTATTATTCCAAGTCGCTCCTTACGCAGGAGCGTGGATTGAAACAGTAAAGCCGCAGGATTTGCAGCTACTAAACAAGTCGCTCCTTACGCAGGAGCGTGGATTGAAACCAAAAAATCTGCCGTCATCGGCGGCGTTGAGGCGGTCGCTCCTTACGCAGGAGCGTGGATTGAAACATCTCCGTCAATACATTGAGAAAGGATTTCAAACGTCGCTCCTTACGCTGGAGCGTGGATTGAAACTATAGACACGTTGTGTGATATGATGTGTATAGAGTCGCTCCTTACGCAGGAGCGTGGATTGAAACTCGAAGGTGATGCCCAACCGCTCCCGGATCTTGTGTCGCTCCTTACGCAGGAGCGTGGATTGAAACCCACGCAAAACGGCCCCGCTCGTAGAATCCAAAGTCGCTCCTTACGCAGGAGCGTGGATTGAAACGCGTATACGACTAAATCTGACGTGCCGTCCGCTCGTCGCTCCTTACGCAGGAGCGTGGATTGAAACCCTCATGACAAACACGATGTCCAGATTTTCAGCCAGTCGCTCCTTACGCAGGAGCGTGGATTGAAACATGATGTCGTCGTGACTGCGAACAGACGTCTGAAGTCGCTCCTTACGCAGGAGCGTGGATTGAAACAAGGCATCCAACAGATCAACGTGGTCCGCATCCGTCGCTCCTTACGCAGGAGCGTGGATTGAAACTTATCAATGGAAATTTACTGGTTAATCTTTCTTTGTCGCTCCTTACGCAGGAGCGTGGATTGAAACCAGACTATCAAAAGAGCGTGCTGGAGCTTAGGCGTCGCTCCTTACGCAGGAGCGTGGATTGAAACAACGCCCTGCCACCGATATCTCCAGCTCTGTCAGTCGCTCCTTACGCAGGAGCGTGGATTGAAACCTGCTGCCCAAGAACGTGACGGTGAATGAAACGGGTCGCTCCTTACGCAGGAGCGTGGATTGAAACCGCGCCATCATTAAGCATCCTTTTAAATCGAGGTGTCGCTCCTTACGCAGGAGCGTGGATTGAAACACTAGCTCAAGAAGATATTATTGGTTATGAGATGTCGCTCCTTACGCAGGAGCGTGGATTGAAACATGATGTTCCGTACCTCAGAAACGCCGATGATTGTCGCTCCTTGTGCAGAAGTGTGGATTGAAACTGTCGAATATTTTCTTTCCCTCTGGTAAAATGGTGTCGCTTCTTGTACGGGGTTGGATTGAAACTAATAGCCTGTTTGATGTTTACCAGGCTTGTACCGTCGCTCCTTATTCTGGAAAGTGAAACCAATCGGGATGAGTCCAGCAAGCATGACAGCGGATCACACCTCACGAAGCAGTGTGTAATACGTGCTATGTACATTCTCCAAACATAAGTACATACTTGAATACCAATGATGTTTAGTCCCACATACATAACTTGTATCCAAACAGCCAACAATAGTTTTATCTAAGGCCTTCCCGCAGCAGCAGGAGGGTTATTTTGGCTTCCTGGATGAGTGGTTAGGCAGAGTAGCAGAGCAGAATGGTTGGACGGGTCGAATAGTAAGCGCCTTCATAAACTTGAGATTACGTACCCATTCCGAAAGTTGAAGGATAGGATTCAAATGCGTCTCATTATACGATAAACTTCAGATAGTATTTTTAATGTCATAAAACATAACAAAATACAAAGTAACTAAGCCGATAACGGGGTGGGGCATATGCTGCGATGGTTAGGCAGCCACTTAAGGGAAAGCAAGATGAGGACAAGGCTGCTGCTCCTGTTTACGGTATTGATTCTGCTTCCGCTATGCCTGCAGGGAATCGTGACCTACCGCCATTTTTCATCAACGATGAACGATACAACGGAGCAATATACAATCGACATTGCAGGTCAGGTGAATGCTAACCTTGACCGGCTGTTGAAGGATCTGGAGCGGCTGTCGCTGATGCCCCTGTACGACGAGAAGGTGTTGTCCATTTTGGCCAAATACAATGGGCCGATGGGCTCGGGATCATGGGTTTTTTCGGATGATTATTTGAAAATGAAGCTATATACGTCCGGTCAGGCCTACGATCGTCCTGAAATACACGGCATTCATCTGATCAGCAACAGCGGTGTGTTATTTTCCAATGTAGACGCTATGGCGATCGATGCGGTATGGGATGGCAGCGGGGAGGAGTGGTTTCAGACGCTGGAGCAGTCCGATGGCGAGTGGCAGATCATTCCGCCGCATAAGCCCTCTTACTATAGCCTGCCGGAGGATGAATATATCGCTGTGGCGCGGGTTATCAAGGAGCCTAAGACGCTGGAGCGGCTGGGGTACATGATCATTGATGCGAATGTCAACGCTTTTGGCGGTATTTTGGCCAATTTGAAAATTGAAAAAGCAGCCAGTCTCATGATCGTGGACCAGCAGCAGAGGCTCCTGTATGAAAGAGAGTCGGAGGATGGTTTTTCGGCCTATGGCGAGCTGACAAAACATGAACGGCTGCCGCAGCTGGTTAGCGGACAGCACGAGGTTATAAACGGAAAGCAATACCTGTTCGTGAGGCATCATTCCGCCTATTCCGGCTTGTCCGTTATTGGGCTGACACCTATTGATGTCGTTCAAAAGGAATCGCGCGAGCTGCTTCTTTTTACGATGTGGATCGCCTTGGCGTGCGTGGGGGTAGCTATGCTTTTGGCCATCATGATGTCTTACCGGGTAACTCGTCCCTTGATTGAGCTAAAAAACAAGATGGCCCGCGTCGAGCAGGGAGATTTCAATAAGCGGGTCAGTCCGCTCAGCAATGACGAATTCGGCCAGCTTGGCCGGGGCTTTAACCGGATGATGGATGAAATCAACCGGCTTTTTCATGAGGTGTTTGTGCTGGGCATTCGGGAAAAGGAGGCGGAGCTTTCCGCGCTTCAAAGCCAGATCAATCCTCATTTTATCTATAATACGCTGGAATCCATTAATATGATGGCCATCCAGCAAAAACACGCTGAGGTTTCCGATATGGTCACTGCGCTGGGCAAGCTGCTGCGTTATACGATTGATCGGGCCGGGCGGCTTGTTAAGCTCCAGGAGGAAATTGATTTTGTCGCCTCCTATGTCCGTATTCACAAGGTCCGGTACGGCGGGCGGCTGCGGGTTTATTTTAACGTGGATGAGGATTTGAAGGATATCAGCATTCCAAAGCTGATCCTGCAGCCTCTTGTCGAAAATGCAGTCTACCACGGGCTGGACGGACGTGAAGAAGGCGGCATCATCTGGATATCTGCGCTCCGTTTTCAGAATGAGATGCTTCTAACGGTTCGGGATAATGGCAAAGGGATGGACGAGGACGCTATAGAGGCGCTGAATGAAGAGATCGGCAGACAACCCGCTTATGATTCGCTGCGGCGCAGCGAGCAGGACGAGCTGGGGCTGCAAAATATTGGTCAGCGAGTCAAGCTGTTGTATGGAGAAGGCGCAAGCTTGACGGTTGACGGCAGCCCGGGACAAGGGCTGGCGGTTACGATTACGATTTTGCTTCCGGCGGAAGGGGCTGATGAGGATGTATAAGGTGCTGCTTGTTGAGGATGAGATGGTGATACGCCAGGGGCTGCGCGAGCTGATTCGCCAATCGGCCCCTTCGTTCGAGGTGACCGGGGAAATGGCGAGCGGACGGGAAGCGCTCAGCTACCTAAAGTCCGAGGTGCCCGACCTGATGATTACGGATATTCGCATGAGGGAAATGGACGGCTTAACGCTGCTGGAAAAGGTCAAGCAGATGTATCCCGAGCTGCTGGTTATTATTTTGAGCGGCTATGGTGAGTTTGAATATGCCCAGAGAGCCATTCGGCATGGGGTACTTCAGTATTTGTTAAAGCCGATTGAACGGCATGAGCTGGTTTCGGTGCTGGAGAGGGCCAAACTGATGCTGGACAAGCGATATGGGGTATCTACGCCGATGGCTTCGCCGGAGTCCCCGCAGATGGAGGATAGCGGAGATGCCCGAAAAATTATTCGTGACGTCAAGGAATACGTGAAGCTGCATATCGATGGAGATTTGCGCTTGCAGACGGTTGCCTCCCAGGTCAGCCTGAATGCGACTTATTTGAGCCAGCTGTTTAAGGGAGAAACGGGCAGCAACTATTCCGATTATGTGTCCGATGCCCGCATGGAGCGGGCCAAATGGCTGCTTAGCCACACGCAGCTCAAAATCTATGATGTAGCTCGTCTGTCGGGGCATCAAAGCCCCAAGCATTTTATGCTGGTGTTCAAGCAGCAGTGCGGCATGACAGCCGGCGAATACCGAAACCAGTTTAGCCCGAGTGAGTGAGGGTGAGGGGCTTAAAGCTTAAGCGGGATCGGGAGCGGTGAGCAGTGACTGGATCAGGATGGGGACCGGGAGCATAATCGTACCGTGATTAGGGAGCAGAATTAGGGTGGATTGGAGCGTTTGTATGAAATTTCGTATAAATCACGGTGGGTTTCATGTAATTGGAGGCCTGTTGTATGAAATTTCATACAAAACAGAGCTGCACCTTTGCTTCAACTAGTGATTTTGTATGATTCATCGCACAAATCGGCTGAACTGCTCACTATCCACCAGCTTTTATATGAATAATCGTACAAACCGCACAACAACAGAAGAACGACAGAAGAACGACAGAAGAACGACAGAAGAAGAACAACAACAGAAAAACAAGAGTAGAAGAATAACAACAGAAGAACGAACAACAGCCATAGAAGGACATGGTTATAGAAAGATAAAAGAATATTAATAAAAATAATTATCATAACACGAACATCAAAAGGTAAGTATTAGTCAGGTTATCTGACAAACAGATAAAGAAATCGAACCTTTTCTATAATGTAAGTGATTTTAGAGAGGCATTCCGCTTCGTTATACTGGGGTAGTCATCACAATTAAATGTTGATAAGGGGGATTTGGATGAAGAAGGCAGGATTGGCTCTAACCTCGGTTTTACTGCTGGGTATGGTAATGGGCTGCAGCAGCCAGGGCACAGACACAAAAAAACCGGACGGCACCGCAACAAGCGGAGGTACCGAGCAGCAAGCGGACGTGGAATTGAAGTTTTTGATGTGGGGCAATCAAGGGCATATGGATGTATACAACAAGCTTATTGAAGGCTTCCAAACTGAAAATCCCGGTATTAAGGTCAAAATGGAATCCGTTCCGTTTACGGAGTACCAGCAAAAGATTTCGGTGCTAGCTGCTGGTAAATCTCTTCCCGACATCGCATGGGTATCGGAGCGAATGATTCCGCAGTTTAAGGCTAACGGCATTTTGGCGGATGTCTCCGAATTTAAAGACGATGCGGCATTCAACCTGGACGACTACATCCCAAGCACGCTTGATCTGTTCCGCGAAGGCGATCAACTTCTTGGACTGCCTTTTTCAACGCCGCCTGTCGTTATGTTTTATAACAAAACCTTGTTTGACCAAGCCGGTCTGACTGACCCTAACACGCTTGCAACCGAAGGGAAATGGAACTGGGCCAAATTCGAGGAATCGGCTAAAGCGATTGCCAACAATAATGCTCAAAACCGTGTATACGGAGCAAACTTCTTCCGCGACTGGAAAACCTGGGCTATTCTTTCTTCCTACTCCTGGTCGAACGGAAGCGGTCCCTTTAGCCAAGACATGACAGCCTTTACATGGAAGGACCAATATGGCGTCGAAACGATGGACATGCTGAGCCGGATGATGTTTGAGGATCAATCCCATCCAAAAGCGGGCGAGCAAGTGAGCTTTGACGCTGGCAATGTGGGCATGTTCTTCGACAACTACAGCTATGTGTCCAAGGCGCGAGAAATAACGAATTTCGAGTGGAGCATTGCTCCGATGCCTGCGGGCAGCCAAGGCAGCGTGTCCATGCTTGGACAAGCGGGCTATACGTTGTTCAAGGATAGCAAACACCCTGACGAGGCGAAAAAGCTGCTCAAATATTTTGCCAGCAAGTCGGGTATTGAAGCAACAGCAACTTATTTTGTACCGCCGCGCACTTCCGTGCTGAACTCTGATTCGTTCCTGAAGCAGCCGAACAATCCTCCGGTGGAGCATATTATGCAAGCCGTTATTGACGAAATGCCAAAAGCGCGCATCATTCCGGGCCACATCCGCTGGCAGGATATTGACAATGCGATCCTGCAAGGCTTTGACCGTCTGTTCGGCAAAGCGGGCACTGCACAAGATAATCTGGCGAAAATGCAATCCGACGTAGACGCTATTTTGAAATAGGAAAAGAGCATGGAGCTAGAGGATGCCGGCTGCTGCCAAGCGCCAAAGGCCGATTGACGTAAGGAGAGCGGCGGTTTGGCGGGCTGGAAGGTAAGCTTGTTGACTGAGCGGCCGAGCTGCCAAAAGTCGCCCGGCGTGTGCGTGAGCACTAGTCAGATGGCCTGATAAGTTTGGAGGGGCAGCGGATCGGTTGCCGTCAACCGCTAAAGGTCATCCGGCGTGTACGTGAGCACTAGTCAGACGCGCCGGGCCGAATGGGTGGGCTAGATAGGGCAACGTATCCGGCATCCTTAGCTTTAAGCAAGCTTGAAGGAGTGAAAATCAACATGGGGAAGTTAAAGGAGCAATTGAAACGGAAAAAGCTGAGTTTGCTTATTAGCCTGCCTGCCAATGATGCCAATCTGGCGCAAGCGGCGCTGGAGGAAGGCGCGGACGGTCTGAAGGTTCATTTTAATGTAGGGCATCGGGCGAGTGGTAATCATTTTGGACCGCTGGAGCAATACGAAGACGTGTTCAGAGATATTAGAGGGAAGTTCGACGGGCCGTTTGGCGTTGTGCCTTCCGGCAGTCTGGAAGGTGTATCACAGGAGGAAATAGAGCGTTTGGCGCCAATCGGCTTCGACTTTTATTCCATCTATGCTCATCATCTGCCTTCATTTATGCTGGAGAATAATGGGCTGGACCGTACCTTTGCAATCAATGAGACATATGATTTTGACCGGGTGAAGGGCGCTGCCGATTTTGGTTTTGCGGCTCTGGAAACCTCCATTGTACCGGGAAATGAATATGGAACGCCGCTTAGCTTCGCCGATGTGCTGAATTATCGGTATCTGGCACGCCATTCCGGTCTGCCGATCGTATTGCCATCCCAGCGCAAGCTGGTAGCAGGTGACGTGCCAGTGCTGCATGATGCCGGAATCAGCGTTATTTTGCTAGGAGCCATTGTTACGGGAAAAACAGAGGATGAGCTGCGCAGAGCGGTCAGCGAATTCCGTAATGCAATAGACAGATTGAGCTAGAGGCGGTGAAACCTGAGTGAAGAAAAGTGGCAAGAAACGCAGGGGCGGACCGCTTGCCCGGGAAGCGCAACTGACGGGCTGGTTATTCATATCGCCGATGGTGCTGGGATTTACGCTGCTATTATTGTTCCCGATGGGAAAAGCGTTGTATATGAGCTTTATGGACTGGCCGCTGCTGGGCGAGCATAGCTTTGTTGGGTTGGAGAATTATCGGAATATTGCGACAGATGAAGTGTTTTGGAAGGTTTTTGGGAATACGTTTTATTTTACAGCGGGATTGGTGCCGTTTAATATTGTGCTGGCCTTGATGCTGGCGCTGTTGCTATCCAAAAGCATGAAGGGAATCGGTTTTTTCCGCACGGCGATTTTTGTGCCCGTTATGACCTCCCTCATCGTGTGGTCTATTGTCTGGAAGTATATGTTTGCGACGGACTCCGGGCTGATCAACCAGCTGCTGCTAATGTTCAACATTGAAGGGCCGGCGTGGCTCTATAATGACAAGCTGGCGATGCCGGCCGTTATTATTACCAGCGTGCTTAAAAATGTTGGTTTGAACATGGTGCTTTTTATAGCGGCGCTTCAGCAGGTTCCTCGTTCGCTCTACGAAGCAGCTATGCTGGATGGAGCGGGAAAAACAAAAAGCTTTTTCAATGTCACCTTGCCAATGATTACGCCAACGGTATTTCTGACTGTTGTCATGACCGTTATCGGCTCCTTGAAGGTATTCGGACAAATCTACGTCATGACCCAGGGCGGGCCGAGCAACAGTACAAAAGTGCTTGTGTACTATATATGGGAAAAAGCATTCAAGCTGTTCCAGATGGGTTATGCCTCGGCGCTTGCATTTGTCCTGTTCTTTGTTGTGCTCGTATTGACTCTGCTGCAATGGCAGCTTAGAAAGAGGTGGGTATTCAATGAAAGCGACACCTAATATCGGCGCTCGCAAGGCGCTGTCGGCGTTTGGCGTTTATGCCGCGTTGTCGGCTATTTCGCTGGTGATGCTGGTGCCGTTTCTGTGGATGCTGTCCACCTCCTTCAAGGAGCCGCAGGCTATATTCACCTATCCGCCGCAGCTGCTCCCGTCCACGTTTAAGTGGGAGAACTATCTGGATGTGTTTTCGCTTATTCCGTTTGAACGGTTTTATTTTAACAGCGTTTATATTTCTCTTGTGGTCGTTGTGGGCACCGTCTTTTTTGCTTCGCTTGCGGGATATGCATTTGCCAAAATTCCGTTTTGGGGCCGCAACGTTGTATTTCTGGTGCTGCTTAGCGCAATGATGATTCCGCATGAAGTAACCGCAATTCCGATGTTTCTGTTTATGCGCGATCTGAACTGGATCGATACGCATCTGCCGTTGATCCTGCTGCCGATATTCGGAGCGGGCGGCGTGTTCGGCATTTTCGTTATGAGGCAGTTTTTTATTACAGTGCCAACGGAGCTGGAGGAAGCGGCAATGATCGACGGCTGCAACCGGTTCCGCATTTATTGGCAGATTATGCTGCCGATTGCCAAGCCGGGCATGGCGACGCTGACGATCTTTACTTTTGTAACGGTCTGGAACGAGTTTTTTGATCCGTTGATCTTTATTAATACTCGCGAGCTGATGACGCTGCCGCTGGGCCTGTCGCTGTTCACCGACGAGGTTGGCACGTCCTGGCATTATCTGATGAGCGCAACCGTCATGGCGACTGTACCTTTGCTGCTTGTTTTCTTCATGGCGCAAAAGCGGTTTATTGAAGGGGTAGCGATGACCGGCTTGAAGGAGTAGTAATAGAAGAGTAGTAGATGTAGGAAAAATCATGCCGATGAAGAAAGGAATGTGGTTATGCAGAACAAAATAGAAGCCGATGTTGTTGTTGTAGGCGGCGGTCCGGCAGGGATCGCGGCAGCGATTGCATCAGGCCGGCAAGGTGTCAAAACGGTGCTGATCGAGCGTTACGGTTTTGTTGGAGGCATGTCCACAGCGGCGATGGTTTATCCGTGGATGACCTTCCATACCGATAGCGGGGAGCAGGTCATTAAAGGGATAGCCCAGGAAATTGTTGACCGATTGCAGGAGCGGGGCGGGTCGCCGGGACATTTAAGGGATACCGTCGGTTTTGTCCGCACGCTGACGCCTTATCATCCCGAAATTTATCAGGTGGTTGCGGCGGACATGCTGAGAGAGGCGGGCGTTACGCTGCTGCTGCACAGCTTTGTAGATGATGTTGCGGTGAGCGATGGCGTTATTGAAGGTGTTTATGTAACGAACAAATCGGGGCGGACGCTGGTGAGGGGCGCCGTATTTGTGGATACAAGCGGCGATGCCGATGTTGCCAAGCTTAGTGGCGCGGAAACGCTTCAGGGACGGGACGGAGACAATCAGTCTCAGCCAATGACGATGAAATTCCGGATGCGGGGCGTAGATCTGGCTCAGATCAAGGCGTATATGCTCCAGCACCCGGAGGAATTTTACAGCAAAACGCCGATAGCGGAGCTGGAGGATTTACCTCTGACGGGAGTGAGCGGCTTCTACAGCCACTGGCGGAACTCCGGCGTGCCAATTAACCGCGACCAGGTATTGTTTTTCGCCGGGCCTGCGGATGATGAGGTGCTGATCAACTGCACTCGCGTGCAGGGGCTGGACGCCACCAGCGCCGAAGACCTGACGCTGGCGGAGCAGGAGGGGCGCAAGCAGGTGCTGATGATGGCGGAGTTCCTTCAAAGGGATGTACCGGGCTTTCAACGCGCGTCGATTTCGGCGGTGGCTCCCCAAATCGGCATTCGCGAGTCACGGCGCATTGTAGGCCATTATTTGCTGACCAAGGATGATGTTGTACAAGGCCGAAAGTTTGGCGATGTCATTGCCCGCAGCGGCTATCCCATTGACATCCATGATCCGTCGGGCAAAGGCGTGACCGCCTCCTTTATATCCGGCGACGGAGCGTATGATATTCCATACGGCTGTCTGCTGTCGATGAACGTGCCCAATTTGCTTGCGGCGGGAAGATGCATCTCCACCTCGCATGAAGCGCTGGCAACAACCAGGCTGACGCCAAGCTGTATGGCAACAGGCCAGGCAGCGGGTACGGCAGCGGCGCTTTCTGTCAAAAACGGAGTGACGCCTGGCAAGCTGGACATTGCGAGTCTGCAAGAGGAGCTGCGGAAGGGGAAAGCGGCAATTTAGAATTCCTAGGGCGTGTCTGAATACTCGGAGGGGTAGTGCCGATTTTTCGTCCCATGCAAGGAAGTTTTGTGCAAGCTTACCGGGGGTAAGTCAAACAAAACTGATGCAGCAGGGGGTGGAAAGGCGGTGCAAGATGACCTTAAGCGGATTTTCAGACACGCCCTAGTATTCATCTGTCTCATATAAATAGAAAGCATGGACGCCGGGGAACCGGCGTCTTTTTTGATGATGCGCAAGCAGCCTTTTTTCTTTTTCTATGTATCTGAAAAGGTATGAGAATTCACATTTTTTTGCGATTAAGAGTGATATAATTCATTGAAAAACAAATTCCGTCGTAGTGCTGCCTGCATAGAAAGGGAGAGCCTAACATTTACATTCAAAACTTCAATTCTCATTTTAAAAGGATGTGTTCATGATGAAAAAGAAACTTGCTTCGTTTGCCCCGCTGCTGCTTGCAGTCATGGTGTTTGGTTGGGTATTTATGCTTTCTAATCCTAATCATGCAGAGGCAAACGTTGCGCCTTCTCATATTTATGCGGTAGAAGACACAACCATTATTTATGAAGGCACTGGGTCAACGAAGACGATCTATGAGGATGGAGATCTTGGTTATCTTGATGTGGGATACCAGGGTACATACGGTGATCCTATAGAAGTTCAGGTCTTGCTGAAGTATGACTTGCCGAAAATTCCGGACGGGTACGAAGTGGAATCGGCGAACTTGTATTTCCCGATGATAGGCGGCAATATTCAGGGTGCGGCTTCCTTTTCACTAAAGGCTTCATCAAGTCTGAATCACGATTGGGTGCAAGATGCGATCACTTCAGCAACATTGCCAGCCCCGATTGCAGGGTCTACAATAGCTCGCAGCGTAGCCGCGAATGCCCCTGCAACAAAGCCTGTTATAGGGCCTTATGATTTTACGGCCTATGTGCTGGGGGAATATAGTAAAGAAACGCCAAGAGCGACGTTTATTCTATCAGCTTTTACGGCGGAGCAGGCAGCAGCCGCAAATATTACATTTCTTGATCATTACATCCAATCGACGGAAACTCACATAGGTGGTACTGAGAGACCATACTTAATTATTACCTACTCGGAAAGGGTAGATATCGAGATTACAGGAGTTACCGATGGCGGTTTATACAATTACAATGTCACGCCTCATTTTAATGTGGGTACAGCTACTTTAAATGGGAGCCCCTATACAAGCGGAACAACTGTGTCCGCAGAAGGAACCTATACGCTTACTGTAAGTCACGGGAGCATGATGAAGACCATCCAATTCACCATCGATATAACGCGCCCGACCGCAACCGTGGTGATCAACAACGGGAGTTATTTTACAAATAACCAATACGTGGATGTTAGAATCACCCCGGATCCGGGAGTAAACGATATTGTCTCGATGAGATATTCGGTCAACGAAAGCGCTATATCAACTACTCAGTCGTATTATTCGCAATTTTCTATAGGCGTAGGTTCTGATAACGGTGATAAATCAGTTAGAGTTGAACTGATAGATGCTGCAGGAAACATATCGCCACTCTATTTCTGGAACTTTAAGTTGAATAGGACGCTCCCCACAGGAACAATAGCTTTGAATGGAGGGGCAACCCATACAAACGAACGAGATATTACAGTAGATATTACATTAGGTACGGACATAACGGATGTTGTCAGCATGCGGTTTTCCAATGATAATGCAAACTGGTCGGCAGAGGAAGCTTTTGATGAAAGCAAAAGCTGGACCTTGCCGACAGGCGACGGGAGTAAAACCGTTTATGTGAGGATAGTCGACCGATACGGCAATATCGGGACGCTTGAAAATAGTATTATGTTGGATACAACGCCTCCGCAAGGTGGCATTTCGATTAATCAAGGGGCAGCCTTTACCAATGCGACAGAGCTGCAGCTTACCTTGACCACCCCTGACCCGAGTGATGTTGCGGGGATAAGATTTTCGGCGGACGGCACTAGTTGGTCGGCTTGGGAGCCTTATACCAACAATAAATTGTGGCCTGTCGAAAACGATGGGGTGCAGACGGTGCATGTCGCATTCCAAGATGAGCTTGGAAATGTTTATCGCACCTCCGGCAGC
>PJUA01000587.1_pt1 | contig 16168 bp, 13 predicted proteins | sample 1512151 | NCBI WGS metagenome assembly PJUA01 (sample SAMN08177678, study PRJNA422409) | Soil metagenome, whole genome shotgun sequencing project. | isolation source: Soil enriched on filter paper: beechwood xylan treatment | place: USA: Madison | collected 2015-01-15
CGCCCAGGCGCCGCAGTGGAATGCCTTCGCCGACACCCTGCGGTCGAACGCCAAGGCCCATCAGGCCATGCACGAGCAGATGACCAAGGGCGGCATGCCGTCCGCGTGGCCGGACCGGCTGGCCGTCCAGCAGAAGGTTCTGGAGACCCGGCTCGACGCCATGAAGGCTATTGAGGCCGCCGCCAAGCCGCTCTATGCCGTGCTGACCGACGACCAGAAGAAGGCCGCCGACCGGCTGTTCGCCAGCCCGATGGGAATGATGTGAGAGGCCGCCCGGCACGGGTCCGTCGCCGCGGTTGGGGCGAGGACCCGGAAGCCGTTACGGTCGTCATGGTCGATGCAGGGATCGAGCAGCATGCCGATGGTCCGTCTCAATGAACGGCAGCGCCGCCGCCACAAGTTCCGGAATCTGGGGCAATCCATCCTGCTGGTGGGCAGCCTGGGTCTGCTCGTGGCGGCGATCGGCTGGCTGCTCTCCGGATGGTTCGGCGTCGTCTGGTCAGCCATCCTCATCGGTGCGACGGTGGCGTTCAGCCCGACCGTATCGCCGCGGACGATCCTGCGGCTCTACGGAGCCCGGCGCCTCGGCCCTTACGACCTTCCCGAGGTCCAGCAGGCCACCCGGCTGCTGGCCCGGCGCGCCGGGCTGCCCAGCGTTCCCGAGTTGCACTATCTGGCGACCCCGGTGCCGAATGCCTTCACGGTCGGCTCCTCGCGCGGCAGCGCCATCGTCCTGACCGACGGGTTGCTGCGAACGATGAGCCTGCGTGAACTGGCGGGGATCCTGGCCCACGAGATCAGCCATGTCCGCAACCACGATCTCTGGACCATGGGTTTGGCCGACATCATCAGCCGGGTCACCAGCGCCATGGCGACGACCGGAGTCGTCCTTCTGCTCCTGAGCCTGCCGCAGACGATGGAGCGGCACGGCACGGTCAACTGGCCGCTGATCGTGCTTCTTTGGGCGGCACCCCCCATCAACACGCTCATTCAACTGCGGCTCTCGCGCACTCGGGAGTTCGACGCCGATCTGGATGCCGCCGACCTGACCGGCGACCCGGAGGGTCTGGCATTTGCCTTGGCGAAGCTCCAGCGATACGATCCCGGCTTCTGGGAGCGTATTCTCTGGCCAGGACGGCGAAATCCGCATCCGTCCGTGCTGCGCACCCATCCCGAAATCGAGGAACGCATCGGGCGCCTGCTCTCGCTTCAGCAGGCCGACGAGGCGTTCCCCACCTCCGAAGCCCGCATGGTCGGGCTCCCCACCCATTGGGCGCGGCCGGCCCATCGGCCCCGCTGGCGCGCATCCGGTCTTTGGCATTGAGGTTCAACATGCGTTTTTCCAGAACGGCGGCGATCGGCATCGGCTTTGCCTTGGCCGCCGTGGTCGCGGTGGCCGGCGCGATCATGCTCGTCGGCCCGAAGGCGGGCGCCGACCCGGCGGATGCCGCGCAGGTCGCCCGCGGGAAGGTTGTGTATGCCGACCAGTGCGCGTCGTGCCACGGGGCCCGGCTCGAAGGCCAGACGAACTGGCAGAGCCGCAAGGCCGACGGCCGTCTGCCCGCGCCGCCTCACGATGCGTCCGGCCATACGTGGCACCACCCGGACGCGGATCTCTTCAAGATCACCAAGCAGGGCATCGCGGCGTTCGCCCCGCCCGGCTACAGCAGCGATATGCCTGCGTTCGGCGCCAAGCTGAGCGACGCCGACATCTGGGCGGTTCTCGCCTTCATCAAAAGCTCCTGGCCGGAAGACATCCGCCGCCGCCACGCCGCCATGAGCGAGCGGTCGAAGAACTGAGGAGAGGCAGCGCAAACAGAAAGGGCGGAGCCTTTGCGGCCCCGCCCTCTTCTTGCTCTCCGGTTACGGAGAGCGAACCGACCGCACCACCCGCATCACACGTCCAGGTTCGACACCTTCAGCGCGTTGTCCTGGATGAACTCGCGGCGCGGTTCGACGATGTCGCCCATCAGGGTGGAGAAGACCTCCTCCGCCTGATCGGCATGGCTGACGCGGACCTGCAGCAGCGAGCGCTTGGTCGGGTCCAGCGTGGTCTCCCACAGCTGGTCCGGGTTCATCTCGCCCAGGCCCTTGTAGCGCTGGATGGTGACGCCGCGGCGGCCCAGTTCCATCACCGTGTCGAACAGGGCGACGGGGCCGGTCAGGGCGCGGGTTTCCTTCTGCTTTTCGAAGGCCTTGCCGGCGGTGCCGAACACCCGCTTCAGGTCGGCGGCCAGACCGTCGAGACGGCGGGCCTCGCCGCTCTTCAGCAGGTCGGCGTCGAACAGGTGGCGATGGGTGACGCCGCGCCGGGCGCGGATCACGGCATAGCCGCCCTGGGGCAGCGCCTCGCCGCGCCAGCCGCCGTCGGCGTCCATCGTGTTCATCCGCTCGGCGACCGCCTTGGCCGCGGCCTCCGCCGCCGCCTTGTCGTCGGCCAGGGCGGCGGACAGGGCGCCGGCGACCGCCGCCTGTTCCACCACCATGGCGCTGCCGACCTTGCGCGACAGCGTGTCGATCGCCGGACGCGCGGTGCGGGCCTGATCGACCAGGCCGGACAGCTGATCGCCGATCAGCAGGGTGCCGTCGGACAGCTGGACCGACAGGTCGCTCAACGCGGCCTCGACCAGATACTCTTCGAGCGCCCGGTCGTCCTTCAGGTAGCGTTCCTTGGCGTTGCCGCGCTTGATGCGGTAGAGCGGCGGCTGGGCGATGTAGAGATAGCCGCGCTCGATCAGGTCGGGCATCTGCCGGAAGAAGAAGGTCAGCAGCAGGGTGCGGATGTGGCTGCCGTCCACGTCCGCGTCGGTCATGATGATGATCTTGTGGTAGCGCGTCTTGTCGGCGTTGAACTCGTCGCGGCCGATGCCGGTGCCGAGCGCCGCGATCAGCGTGCCGATCTCCGCCGAGCCCAGCATCTTGTCGAAGCGCGCCCGTTCCACGTTCAGGATCTTGCCGCGCAGCGGCAGGATGGCCTGGAACTGGCGCGAGCGGCCCTGCTTGGCCGAGCCGCCGGCCGAGTCACCCTCGACGATGAACAGCTCCGACGACGCCGGGTCGCGTTCCTGGCAGTCGGCCAGCTTGCCGGGCAGCGACGCCATGTCGAGCGCGCCCTTGCGCCGGGTCAGCTCGCGCGCCTTGCGGGCGGCCTCGCGGGCGGCGGCGGCTTCCACCACCTTCTGGACGACGCGGCGGGCGTCGGCCGGATGCTCCTCGAAATACTGGGCCAGCGCCTCGCCCACCACCGCCTCGACGACGGGACGGACCTCCGACGAGACCAGCTTGTCCTTGGTCTGGCTGGAGAATTTCGGATCGGGCACCTTCACCGACAGGACGCAGGTCAGGCCTTCACGGGCGTCGTCGCCCGACAGGTTGACCTTCTCCTTCTTGGCGATGCCGGATTCGTTGGCATAGTTGTTGATGGCACGGGTCAGCGCCGCGCGGAAGCCGGCGAGGTGGGTGCCGCCGTCCTTCTGCGGGATGTTGTTGGTGAAGCACAGCGTCGTCTCGTGGTAACTGTCGTTCCACTGCAGCGCGCATTCCACCGTCACCACGCCGCCATGTTCGGTCGGGCGTTCGTTCTTCAAGGTGATCGCCGGCTTGTGCAGCGGCGCCTTGGAACGGTCGAGCCAGTTGACGAAGGCTTCCAGGCCGCCTTCGTAATGCAGGTCCTGCACCTTCGGCTCCACCCCGCGCGCGTCGGTCAGAACCAGACGGACGCCGGAGTTGAGGAAGGCCAGTTCGCGCAGCCGGTGTTCCAGCGTGGCGTAATCGAACTCGATGTTGGTGAAGGTCTCGGCCGAGGGCATGAAGGTGACTTCGGTGCCCGACAGCTGCTTGCCCTTCTCCGGCACCATCGGCGCCTCGCCGACATCGGCCAGCGGCGCCTCGGCGACGCCGTGGCGGAAGCGCATGGTCCAGGTGCGGCCGCCGCGCCAGATGCGGAGATCCAGCGTTTCGGACAGCGCGTTCACCACCGACACGCCGACGCCGTGCAGGCCGCCGGAGACCTTGTAGCTGTTCTGGTTGAACTTGCCGCCGGCATGGAGCTGGGTCATCACGACCTCGGCCGCCGAGACGCCTTCCTCCGAATGGATGTCGGTCGGGATGCCGCGTCCGTTGTCGCGCACCGTGACCGATCCGTCGGCGTTCAGCAGAACCTCGACCTTGTCGCAATAGCCGGCCAACGCCTCGTCGATGGCGTTGTCGACCACCTCGTACACCATGTGGTGCAGGCCGGACCCGTCGTCGGTGTCGCCGATGTACATGCCGGGGCGTTTGCGCACGGCATCGAGCCCGCGCAGAACGGTGATCGACTCCGCCCCATAGTCCGCCTGTTGGGGCTCCGACTGCGGGAGGTCGTTCTTCAGTGCTTCCTGTGCCATGCGTCGACTATAACAGATTCGGTTGTGGATTCGGCGGTTTAGCGTGCGTGAACACGGCTTTTTTTTGGGTCTTGGCCCGAATTTCCACCCCTATCCGGGGCGGATGTGGGCGTCTTCGATGCGGAACCGGCGGGCATCCTCGCCAAGCGGGTCGAAAACCCCCTCGTCGGTGCCGGTCATCCAGGCCTGGGCGCCCAATGCCAGGATTTCGCCGAACAGCGCGGCGCGCCGTTCGGGGTCGAGATGGGCGGCCACTTCGTCCAGCAGAAGGATGGGTGCCGCCCCGCGTTCGGCCGCCAGCAGCCGGGCGTTGGCCAGCACGATGGCGATCAGCAGGGCCTTCTGCTCGCCGGTGGAGCAGAGCGCCGCCGGCATGTCCTTGGGCGCGTGGCGGACGGCGAGGTCGCTCTTGTGCGGTCCCGCCAACGCGCCGCCGCCATCGGCATCGGCGCGGCGGCCGATGCGCAGACTGTCGCGCAACGCATCCTCCGCTGCCAGCGCCGGGCCTTCGTCCAGCCAGCGCTCCACCGTGCCGGCGACGGCAAGGTCGGCGCCGGGAAAGGGACCGACCGAGCGGGCGCAGGCGGCACGGAGCCGCTGCACCACCTCCCGCCGGGCCGCGGCGACGGCGATGCCGGTGGTCGCCATCTGGTCCTCAAGCGCGCCGAGCCAGCCCTCGTCGAAGCGGCCGTCGCGCAGCAGCCGGGCGCGTTCGCGCAGCGCATGTTCATAACGGGACAGCCGCCCGGCATGGGCGGGATCGAAGCCGAAGACCAGCCGGTCGAGGAAGCGCCGCCGTCCGCTCGATCCTTCGAGGAACAGGCGGTCCATCTGCGGGGTCAGCCAGACCATGGCGACATGGTCGGCGAGTGCCGTCTGGCCTTTGGCCGGATGGCCGTCGATGCGGACCAGCCGGCGGTCGCGGTCGGAGGTGCGATTGCCGTCATGGGGTTCGCGGCCGGTGCCGATCTCCACCGGACCCATCGGGGTGTCGAGCATGGCCGCCACCGCCCAGCCGGCGCCGGGGGGCGATCCCAGCCGCTCCACCTCGGCCAGCCGGGCGCCGCGGATGCCGCGGCCGGGGGCGAGGAAGCTGACGGCTTCCAAAAGGTTGGTCTTGCCGGCCCCGTTCGGGCCGATCAGGGCGACGGGCCGGCGGTCGGGCTCCAGCCGCGCGGAGTCATAGCCACGGAAGCGCGTCAGCGTCATCCGCCGCACCGCCAAAGCGGGGGCCAAAGCCTGGGTTGGGGCGGACACCGGGGTACCGCCGCTCATCGAAACTGCCGTGTGCTGCAACTGGTCCGTTCCGCCTGGGGCGGGGACGATCCCCGCAGCCCCATCACACACGCATCGGCATCAGGACATAGAGCGCGGTGGAGTCGGCAACGTCGCGGATGATGGTCGGCGACGCGGCGTCGGCCAGCGTGAACTGGGCGCCCTCGCCCTCGATCTGCTGCGTGATGTCCAGCAGATAGCGAGAGTTGAAGCCGATTTCCAGCGGGGACTCGGCGTAATTGACCTCCAGCTCCTCGGTGGCGCTGCCCGATTCCGGGCTGGTGGCCGACAGGGTCAGGGCGCCGCGGACCAGGGACAGCTTCACCGCCCGGCTCTTTTCGGTGGAGATGGTGGCGACACGGTCGACGGCGGCGGCGAACAGCTTGGCGTCCACCTCCATCACCTTGTCGTTGCCGACCGGGATCACCCGCTCATAGTCGGGGAAGGTGCCGTCGATCAGCTTGGAGGTGACGACGACGCTGTCGAAGCCGAAGCGGATCTTGTTGTCGGACAACGACAGCTCGATGCGGTCGGCGGCCTCGTCCACCAGCTTGCGGATTTCGGTGACGGTCTTGCGCGGGATGATGACGCCGGGGATGCCCTCCGCCCCGTCCGGCAGCGGCATCTCGACCCGGGCCAGCCGGTGGCCGTCGGTGGCGACGGCGCGCAGCACCGGCGTCTCCAGGCTGCCCATCTTGCTCTTGGCGGCGTGCAGATAGATGCCATTCAGGTAATAGCGCGTCTCCTCGGTGGAGATCGCGAAGCGGGTGCGGTCGATCAGCCCGCGCAGATCGGCGGCGGCGACCGAGAAATTGTGCTTCAGCTCGCCGCTGGACAGCTGCGGGAAATCCTCCACCGGCAGGCAGGACAGCTTGAACTGCGACCGGCCGGCGCGCAGCGTCAGGATGGTCCCGTCGCCGCCGATGTCCAGCTCGACCTGGCTGCCGTCGGGCAGCTTGCGGACGATGTCGAACAGGGTGTGGGCGGGGGCGGTGGTGCCGCCGGGGCGCCCGACCGTCGCCGGGACGGTCTCGACGATCTCCAGATCCATGTCGGTGGCGGCCAGCGACAGTTCGCCGTCGCCCGCGCGCAGCAGGACGTTGGACAGGATCGGAATGGTGTTCCGCCGCTCGACCACACTCTGCACGTGACCCAGGGAACGGAGAAGGGCGGCGCGTTCGATGGTGATGTTCATGCTGGCGTCGTCTCGGCGGGAGGAGTGACTGAAAAGCGGGACCACCGGGGTTGCGGGCCGTTGTCCGGCCGTCCCGCCCCGAGCGGGCGCGCATCATACCACATCGATGGTTGCGTCGAACCAAATTGTTGCGGCCAAGGCCTTCGGCCGAGAGGGAGTCAGCCCTCCCCCCGCCGCCTGCCCTCATGCAGCCGCAGGATGTCGACGAAATCCGCGCTCTGCCAGTTGCGCGACCGGCTCAGTTCGCTGCGGACGCTGGCGACGAAGGCGTCGATCACCGCCCATTCGTCGTCGGCGATCTCCCCGACATCCTCAAGATAGCGGAAGACGACCCGGTGCAGGCCCTGGCTGACCGGGCTGATCCAGCCGTCCACCGTCTCGCCCATCGCCGCCATCAGCCGGCGGATGCGCAGCATGTGCGCCATGCGGTGGGCGGGCTTCTCCTGCGGTTCGGCCTTCATTGCCTGGATGAAGGCGAGGCGGCCGGTCTCCACCGCATAGAGGCGCAGCGACTTCAGCTCCGGGTTGGCGTAGCCGGCATTGCCGAGATAGCGGCCCCAGCGCCAGACCAGTTCCAGCAGCCAGACGATGTCCTCATGGTCGGGCACCGGGGCATGGCGGGCGTTCATCGCCGCCTGCAGCCGGGCGGCCAGCGCCGGCATCACCGTGCCGGTCAATTCGCGGCTGACCGCCGCCAGCTCCGCCCGCAGCGCCGGGCCGGTGGAGCGGCTGGCGAGGAAGCCGGTGCCGGACAGCGCCGTCAGCGCCCGGTCGAAGCGCTCCACCGCTTCGTGCAGCAGGGCGCGGGTCGGGGCGGGGGCGGACAGAACCCCGCCGTCCTGGATGTCCATGTCGCCGAACATGCCGTCCACCACCTCGCGGATGGTGGTGCAGGCGGCGTTGAAGTGGCAGAGCAGGGCGCGCAGCAGCGGGTGCGACTCGCGCACCGCCGGGCCGCCCGAACCGACATGCTCGCGCACATGGCGCAGGAACACGTCGTAGCGGCGCTTGAAGTTCAGCCCGTAGAGCGGGGCGAACCAGGCCAGCACCTGCGACTGGTCGCGGAAGGGCAGGCCGAGATCGCGCACCCGGCGGACGAAGCCGACCATCAGCGCCGACTGGCAATCGACCTCGGCGGACCGGGGATCGCCGGCGCCCTGCATCTCCTCAATGTCGCGGCGCATCCGCTCGGTCAGCGGCACCAGCACCTCGTTGTGCTCCAGCAGGGCGCGGACGAAGCCCAGCAGGTCGCCGTCGATCGGCGCCTTGCGGCCGAGATACTGGGTGCGCAGCCGGGCGTCGTGGTGCGCCTCCTCATTCGCCAGCGCCAGGAAGCGGTCGGTCAGCTTGCGGTCGCCGACCATGGTGTAGAGGAAGTCCAGCGCCTCTTTACGCATCAGTTCGCGCATCACCATGGCGTCGGGGCTGGCCAGCACGGCGTCCAGCATCGCCTCGCGCGCCATCGCGTCCAGCCGGCTCTGCACCTCCGCCGCAAGGCCGGGAAAGGCATAACGGGTCAGCGCCGCCCAGATGCCGCCCATGTCCACCCGCTGGATCAGCGCCGGCACCGACTCAGGCGAGCGGTAGAGGATCGGGTCGTCGACCAGGAAGGGTTCGAACAGGCTGGTGAACAGCCGCCGTGCCTTCATCGGCCGCAGCCGGTTGAAATGGTCGACCAGCGCGTCGCGCAGATGACGTGCCCGCTCGCCGTTCGGGCTGGGGGCCCCTTCAACCGCGTCCAGCACGGATCGGATGGCGTGCATGGGGATGCGGGCGACGACCTCGTCCATCTGGCGGCGGAAGGCGGTGGCATCCATCATGTCCCTGGCCGCCATGTCCCTGGCCGCCGGAAGACCGGCGGAGGGGAGGGAGGTCGTGACCGTCGGCGTGCTGCTCATGCGCCCAACACCTCGCAGGATCGTCGTCGCCTGGACGCTCATGATCCCGGGAGATTATTAAATAACCTTTGCTATTTCCATGCGTGTCTTCGGCCGAGTTTTATGATTATCGGAATATGACGGGCAATTGCTTTGTAATCTCAGGTTTACCTTTTTCCCGAGTCTTCGACTAAAGCCCGGCCGCCAGCTGCGCCTCCAACCCGGCGCGGTAGTCGGGATAGGTCAGGGTGACGCCAAGCTGGCGCTTGATGCGGTCGTTCTTCACCCGACGGCAATCGGCGTAGAAGCTGGCGGCCATCGGCGACATTTCCGCCTGATCGAAGGGCACCAGCGGCGGCGGCTCCACTCCCAGCAGGCGGCAGGCATATTCCACCACCTCGTGCGACGGGCTGGGCAGATCGTCGGCGACGTTGTAGATGGCGCCCAGCGTCGGCCGCGCCATCGACGCGCGCAGCGTGTTGGCGATGTCGTCGACATGAATGCGACAGAAGACCTGACCCGGCTTGTCCACCCGCTTGGCGATGCCGTCGCGCACGGAATCGATGGCGCTGCGGCCGGGGCCGTAGATTCCGGCCAGCCGGAACAGATGCATCGGCACGCCATACTGGCGGTACAGGTTCAGCCAGCCGCGCTCCGCCTCCACCCGCCGCTTCTGCCGCTCGCCGGTCGGCTTCAGCCAGGACGCCTCGCTGACCCACTCGCCGCCGGTGTCGCCATAGACGCCGGTGGTGGACAGGTAGCCGGCCCAGTCCAGCGTGCGCAGGTCGGCCAGATCGCGGGCATGCTGGTCCAGCACCGGGTCGCCCTTGCCGTCGGGCGGGATGCTGACCAGCAGATGGGTGGTGCCGGCCAGCGCCGCCTTGGCATCGGCCAGCGGCCGGCCGCGGTCGAACAGGAAAGGCTCGATGCCGTGGGCCTCCAACTCCGCCTTCTTCTCCTCGCTGCGGCAGGTAGCGGCGATGCGCCATCCCTCGGCGCGCAGCCGGTCGGCGAAGACGCGGGCGGTATAGCCGGGGCCGAAGACGAACAGGCGGGGATCGGTCATCACGGGCGTTCCGGTTGGGGCGGTGAACGGTGTAACGCCGGGCTCGGCCACCGAATTGGTGTGGGGGGCTTGCACCCTGCCCGGCGATGGCGGAGTGTAAAGGCACCATGACCCGACGCAATCTTTACCTTTCCGCCGCCCTCGCCCTGGGGCTTCTCGCCGTCCTGCTGGCTCCCTCGCCGGCCGCGCAGGCGGCCTCCGCCGGGCCGTCCTCTGGGCCGTCCTCCGGCCTCGACCGCAACCGCGAGCTTCAGGCCTGCGCCGCCAAGGCGGAGGCCAATCCCGACGGCGCCAAGGCCGACGCCAAGCGCTGGCAGGAGCAGGGCGGCGGCGACTTCGCCAAGCTCTGCTACGCGCTGGCGCAGTTCCATGCCGGCGAGTTCAAGGCGGCCGGAACCCAGATGGAAGCGCTGGTGCCGACGCTGGGCAAGGACGACCCCAGGGCCGCCGCCTCGCTGCTCGGCCGGGCCGGCTGGGCATGGCTGCGTGCTGGCGACCAGGGGAAGGCGGAGCGGCTCTACAGCGCGGCGCTCGACAAGACGCCCGGCGACGTCGACCTGCTGATTGACCGCGCCTTCGCCCGCGCCGAGGGTGAACGCTTCTGGGACGCCATCACCGACCTCGACGCCGCGCTGGCCCGCGATCCCCGCCGGGCGGACGCCTATCTCTACCGCGCGACCGCCAATAAGGCGCTGTCCAACTACCGGCAGGCGCTGTCCGACATCGACCATGCGCTGGAACTGAAACCCGGCGATCCGGAGGCGATCCTGCTGCGCGGCAACGTCAAGGCGCTGGGCGGCAACCTGCCGGCGGCGCGCGACGACTGGTCACTGACCCGCCGCGTCTCCCCCGACAGCGAATGGGGCCGCGCCGCCGCCGACAACCTCGCCCGCACGGCGGAGCTTGCCGGGGGCAAAGGCAAGGACGCAGGTAAGGATACGGGAAAGCCAAAGTCTCCCTGATATGAAGTCTCCCTGGTAAGGGGCGTCCGCTGAACGACGGGTGGCCTCAAGGCTTATCCGATGCAGGCACGGGCTGTCGGAGACCTTCCGGCGGCCCGTTTTGCCGTCCGGCCTTGCCACCGTCCTGACCGAGCCTGCGGGAGGAACCCCGCCGCCCATGCCGCGGTTCTCCCAGGCAAAGCCGGGGAGGGCACGATGTTCGAAGGATTCACGCTGGAGACCGTCGAACTGCCGGACGCGACCCTGCGGGTCCGTCATGGCGGGCAGGGGAGTCCGGTCCTGCTGCTCCACGGCCATCCGCGTACCCATGCGACCTGGCACCGGGTCGCGCCGCTGCTGGCGGCCTCCCACAGCGTGGTCTGCCCCGACCTGCGGGGGTTCGGCCGGTCGTCGAAGCCGGCGGACCGGCCCGACCATGCCAACTCCTCCAAACGGGCCAAGGCGCTGGATTGCCTCGCCCTAATGCGGCACCTCGGTTTCGAGCGCTTCGCCGTCGTCGGCCACGACCGTGGCTCCTACACCGCGTTCCGTCTGGCGATGGATCATCCGGCCGCCGTCACCCGCCTCGCCCTGCTCGACGGCGTGCCGATCCTGGAAGCCCTGGAGCGGTGCGATGCCCGCTTCGCCCAGGCATGGTGGCACTGGTTCTTCTTCGCCCAGCCGGACAAGCCGGAACGCGCCATCCTGGCCGATCCCGACGCCTGGTACGGCGGTTCGGCGGAGGCGATGGGGGAGGAGGCCTACCGTGATTTCCGCGCGGCCATCCATGATCCGGCCACCGTGCATGGCATGCTGGAGGATTACCGCGCCGGGCTGGGCATCGACCGCGACCATGATGCGGCCGATCGCGCGGCCGGCCGGCGGCTGAGCTGTCCGGTGCTGGCCTTATGGTCGTTGCGGGACGATCTGGAGGAACTTTACGGCGACGTTCTGGCGGTCTGGCGGCCCTGGGCGCCGGACCTGCGCGGGCGCGGCCTGGATTGCGGCCACCACATGGCGGAGGAGGCGCCCGAAGAGCTGGCGCGGGAGCTTCTGGAATTCCTCGGCACCTGACCGGACAAACGAAAAAGCCCCGCCGCGGTGACCGCGGGCGGGGCTTTTCCTTGAGCTGGACCTGTATCCGGACCTGTCGGACCGCTTACAGCGCCGAGTCGACCCACTGGAACAGCGCACCCTTGGGCAGGGCGCCGATCTTCGTGGCGGCGACGCTGCCGCCCTTGAACAGCATCAGCGTCGGGATGCCGCGCACGCCGTACTTGGTCGGGGTGTCCGGGTTCTCGTCGATGTTCAGCTTGGCGACGGTGACCTTGCCGTCATACTCGCCGGCCAGCTCGTCGAGCGCCGGGGCGATCATCTTGCAGGGGCCGCACCATTCCGCCCAGAAATCGACCAGGACCGGGCCGGTGGCCTTCAGGACGTCCTGCTCGAAGCTGTCGTCGGTAACCTTGATGGTGGTGCTCATGTGACCTCTTGCCTGGATTCGGAAGCGCCGCGGACCGGTTGTGGAAGGCCGGCGGCCATCGCCCCGTCAGTGGAATTGAGCAAAATGTAGGGCGGAGGCGCCCGGCCGGTCAAGTCACCCCATCTTTCGGGGGACCCGCCGGCCGCTCCTCATCCCACCCTTGGTGCCAATCCGGCCGCCGCCGCGTCCAGCACCGAGGGCGGCAACTCCATGGTGTAGGGGCCGTCGGTCCACAACAGCACGCAACGCACCCGGCGGCCTGGGTAAACGGCGCGCAACGCCTCGCGGTAGGCCGCCATCTGGCGCCGGTAAACCATTGGCACGTCTTCCAGATCCCGTGGCGGCGGCCGGTTGGTCTTATAGTCGACGATCCACACCGTATCGCCGGTCAGCGCCAGCCGGTCGATGCGGCCGGCCAGCGCCCGGCTGCCGTCGCCCAGCGCCACCACGCCGACCAGCGGCACCTCCGCCCGCGAGTCCGGGCCGAACAGATGCGCGAACTCCGCATGGCTCAGCACCGCCAGCGTCTCGCGCGCGATGGCGTCCTGCTGCTCCGGCGTCAGCTTGTGCGCCGGCCGGGCCAGGAAGCGGCGGCAGGCGGCATCCCGCGCCTCCCCGGCCAGATTGGGCAGGGTCTGCAACAGCCGGTGGACCAGCAGGCCGCGGCGGAAGCGCTGGCCGTCGTCGTTGCCGAGCGGGGAGCGCACCGCCGGTTCCTCGCCGTCCGGCCGGGACGGAGTCAGCGGCCGCGACGGTTCCGGCTCGCCCGGCGCCGGTTCGGCGATCCAGGGCGGCGGCGGCTCGGCCGATGCGCTTTCCTCCGTCTCGACATGGCGGGGCACCGCGGCGGTCTGGGGGCCGATCAGCCGCCAGCCATCACCGGCCCAGCCGTCGGGGCAGAGGCCGGTGAAGTCGAAGTCGTGCGGCACGCCGTTCTCGCGCATCGCCTCCTCGACCAGCCGGTACCAGCAATCGTCGGACGGCTCGCGCTTGCCCTGATGGCCGCAGATGTAGAGCCGGTCCTCCGCCCGTGTCAGCGCGACATAGAGCAGCCGGCGGTATTCCTGGTCGCGCCGCCGGTTGGCCCGCGCCCGCGCCTCGGCGCATAGCGCGTCCTCCTGGGACCGCCGGGCGGCGAACAGCGGGACCGGGCAGTCGTCGTCCGGCCACAGGATCGGTGGGCTCTGGGTCGGGCTGCCCAGCGTGTCGGGGAGGAAGACGATCGGAGCCTGCAACCCTTTGGAGCCGTGGACGGTCATGATCCGCACGGTGCCGCCGCCCTGTTCCAGCTCGCGCTTGATCTCCGCGTCGCTGGCCGCCAGCCAAGCCAGGAAATTCTGCAGGGACGGCGGCTCGGTCTTCTCGAAGGCGAGGCAGACGGCCAGGAACTCCTCCAGCGGATCCTGGGCGTCGGGGCCTAGCCGCTTGAGGATCGCGCGCCGTCCCGAGCGGTCGTCGGCCGGGCAGGGCCGGTTCAGCAGACCGGCGAACAGCTCGTACGGTGCCGAGAAGTCGGTGCGGGCCAGCAGATCGCCCAGATAGCGCCGGGCCGGGCGGAACTCCGGCTCGGTCTCCGCCAGGGCCACCAGCGAGCGCCACAGCGTACCGCGCCGGCCGTGGGCGACGCGGAACAGCTCCTCCTCCGTCAGCCCGATCAGCGGCCCCTTCAGCACGGTGGCGAGCGTCAGATCGTCGTCGGGCAGCAGCAGGAAATCGGCCAGCGCCACCAGATCCATCACCGCCAGCTGTTCGGTCAGCACCATGCGGTCGACGCCGGCCACCGGCACGCCGCGGTCCTTCAGCGCGCGCACCAGCTCGGTGACGAAGGCGGTGCGGCGGCGGACCAGCACCATGACGTCGCCGGGCTGCACCGGCCGTCCCTTGGCCTCCAGCGTCTCGCCGCTGTCGATCCAGCGATGCACCGTCGCCGCGATGACCGAGGCGAGGCGGGCCGACGGCGAATCGGCGGACTCGCGCGCCACCGGCGGCGCCCAGGCCGGCGCCTCGATGGCCTCGGCCGGCTTCACCGGCGGCCACAGCTCGACCAAACCGGCCTGCCCGCGGCGGAAGGCGCGGTGGCGGATGACCGGGCTGGCGTCGGACGCCACGCCGTCGCGGGCGCGGTCGATGGCGAAGACGGCATCCACCGTTTCCAGCACCGCGGCGGTCGAGCGGAAGGAGATGTCGAGATCGACCCCGGCCCACAGCCGCTCGGCCGATTCCGCCTTGTCCTGGAAATGGCGGCGCATGCGGGCGAATTCGGCCGGATCCGCGCGCTGGAAGCTGAAGATCGACTGCTTCTCGTCGCCCACCGCGAAGACGGTGCGGATCTTGCCGTCGGGGGCGGCGGCCTCCAGTTCGGCGAAGAACTCGCCGGCCAGCGACGCGACGATGGACCACTGGTCGGGGTTGGTGTCCTGCGCCTCGTCGATCAGGATATGGTCCAGGCCGCCGTCCAGCTTGTACAGCACCCAGGGCACCCGCGGTGCCATGCCGTCGCCGCCGCTCAGCAGCCGGTTGGCCGCCAGGATCAGGTCGTCGTAATCCAGCAGCGCGCGCGCCGCCTTGCGGTCGCGATAGGCGTCCAGCATCGCCTGCGCCAGCGTCAGCAGCGCGGTGGTCGAGGCGGCGACCCCGGCGGCCTTCACCCGCTCCGAAATCTCCACCAGCCGCTCCGCCTCCTTCTGCAGGGACAAGAGCGCCTGCGGGTAGGCGGTGGCCGGCTTCTTGGTCATCAGCGTCTTGCGCGGGCTGCCCTCGGTGGTCAGGAACAGGCGCTTGTAGGCCTCGAAGGCGCGCACCCGGCGGTCGGCGGCGTCGAGCCAGTGCTGGATGGCGATGCCGCGCTCCTGGTCGCCGGCGCTGCCGCCCGACAGCGCCCGGCAGGCCTCGCGCAGGGCCGGCGGGTCGCACTGGTCGTCGTGGCAGGCGTGGGTCAGGATCGACTCCTCGGTCACGCCGGGGGGCACCCCCAACCTGTCGTGGATGGCGTCGATCAGCCCATCCAGCCCGTGGAAGTCCTTGAGCAGCCGTTCCACCTGCCCGCGCTGGCTCGCCAGCTCCGCCAGCAGCCCGGCGAAATCCTCGGCGTTCAGGTCGCCGGTCAGCCGGCCCATGGCGCGGCCGAGCGGGCTGTCCGGTTCGGTGCGGCCGGCATGCAGCACGGCGTCGCGCGCCTCGGTCAGCAGCCCGTCGGCGGTGCGGTCGTCCATGACGTCGAAATGCGGCGCCAGTTCGGCTTCCAGCGGGAAGCGGCGCAGCAGCGACTGGCAGAAGGCGTGGATGGTCTGGATCTTCATGCCGCCGGGGCAGTCCACCACCTGGGCGAACAGGCGGCGCGCGTTCAGCCGCGCCTCCATCGACGGGCGCTCGCCGCACAGGTCGGCCAGCCGGTCCTCCAGCGCCTCGTCGGGCAGGGTGGCCCACAGGCCGAGCGTCCGGTTGATGCGGATCGCCATCTCCGCCGCCGCGGCCTTGGTGAAGGTCAGGCAGAGGATGCGCGCCGGCGGCGTGCCGGACAGCATCAGCCGCAGCACCCGGTCGGTCAGCACCTTGGTCTTGCCCGAGCCGGCGGACGCGCCGACCCACACCGACGCCGTCGGATCGGACGCCCGCCGCTGCGCCACGTTGGGATCGAGCGGCAGGGTACGGGGGGGCAGGTCGGTCATGGTCATGGGTGATGCTTCCGGTGCCGGGGCAGGGCCGGATGCTGGTCCAGATGCCGGGGGCAGGGCAAGGGCGAAAGATCAGGTGGTTGGGTCGGGCGCCGAAAGGGCAGGGTTGCCGCCTTTCATCACGGTGCCGCGGGCAAACATTTCGCCGGTGATTTCTGGTATTTCGTCGTATTCAGAAAGCTGGATGACGTGCCTATCGATCTTCGCCAAATCACTTCCCAGATCACGCTTGGTCTCGGTCATTGAGCTTCCTCATCGAAATAATGCGACGC
>PJUA01000588.1_pt1 | contig 16154 bp, 14 predicted proteins | sample 1512151 | NCBI WGS metagenome assembly PJUA01 (sample SAMN08177678, study PRJNA422409) | Soil metagenome, whole genome shotgun sequencing project. | isolation source: Soil enriched on filter paper: beechwood xylan treatment | place: USA: Madison | collected 2015-01-15
GAAGTTGATCATGCCGATGATGCCGTACACCATCGTGTAGCCAATCGCGATCAGGCCGTAAATCGCCCCAAGCGACAAGCCGTTGATCAATTGCTGGAGAAAATAGTCCATGAAGTCGTCGCCCGAAGTTTGAGGCTCCTTCCCGCGTGCGAGAGAGGCGGAACGGAGCTTGGAGGTCGGGACGGACGGCGCGATGCGCCACGGCGCCGCTCGTCCTGGTTCGGGACGAGCGGCGGGCATGTCCCCGCGTTCGGCGGCCGTGGTTGCGGCTCCGTTCGTCAGGGCAGGCGTTTTGTTGGGATCACTTCAGGGGAGCGTAGGTGCCGTTGTTCCAGGCATAGAGCACGAAGGGCTCGGAGTTCGGATCGCCCTTCCGGTCGAACCGGATGTCGCCCAGCACGGTGTGGTAAGTGCCGGCATGGAGCGCGGCGGCCAGCTTGTCGCCCTTCATCGTCTTCGCCGCTTTGGCTGCGTCGGCCAGAACGTTGACGGCGGCGTAGGTGTAGAGGGTGAAGCCTTCCGGTTCGAATCCGGCGGAACGGAAGCGCTGCACCAGATCGGCGGTGCCGGCGTTGACGCGCGGATCCGGGTAGAAGGTGAACATCACGCCATCGCTGGCCGGCCCGGCGATGGCGGCGAATTCGGTGGTCGCCAAACCGTCGCCGGCCACGAACCGGGTCTTGAGCCCCTGTTCGGACGCTTGGCGCACTAGTAACCCGGCCTCCGTGTGATAGCCGCCGAAGAAGACGAGATCGACGTTCAGCGCCTTCAAGCGGGCGACCAGCGACGAGAAATCGCGCTCGCCCTGGGTGATGCCCTCGAACAGCACGACGTTGCGCCCCTGCTGTGCCAGTTCCGTCCGCACCCCCTCGGCGATGCCCTGGCCATAGGTGGATTTGTCGTGGACGACGGCGATGGTTTGGCCGAGACGGCGGCTGACGATCTGCTTCGCCGCCACACCTGCGGCCTGGTCGTCACGCCCGCAGACGCGGAACATGTTGGTCAGACCGCGTTCGGTGATCGTCGGGTTGGTCGAGGCCGGGGTTACGATCACCAGTCCAGCTTCTGCATAGACACTGGAGGCCGGAATGGTCGAACTGGAGCAGAAATGCCCGACCACCGCCTGAACGCCGTCCGCGACGAAGCGGTTGGCGACGGCCACCGCCTGTTTGGGATCGCAGGCGTCGTCGGCCACCTGCAGGACGACCTTCTCGCCATTGATGCCGCCGGCGGCGTTGAGGTCGGCGACGGCGAGGTCGGCACCGCGCCGCATCTGCTCCATGAAAGAGGCGTATTGCCCGGTGACAGGACCGGCAAGGCCGAGCTTGACGTCGGCCGTCGCCGCCGTCGGCACCAGCGCCGCGAGCGAGATGCCGAAACGAAGCAGGTTGCCGCGGAACAGCTTGCGGACGAACGTGTCGGATCGAGACCCAGGTTGAGACAATGATCGAGACATGGAACTTCCCCATTCGTTGACGCGGCATGTTGTTGTGTCGTTGCATCGTCCGCCGGGCCGCATGCGGCGGACGTGTCTCAGCAAGCCCGTTTTTCGGTGTGCCCGATGTCAGAGGGCAAGCACCTCGCGCAATCCGGTTAGATCGGCGAACTCATGGTCCGGCCGGGGCTGCCACGGCCCTAGCCTGTCCTGGGTGCGGTTGATCCAGGCGACCCGCATGCCCAGCGGCTTGGCTCCGTCGATGTCAGCCCAAGAAGCCAGCGAGGCGTGCAGCACTTCGCCGGGAGCCAGCGCCAGCCGGTCCAGAGCGAGCCGGAAGATGCGCTCCGACGGCTTGTAGGCCCGGGCCATCTCGGCGGTCGTGACGGTGGGAAAGAAGGAGGCCAGCCGGCTGCGCGCGAACAGGTCGCTGTCCATGTTGGTGATTGGCATCAGCGGATATTTGGCCACCAGAAGGGCGAGGATCTCCGGCACCTCGGGGTGCGGCCGCGCCTGCTCGACGAGGCCGGTCAGCAGCGTGTCGGTCAGGGCCGGAAGCTGGACCGTATCCAGCCGCTCGATCCCGGCCTCCGCCAGCGTGGCAGCCAACGCTTCGGCGGCGACCTCTCGGTACCGGCGATAGGCGGACGACCGGTAGAGTTGGACATTGCGCACATCCCAGTCGAGGTAGAGGGCTGCGGCGTCCAAATCGCTGCGGCCCAGGCTAAACAGCACCTGCGCCATGCCGGCGGTGCCGCCGGCATCGACGTCGACCAGCGTGCCGAAGTAATCGAAGGTGACGGCCTTGATCGCGCCCATTCCAGTTCCTCCTCTCAAGACGACTTGCGCGTGGCGAAACGGACGACCCGTTCGGCAGCCTCGGGATTGCCGAACGCCTCGATGGTGGCCGCTGCCTCCAAGTCCAGGGCACGGTGCAGCAGGTTGGACAGGTCGACAGTCATCAGACGCTTCAGCCGGCCGGTGGAGAAGCGCGACTTCCCGGCCACCACCGATGCCAGCGCCGTCGCAGTTTCGAGCAGCGCCTCGCGTGGGACCACCCGGTTGACCAGCCCGAGTCCGGCCAGCCGTGCCGCCGATTGCCGTTCGCCCAGAAGCATCAGCTCCATCGCCCGCTGATAGCCGACAGCCAGCGGCAGCAGGTGGGTCACCCCGCCGGTGACGAACTGGCCCCACTCCATTTCCGGGAAGAAGGCTTGAAGGTCGTCGGAGGCAACCACGAGGTCGCAGTTCAGCATCCATTCGAACCCGCCGCCCACGGCGAAGCCGTGTACCGCCCCCACGACGATCTTCGATCCGAACATCAAATCGTGGGTGATCTGCTGGATGCCGGCGATGTGGGCGCGGATCGCGGCATCGTCGCGGGTCTGCTGGTCGAACTCCTTCAGGTCGTCGCCCGCGCAGAAAGCCCGCCCGGCGCCGCACAGCAGGATCACCGACACGTCCGGGCGCTCCGCCGCTTCGGTCAGCGCGGCGTGAAGGTCATGCAGCAGGACGGTGCCGATGGCGTTCATCCGCTCCGGCCGGTTCAGCGTCACGCGGCCGATGCCGGCCGCCACATCGAGATTGACCGTGCTCATGATGCGACCCTTTCAATCCAGTCTGTCTTGCCGGCGGTGCGCGGCAGCGTGTCGTGCGGGATCATGGTGACCGAGGCAGTCGCGCCGGCTTGTTCACGCACCGCCTTCTCCAATTCCGCCGCTGCCGCAGGCCATGCCGTTCCAGGCAGCCGCTCGGCCGCCTCGACGCGCAGCTGGATGCGGTCGTACGGCCCGGGCCCGACCAGCCGGATGCGGAAATGGCCGGACGACAGCGCCGGCAGGCTGCTGACCGCCTTGCGGACCGCGCTGGGGAATATGTTGATTCCGCGCACGTTGAACATGTCGTCGGTGCGGCCGCTGACCCGAAAGCGCCAGGAGGTCCGGCCGCATGCGCAGCGCCCGGTGCCGGTCACGGTGATGACGTCGCGGGTGCGGTAGCGGATCAGCGGCTGGCATTCCTTTTCGATGTGGGTGCAGACCAGTTCGCCGACCGTACCCTCGCGGATCGGCAGACGGTTGCCCTCCGCATCGAGGATTTCGGCGAACAGATAGTCGCTGCCGTGGAAATGCAAGTCGGTGGTCGCCTCGCACTGGCTGCCCAGCGTGCTCAGCACCTCGCTGAGGCCGTAATTGGCGTTGCGCACGCCGAAGCCCCAGGTCTCTTCCATGGTCGCGCGGAAGGCCGCATTGTCCAGCCCGGCCTCGCCACCGAACAGGCCGAGCCGAAGCCCGAGGTCCCGCGGCGCCGGACCACCTTCGTCACGCAGAAGCTTTTCCAGCAGCGCCGGGTAGGACGGCGTGCAGGAGATGGCGGTGATCTTCAGGTCGCGGATCGCCTGGAGAAGCTGCTTGGTGTTGCCGACGCCGAACGGCACCACCGTCGCACCGGCCGCTTCCAGCGTCATGTGATCGGTCACGCCACCGGTCCACATGCAGTAGTTCAAGCAATGCACCACGCGGTCGGTCGAACGCAGTCCGGAGGCATGCATCGCCCGGCCGCCGATGGAGGCGATGCGGTCGCAGTCCTGCCGACTGTTGGCGAGGTTGAGCGCCCGGCCGGTGGTGCCGGAGGTGCGGTGCAGACGGACGATGCTCTCCTCCGCACAGGCCACATAGTCGCCGAAGGGATAGACGGCCTCCTGGCCGGCGCGGAGGTCCTCCTTGTCGGTCAGCGGCAGATCCTGCAGGCCGTCGAGCGTCACCGGGAGTCCGACGCTGGCGGGGAACATACGCCGATACATCGCAGACCGATCGGACACATAGGCCCATTGCGCCGTCCAAAGGTGGTCCTGAAGGGCGCGGATTTCGCCGTCGGCAAGGGTTTCAAAATCGGGGTGGAGAAGATCTGAGGTGGACATCAGGGCCTCGGTCTGGATGGTGGATGCACCGGTCATGAACCGGTGCGCGCGGCGGCACGGGAATCGGCACGGGATTCAATGGCGGATTGCGGCAAGATGGCGCGGGCGTGCCGGCCTTGGCCGATCTTGCCACCAGCATCCTCCGACCAGACGTTGAACCAGTAGAGAGCGCCCTCGCGCCCCGTGAAGCGGGCGCTGGTCCTCACCTGGCCGCCGACCGGCGTCGGTGCGACGTGCGACACGTCCAGTTTGGCCCCGACCGACAGCTCACCGGGCTGGAGCACGGGGCGCAGCAGGGCGGCACAGGCGCGCTCCATCTCGGCGATCATCACCGGCGTGGCGAGGACCTGCGGATAGCGCTCGTTGGGCTCTCGGGCGAAGGCGTCGGCCGTCATCGACGCATCGACAACGAGTTGCACCGTTGCGACGCGCTCCGGATCCAAGGGGATGGTCATTCGGGCTGTCTCCAGTTCAGGGGATCACCCTTCACTAGGCAACGTCCGTGCCAACCTTCGCCGAACCAGCCGGGGAGGTTGAAGAATGAATGAAATCAATTGATTGAACTGCCGGCCCAAGAGGGCGCCGACGCTGACGGCGATCACGCTCGGCAGTGCGTGTTAAAAAATTGAACGTTAAAAAACATTACGTTTGTTCAAATTCAAGACCATTTATCCGCCCCGGTGCGCTGCAGCGCGATGCCGTAGTCGCGGATTTTGGTGTAGAGAGTCGGCCGAGCAATTCCGAGGATCTCCGCCGCTCTGGTCACGTTGTGGTCCACATGGGCGAGCGTGGCGGCGATAACGTCGCGCTCATGCTCGCGCAACGACCTCAGGGCCGGTGGCGCGATCGGAGACGGTGTCGGCGTCCTCGGGTCGTCGGGTGGATCAAAACGCTGTATCTCCGTGCCCTCTGACAGCACGACGAGTCGCTCCAGAGTATTTTCCAGCTCACGCACATTGCCCGGCCATTCGTATGCGGCCATCGACCGCAGGGCTGCGTCGGAAATGGTGAACACAGGCTTGCCGGCGCTGGCGGCGTATTTGCGCAGGAAGTGGGTCGCCAGCATCGGGATGTCGTTTCTGCGGTCCTTCAGGGCCGGGATCGTGATTGAGACGACGTGCAGGCGGTAGTACAGGTCGTCGCGGAACTCCCGCCGGGCGATGGCATCTTTCAGATTCCGATTGGACGCGGCGATGACCCGGACATCGACCGGGATGGGCCGGGTGGCGCCGATCCGGGTGACCTCGCGCTCCTGGAGGACACGCAGCAGCTTGGCCTGGAGGTCAAGCGGCATCTCCGTGATCTCGTCAAGGAAGATCGTTCCGCCGGAAGCCATTTCGAACTTGCCAGGCCGCCCGCCCTTCTGCGCCCCGGTGAAGCTGCCGGCGACGTAGCCGAACAGCTCGCTTTCAATCAGCTCGCGTGGCAGGGCTGCGCAATTGACGGCGATGAAGGGGGCGTCACGGCGGTCGCCATGGGCATGGATGGCCTGGGCGAAGACCTCCTTGCCGCTGCCGCTCGGTCCATTCAGCAGGACGTTTGCGGTGCCGAGCGCGGCCTTGCGGGCATCGCCAATGGCGTGGCGCAGGCAATCCGACGTGCCGATGATGTCGTCGAAGGTGTAGCGCACCGGACTGCCGGCGATCTGTTGCGCGATCCGCTTGGCGCGGTTGAACTCCCGGAAGGTGTTGACGACCGATTGGACCTTGCCCTGTACGTCCTTGATGGGAATGGCGGTGTCGATCAGGTGCAGGTGGCGCCTGCCGGAATCGATGATCAGTTCCCGGTCGTAATAGCCGATGCCGGTGCGGAAGATCGGCGCGATGATCGGCTCGAAATCGAGCAGTTCGGCAAAGCGGCGGCCGACGCTCTGCTCCGGGTTCAGGGTCAGAATACGGCCGGCCGGCGCATTCATGTGGCGGACCCGGCCATCCTCGTCCACCACCAGCAATCCATCGGAGATGCTGTCGATGATGGCCCGCTGCTCGACCAGCATGCGGTCGAGATTGCCGCTGGTCTCCACCGCGCTCAATTGAGCGCTGGTGCTCTCTGCGCACAGCAGGGCAAGGCCGCTCAGCGTGTCCGTTCCAACCGATGCGTCCGACACCAGCGCTATGGCGCCGTGCAAGGCGGTGTTCAAACCGAAGAGAGGTGCGGCGGCGATCATGGTGTTTGTCAGGTCGCCGCTGACATGGTGCCAGTTGGATGTGACCATTGGGCGCCGCTCCCGCAGGCACAGATCGATGGCGTTGGTGCCGACGGCATCCTCCACCGCCGACCCGCCCTCGCCCAAGCCGGCCGCATCCAGCCGTTCGACGAAGGAACGGTCTCCGGCGACGCTGTGAATGATCAGGTCGCGGTCGACCAGAACGATGGCGACGGGATGATCGCGGCCCAGGATCAGGCGAATGGAGCCGAGGATCAGCGCGCCGGTGGCCGCTATGTTACCCAACAACTGGTTAGCCGACGGCCGCTCCCTCGGCACCGGACCGGCAGCCTCTTCCGGCGCCCGGTCGCGCAGGCGCCGCCAGGAAGACAGCACCGCCTCGTCCAAACACCCGGGCGGCGGCTCCTCGCCTCTCAAGAAACGGTCACGGGGTGTGTCTGAGAGGGAGTGTCGTGCCGTCATAGTTGAATCCGTAACAGCGGGAAACGCAAGGGTGGGACGACGGGGCCCGGTAAATGATCCAATCTGCAGCGTCGTGCGTTTGATATGAAACGCATGACGCTGCAGTCGCTGTTCGACGATCGGATTCACGCCCTAAACCGATTCCGATTTTACGCGATCCGCTCTCAAGAATGGGCTGGGTCATGCAGGAAAGGCAAAGAAAATGCATGCAGCACCATGCGGCAGCGTATTGCATGGAGGCGGGGAGGGCGAAAGATTTGACCTTCCCCATGCAGAAAGGACACCGGGTTAAGCGCCTGGAAGCTCGGCTTGGTCCGGGGTGAAGTAGCCGAGAGCCGAGGACAGTCTCTTGCCAGACCGGACACATGGATGAATCCTTCTCGGCCCGTCAGCTCGGATTTCCCTCTTGCGCCAGGTGGGGCACATACATGGTCCCCGTTTTCTGGGAAGATGACTGGGCGGAAGCCGCGGCAACGCATGGAGCTTCCAAGGAGGATGGCGTTCGTTGCGCGTCCGCGGCTCGCTGTGAGGTTTGACGGCGATCAGGCGGCCGGCGCCGCGTCGACGGACGCGTACACCTTGATCTCCTGGAACTGCTCGATGGCGCGAGGACCGCACAGAATGCCACGCCGCTCTGCTTGAAGCCGCTCTCGTCGAAGTGCTCGGGGATCACGCCCCAGCAGTTCATCCAGATGGTGCCCGCTTGAATGGCCTTGCCGACGCGACGGGCGCGGGCGGCGTCTGCGGTGAAGACTACGGTATGAGGCGCCGTTTACCGAAGGAGCAGCGAACGGCATTCCCCTGCGTTGCATTCAACTCCGAACAGCAACAGGGGCGTCACCACGTCCTTTGCTCGAAAAGAGCGTCCACGGAATCCATCTCCTGCATGTCCTGCAACAAGCGCTTCCGTCTGGCGGCTTGCGGCTGATAGGCAACGTCTTGCACAACCACGTACCTGGGATCTCCCTCCAGGGATCGGTAGTGGAGACTGCTGCCGCTTCTCATTCCAATCAGTGCGGCGCCAAGAGGGCTTGTGACTGAAACGCAATGTCCATTCGGTGTGTAGCGTTCAGGGAAGACCAGGAATTTGGATCGCGTGCTGTCGGCGCACCCGGTATGGAATGTGACCCTTGAGTTTATGGTAACGATATTCGAAGGAATGTTGTCAACGGGGTACACGATTGCACGCGCAACCTCCCGTTCCAGAAGATCTGAGACGGGATAATACAGAGCCGCCGCGCATTCGACCAACCGCTTTAGCCGACGCCAATCACGATCCGTCATGACGATGGATGGAAGAACCTTCTCTTCCTTGCGATCCATACACATTGCCGCCTCCACTGTTGTCTTGTGAAAAGATGAGCGGCGCCGAACGCCGGGTCTATCCTGATATTTCCAGATTTGGCTAGAGAGCGCTGTCATTATGACGGCACTGTATTGGTCTACTTTTGTCTACATTCTTCATCATGAAACGCATGGTACTTCCACCAGCTTTCTTGATCACAATAACGGTACTCTCCGCGGCCCCGATCAACCGACCGCCCAGAGGCGTCAGGACGGAGATGCAGTCGATCGTTCCTTCATGCCCCGGCCAACTGAGGATGCAGTGACGTTCCTCGCCGGTGGCACAATCTTGCACGACCAGGGTGGAACCAATGCGCACCACATGACCGGGCAGGTGCTCGTCATCGACAATGACAGCATCTTCGAGCGCATCCAGAAAGGATGAACGCACCTCGGGAGGCATTGCCGAACCCGGTGTGATCAGCAAAGTGGCGATGCGAAGGTAATCGCTTTGACCAATGACAATAACGTCTCCGGACGAGGCTGCTTCGACAGTCTTTTTCATGGCCCTCACCTAAGCCAAGTAAACGCAGGAGACACTCCCGCCCCAGACTTGACGGATGCAAGCCTTGCTGGACACGCTGCATTTGGTCACGACTTTCGAATGAGTGCTCATCCGTCAGCGTTCTCCAAACCGGGCGCACGCCAGCATTCGAAGCTTGTCAAACTATCTGGGGTTGTGAATGGCATGCAGCATGGCGGAACCGAACGACTCTTCGGCGCTCGATGCGATCAAGATGTCAGCGCAAGCCCTGGATCCTGGTCGAACGGATTGATTCCGCCCAGGATGCCAGGGCGAGCTATCCTGCGAGCAGGCCACCTGAAACAAGAAGGAAGCGGTTGGCTATTTGGCTTGTGATCATAGTGATGGAAATAATTGGTATCACACAACGTTTTGTCAAGGCCTATACTAAAAATCAAGACAGCAAGAGCCTTCTCCAACGTAAGATTTTTTTCTTCAATTAGAAAATAAATCAGCATCACCGAAGGGATGTCGCCAGATTTTAAAACTGTCTCAAGCAAACGATTATCGTTGCCCGTTGTTTCTCTATTCACCGGATGGTTCGACGGAACTGGCGACTCAGCACATTCATCGCCATCCGATCATCTCAAGAGCGCGGGTGATTTGGATGGCTTACGCAATGTCGGTGTGGATGCACAGCGCAGGATCGGGCAACTGCCTTCGTCACCAAATCTGCTTCTCGACCTTTGCCTTTTGGCGATAACGCTGTTCCGCGGCCACGCGCCCCCGTCCAATTCCGGCAATCGGCCAAATGTGGTGGTTGCGCTGAGTGGGCGCGGCAATTGTCGCGGCGGCGAGCACCGCACCACGACGGGCGGTCGCACCATGGCGGTACCCGAAGGACGTTTCTGGATGAGGCCTTAACGCCTCTTTTGTTTCATCCAGACCAATTAGCAGACCAATCGCCAGCCAAACTAAAGGCTCTCCATGCAGCAATCGAGGTGTCTTCAATGCGCACTCAGAACAAAAAAGCCGTTCAGAATAGTAGTGACCGAAATCTTGTATTGTTAATAGAGAATAGTATGTGCCTTCGAATAGCGATGAAGACCCTCATCGAAATGTGGGGCTACGATGTGCTGGATGCCTCTTCCGCGAGGCAAACATTTACCGCGCTCAGGGAAGTTCAGAAGCGACCCGACGTAATGATCTCCGATCATCACCCTCTTGAAAAGGAAAGCGGGATCGATTCCATTCGTGCTATCCGCGCCCTCTCAAACAAAAGGCTTCCAGCGATTCTCCTGATCAATGATTTTGCATTCCGTGATGACATCTTGACAGCCGAAGAGATCAACGTGCTCCGCAAGCCAGTCGACCCACACCAGCTTCGCGCGCTCTTAGCCACAATGACGATCATATGATCAGAAGGGCGTTGGAGCGCAATTCAGCGTTAGAGCGGTTCCCTGGTCCGCTTGTGTGGCTCAGCCGCCAATATGGAGGGCGAAAACGCGCATCATGATCATCCGGCCCGGCCCCATGATCGACTGCATGCCGGCGATGTATCCAACCGGGTCGGCGGAACCATAGACCAAGGCAGGACAACTGGAACAGCGCTGCCGGCATCTGCGGTCATGTGGTGGATGGAAGCCTCACGTACGTTCAAGCAGCCCGCGGATGCTGTCGAGATGGTCCAGCATCATCCGCCGCGCTGCCTCACCATCGCGGGCTTCAATCGCGTCGACGATAGCCGAATGTAGTTTGCCCTGTTCGGCGGCGTAATCATGCTTGCCGGCCTTCCGGAACAGCGCGTCGTGCTTGCGCTGCCAGGGCGCGCGGTCCCGCACCGAGGCGAGCGTGAGAAAGATCGCGATCAGCAGCGGGTTGCCGCTGGCCCGTGCCACCGCCTTGTGGAAGGCGTCGTCATAATGCTCGTATTCGCGCCAGTCCCGCGCCGCGCCGGTGCTGTGGGCAAGGTCGCGCAGAGTCCTGATGTCGTCGGCGGTCGCGGACTGGGCGGCGGCGGCGGCCAGAGCCGGTTCATAGACGCGACGCGCCTCGATCAGATTGGCAGTCGACGCCGTTGCGATCACGCGCTGTACCGGCCGGTCGACGCTGGCCGGAGCCGGGCCGATGAACGTCCCCTTGCCCTGATGACTCCAAATGAGCCCCTCGTTTTCGAGAGTGCGGAGCGCTCTCCGGACAGTTTCGCGGCTGCAGCCGATCATCGTGGCCAGGGTGCGTTCCGGGGGGATCCGGTCCTGCGGCCCGAACCCTTCGTCTTCGACATATGCGCGAAGACGCCTCTCGGCCTCGGCAACTCCCATGCGACCGGACATCGGCAACTCTCGTCCAGACCAATTTGCAGGCCAATCGTCTCCTTCTGTAGCGGTTCAGACACCGCCCGGCAATGCGCCTGCGAATTGCAACCGAATGGAATGCGATGATGAAGCTTGACCCGTTCCTTGTATTGATGATCACGGCCGTCGCCGTAGCGACCGTGTTTCCAGCAACTGGCCAGGCAGCGCAGATCGTGGATTGGCTGGGCACGGCGGGAGTCATGTTGCTCTTTTTCGGGCATGGCGCGGCACTGTCGCGCAGGGCCATTCTGGGCGGACTGAAACAATGGCGGTTTCATGGCTTCGTCTTCGCCACCACCTTCATCATTTTTCCGATCGTCGTCCAGCCGCTCCGGCTATTGCCCAACGCCCTGCTGCCTGCCGATCTGAGCCTCGGCTTCATCTATCTGGCGGTCCTGCCGTCCGCGGTGTCGTCGTCCATCGCCTACACGGCACAGGCGAAAGGCAACGTGCCGGCGGCCGTATGCAACTCGGCCGGCTCCAACGTGTTCGGGCTGTTGCTGACGCCGATGCTGATGACGCTGTTGATCAGTTCGACCGCCGCGGGATCGGTCGAACTCGACCGCGTCCTCGGCGATGTCGTGTTCGAGCTGCTCCTGCCCTTCGCGGCCGGCCAAGCAATCCATGGCCGTGTGGGTGGGTTCTTGACCGCCCGAAAGCATTGGCTCGACAACTACGATCAATCGGTTATCGTCCTCATAATCTATGCTGCCTTTTCCAAATCAGTCACTGTGGGTGTGTGGAGGGTGTTACCGGTGGAAGCGCTGCTGTTTGCGGCTTGCCTGTGCACCCTTCTTCTTCTGGTCGTGCTGGCTTTCACCATCCACGGGTCCCGTCTGCTCGGCTTCCGGCGGGAGGACGAGATTGCGGCGGTGTTCTGCGGGTCGAAGAAAAGCCTGGCTTCCGGCCTACCGCTGGCGCAGGTGATCTTCGCTGGTTCGAGCGGCTTCGGAATGATCATTTTACCGATCGTGCTCTACAATCAGATCCAGATCCTGATCGGCGCCATTCTTGCCCGCCGCTACGCGGCAAAGGCCGGCTTCCCAGAACCCTGAAGAGGGTGGTGGGTCGTGGGGGCTGCAAAGTCGCCTGCGGCCCGGCCGTGGGAACATCCACGGCCGGACCCTCCCAAGCGACCGGCCGTTCAGGTCGACAATGCCCGTTGCTGCCCCGACATCAATAGCCGGCGGCCGAGCCATCGCCGCGCGGGTCCGTGGCGCCGTACAGCACACCGGTGGCCGGTTCAATGAGGATCGCCCCGGCGTGCCCCATCGCATCCGTGAAATTCTCGATGACGTTCACGGGGTGGCCTCGCCGTTTCAGGTCGTCGGCGACGGCGGTGGGAATGCGGCCTTCCAGCTTCAGGTCGTTGGACCATGCGCCCCAGGTCCGGCCATGTAGCCAACGTGGGGCGTTGATCGCGTCCTGCGGCGTCATGCCGAAGTCGACGATGCGGGTGACGATGGCGGCCTGGGTTTGAGGCTGTCCCTCGCCTCCCATGGTTCCGTACACCAGAAACGGCTTGCCATCTTTCAACAGCATTGCCGGGTTCAACGTGTGGAAGGTGCGCTTGCGCGGTTCCAGCCGGTTGACGTGAGTGGGATCGAGCGTGAAGAAGCTGCCACGGTTCTGGAGCAGGATGCCGGTTCCCTTCGGCACAATGGCGGAGCCGAAATCATGGTAGACGCTCTGAATCATCGACACGGCGTTGCCGTCTTGGTCCACCACGCCGAACCAGACGGTGTCGCCTTTGGGATCCAGCGGCTTCACGTTTGTGGCCGCCTTGTCCATGGCGATCCGAGCAGCCTGATCCTTGCCGTGCTGGGTCGACAGCAGCTCATCGACGGGAATCTTCACGAATTCCGGGTCCGACAGGTATTTGTCGCGGTCGGCGAAGGCTTGCTTGGTTGCCTCCACGATCAGGTGATAGTAGTCGGTCGACCCCTCGCCAAGCGCCTTCACGTCGTAATTGTTCAGAATGTTGAGGATGGCGAGCGACGCCATGCCCTGCGTGTTGGGCGGCAGGTTGTGGGCCGTGAATCCACGGTAGCGCACCTGGATGGGCTGTACCCAATCGGCCTTGTGGTCTGCAAAATCCTTCAGTGTCAGGACACCGCCATTCGCCTGAAGGTCGGCAACGATCTTTTCCGCGATCGCGCCGCGGTAGAAGACATCGGCGCCACCCTCGGCGATCATCGTGAGGCTGTCGGCCAAGTCGGGCTGTTTCAGCACTTCGCCTGTCGTGAAGGGCTGACCATCGGCGCGCAGGAAGACGCGGCGAAACTCGTCAAAACGCTGGAGGTTGTGGAACTCCTTGTCCTTGGTGTCGGTGTCGACCTTTGACCAGAAAGCGAGGCTGGGTGTGACGGCGAAACCGTCTCGGGCGTAATGAATCGCCGGCTCCAGCAGTCGCTTCCAGGGCAAGCTGCGGCCCATGGTTTCCTTGGCGTAGCGATGGGCTTCATCCCAGCCCGAAATGGCGCCCGGCACCGTGTTGACCGCCTGATAGCCGCGGGCTGGAATCTTCTCCAACCCCTTGCTGGTATAAAAGGCGATATCGGCCTTCTCGCCGGCACGTCCACTGGCATTCAGGGCCTTCAGTTCGCCGGTCTTGGCATTGTGGATGAGCCAGAAGTTGTCGCCGCCGATGCTGGTCATCTGCGGATAGACGACGGAAAGCGTCGCCGCCACCGTGATCGCGGCATCCACAGCATTGCCACCGTTGCGCAACACGTCGAGACCGGCCTGGGTGGCTAGGTAATTCGAACTGGTCACCATTCCATGCGTGGCCATGGGATCAATGCAGCGTGATGGCGTGTCGCAGTACCGGCCGGTGGTGTCAAAGGCCAAGGCTGGTGCCCCACCGGCGGAAAGCGTGATACCGGCAACCAGCAGGCTCATCATCAATGATTTTGTTTCGGCCATGTGTCCTCCCTTTCAGAACGCCGGAGCGAAGGTCGCCCCCGCAGGAAATGGTGGACTGGCTGATGATTGGTTTGCAAAATGGTTTGACGAAGGTGCTTGGGCTCCGGACGGGAGAGGGACCATGGGCGCGCGATCTCACCGGGCTGCCGATCTGGAGCGGCTGCGGCAGTTCCTTCGGGAGCAGGGCTACATGCCGCATGACCGGTTGCCTCCCGAACGCTCTCTTGCCCCACTCCTGGGGATCGGCAGAACAACCCTGCGGGCTTGCCTGGAGGTGCTGGAAGCTGAGGGCCTGGTCTGGCGCCATGTTGGACAGGGTACTTTCTACGGCCCACGCCCCGTTCACGAACCGGTCCGCACGTCCCTGCTGGTAACGATGACGTCGGCTTGGGATCTCATGAACGCCCGCCTGACCATCGAGCCAGGAATCGCTGCTGCGGCGGCGCTGACGGCGACACCCTCCCAAATTGATGCCCTGCGCGCCTGCATCGAGGAGGGACGGAGCGCCCGCGACCTTTTTGCCTGCGAACGGGCGGATAACCGGTTTCACACCACGCTGGCGCGGACGACCGGGAATCCGGTCCTCATCAGCTTTCTGGAATTCGTGTCGGGTGCCAGAAGCCGTGCGCCATGGCAGAGGGAATGGGGCCAGACCTATCGCCACATCGGCGATGATGAGTTCCGAGGGGAGCACAGCGACCAACACCAAGCCATCGTGGACGCTATGGTCCGCCGGGATGCGGACCAAGCGCGAAACATGATGAGTGACCATCTGGCGACCATACAAACCGCTATGCAGTCCGCTTCCACCAAGCGGCCAGTGATCATGGATCTCGCGCCTCCGGTCCGTTGACTGTGGATCGACATCCAGCCGCGGCCCTACGAACCGGCAGGACATGTCGTTGACTTTAAGAAAGGATTCCCTGTGGAGGGTGGCCCTGCACGGATACCGATGGAGAGCCACCCGCTAAGCGCTTTCTTTCGACAAAGCAATGATATAGCCGAAGGTGGGTGCTGGCCGAGATTGGACGCCGATCCGCACCCGCGGCGATACTTTCACCCGTCAGACCGTAGATCAGGCGGCAACGGCGCCCTCACCTTCCACGGGACGCTCGACGGCCAGAACGGTGAGGGTCTTCGCCTCGCCCTTGCGAGTGTACCATGTGATGGACTGCCCGTTCGCGACGCCGATGAGGGCCGCGCCAATGGGGGTCAATACCGACAACCGACCGGCCGCGAGATCGGCGTCTTGCGGATACACCAGGGTGACGGTGCGCTCCTGACCGGTCATCTCGTCCCGAAACGCCACGCGTGCGCCCATGGTGACCACCGCAAGCGCGATCTCGCTGGCATCGATCACCGCAGCGCGATCCAGTTCGGCCGTGAGGTACTCGTAAACGTCGGGCAGTTTATCGGAGGCAGCCTCAACCAATGCCGAGAGGCGGTCATGGTCAGTGGCCGTCAGCACGATGGGCGGAAACTGGTCTGCGGGACGCATCAAGGTCTTCCTTTGTTTTTCTCGGCAAGTACATGCACCAACCACCCGACTGCGCCTCCCGGTGGGCGCTTCATCGGTCATGCAGCGGTTGGACACGGCTAGCCTGGCGGCCGCATGGACGCGGATCGGGCGGATCTCATGAATTCGGAGATTGCGTTGGCCCCGGACGGTCCGGGGGCCTTGCCTCAGGCGACCAGATCCGGGGCGAGCGAGCCTGCGTGAACGCGGCCTGCACGCAGGAGGTTACGGATATGGCGGAAAGGCAGGGTCATGATTGGGCAAATTTGGACAGGTTCGCTCTGGAATTCAAGGGGCAACAGGTTGACGGTGCCCCTGCGGGAGCAGTTCGCGGCCCAGGGTATTGCAGGAAACCGTGTGCGGATGGAATGTGAGACCCCGCGGTCGGAGTGTCTTGCCAGCTACAACCGCATCGACATCGCACGCGACTCGCTTCCTGTCGGCGGTAGGACAATGACAGCGGAATGCCCGTGGATGGGAATGCACGTCGTGACGCTGCGCGGGACACGACCGTGACCGGTGGGCCGGCTGCCTTGGACAGAGCTTTCTTGAGGGAAATTGGTGCAAATTC
>PJUA01000591.1_pt1 | contig 15971 bp, 13 predicted proteins | sample 1512151 | NCBI WGS metagenome assembly PJUA01 (sample SAMN08177678, study PRJNA422409) | Soil metagenome, whole genome shotgun sequencing project. | isolation source: Soil enriched on filter paper: beechwood xylan treatment | place: USA: Madison | collected 2015-01-15
CTGCAAATAGTCATGATTTCCGTATACGAGCGCTCCCTCCAGCGCAGATAAATCCGCAACTTTCCATTCCGCATTTCGCGGCAGCAGATTCGCCCGGCGCACCACTTCCTCCGTCAACGGCAAAAGACTGATTTGTTCTTTTTCCATCACATATCCCGCATCCGCACGCGCCAGCGCCAACAAATCGCTTACCAGCGTACTCATTCGTTTGGCTTCCGCCGAAATGTCGCTCATCGCTTCATTCGACATCATCCAATGATCGGCGCTGAGTTGCAAGCCATCTGCGGCTTTCCCTTCGTCTCTGGCTTTACTCCACATTTTTTCCAAAAGATCGATATTTCCGCGAATGGTCGTCAGCGGCGTGCGAAGCTCATGGGATGCATCGGAGACAAAGCGACGCTGCATCTTGTAGGCTTCATCCAATTCATTATAAGCGGTTTCCAGCCGGGATAACATGCCGTTAAGCGTATTAACAAGCAAGCCGACCTCGTCCTTGGGAGAGCCTACAAACGGTATGCGAACGCTGAGATCAACGCCCTTTTCGATTTGCCTGGTGGAGGCTATAACCCGTTCAATCGGCCTGAGCGCTTGACGCGCAATCAACATGCCCACGGTAAAAGCAATAAGGACCAGAAGGACGGAGTAAAAAACAAACGTATTGCGAAGTCCCGCCAAAAACCGGTCTTCGTTATAGGTAAGCATGCCAATCTGAAGCAGGCCTACCATTTCGTTGTTAGGCAAAATAACCGGATTTTGATACGTAATCATTTTGTAACGGGATGAGCCTATTGTAATGTTTTGTTCCACGAATCCCCGCTCCGGCTTGGACGCAAGCTCCGGGTAAGGAATGAGAATGCTTTGCTGGCGTAAATTGGACGATTGTTTAATGATGCCTTCATGGTAATTAATGAGCTGGATATATATATCCTTCTGCGCGATTTGAGTTTGACGGTCCAATTCAAGGTCCAGGCTTGTAAAAATAGTTGCGGTCACCCTGATTTCATCCGCCTGTTTTTTAATTTGCGTACGCAGTTCATTGTAGGTATTCCAATTAACGAACCAGTAGAGGCTAACGCCGAATACAAGCAATGTGACGGCCAGCAGGCCAGAATACCATAAAGTAAGGCGCAGCCTAATAGACATATTTAACCCGCCTCTCCTCTAAGCACATAGCCGGTTCCCCGCACCGTCTGGATCAGCCGCTTCGCCCCGCCTTCCTCTACCTTTTGGCGAAGCATGGCAATATAAACCTCAAGCACGTTGGACTCGCCGCTAAAATCATATCCCCATATTTTTTCCATAATGGCGTCCCTGGTCAATACTCTGCGGGGATTTTGCATAAACAGCAGCAGCAAATCGTATTCCTTGGATGTCAGCTCGATTCTTCGTCCCGCTCTTATCGCTTCACGGGCATCCATATCCAGAACAAGGTCTTCAAAAAGAAGCTGACTTCCCGCTTCCTCGAGTTTGTCGCTTTTTCTGCGCAGAAGAGCGCGAGCGCGGGCAAGCAATTCCTCCAGCGCAAACGGCTTGACCAAATAGTCGTCGGCGCCCAGATCCAATCCTTTAACCCGGTCAACAACGTCGTCCTTGGCCGTGAGCATCAATATTGGAACGGCGCTGCCGCCTTCTCTTACTCTGCGGCATACTTCCCAGCCGTCAATTTGCGGCATCATCACATCCAGTATAAGCAAATCCGGATCAGCGGTAAGCAGCACCTTCAGCCCTTCGGCTCCGTTAGAGGCCGTTGTCACCTCGTAGCCTTCAAAAGCAAGGCTTCTGCGCAGCATGGATATAATCCGTTCATCATCATCAACCACTACAATATGAGCTCTCATCCCCGGCTCCCCCCTATAAATCGGAAGAAAAAGCGCAGAGCCTTCTCTGCGCTTCTCCATTTTTCAACTTGAATAATTACCAATTATTGTACCCCAAAAACGTTTTTATCGCCAATTTCAATCTCAAGGTTAATGGCTTCGCCCTTGCGGATAACATTAAACTGCACTTTGTCGCCTACTTTTTTGGATTGTATTTCGGCGATCAAGGCTTTGGTCGTTGTGTACGTTTTACCGTCCACGCCAGTAATAACGTCATATTGCTTCAGATCCCCCAGGTAAGCCGGGGAGTTGTAGTAAACGCCGGTTACGAGAGAGCCTTCCACTTTGTCCAAGCCTAGCTTGGTTGCATATTCCTCTGTCATATCCATCAGGTTGGCCCCGATAAACGGCGCCGGCTCTTTTGGAATTTCAGTGTTGTTCTTCAGGTTTTCCAAAACCTCGTTAATGGTAGTTGTTGGAATAGCAAAGCCGATGCCCTGCGCCTGCGAGCTGACTGCAGTATTGATGCCAACCACTTCGCCCTTGACATTCAACAGAGGCCCGCCGGAGTTGCCGGGATTAATAGAAGCATCCGTCTGCAGCAAATGCTTGTAGTTGCGTTCGCCTTCGCTGTCGGAGACGCTGATTGGACGCTCCTTGGCGCTAAGCACGCCAACTGTAATGGTGTGGTCGAAGCCGTACGGATTGCCAATCGCAACAACCCAATCACCGATATTAATATCCTCGGAGCTTCCTAGCGGCAAGGTAGGAAACGCCTTATCGCTTTCAACCTTGAGGACGGCCAAATCCAGATCATAGCTGTTGCCGAGAAGCTTGGCGGTCAGGGGTTTGTCGTATCCCTGTACCGTTACCTTGATTTCATCGGCATTGCCTACAACGTGCTGGTTTGTCAAAATATAGCCGGTGGAATCAAAGAAAAACCCGGTGCCTACGCCTGTTTGCTGCATCTGCCCGTCATTGCCCGCGTTAGGCGTTCTCGTGGAAGGAGCGTCATCGCCAAAAAACTGGCGGAAAAACGGATCGTCCAACAGTCCTCTGCCGCCGCTGCTAGCTTGCGTTTTGGCATACGTTTCGATTTTGACAACTGCGGGGCTCGCTGTTTGAAACAGCTGCGCGATATTGTCCGGACGTGCGGCGACGGCGCTTGAAGAACCTCCCGTTTGCTGGGAGACGGTTGATCCCTGTGTTGTCTGGCCCGATCCGCTTACCGTTTCCACGGTTCTGCCGGAGGTAAACCAATTTTGCACATCCGCCGTATACATTAACGCGCCAACTACCAGCACGCCTGCCATAAAGGAAAGAAACACGGATTTAAAGGAGCTGCCGCGTTTTTTCTCCTTCGTTTCCCCCCAGCCCTTGCCTGAAGGCGTAAACGTGCGGGCCGGTTGAATTTGCTGCGGCCGTTGCGGATAGCCGGATGATGGCTGGTTGTAGCCGCCAGTGAATGGATTGAAATCATTCGATTGCTGTACCTTAACCGGCTGAGGCTGCTGCTCCCCGCCCGAGATAGGACCATAGGAGTAATAATGCGCCTCTTTGGGCGGCTCATTCTGAAAGCTCTCCCTATGAATATCGCCGCTCTTTCTGCTATCCTCATAGCCGTAGTTCCCGGAGTAGCCTTTGCCTTCTCCGTTGGAATGATCGTCCGAGCCTGATGTATTATTGTCGGAGCGGTTGGAACCATCGGACGAAAAGAAATCATCGTAACCCTTTTTGTTGTTTTGATCGTCCATCTTGCGCTCTCCTCCATTCATGATCTATCAATTGAATTATGTTTTTTGTTAGTTCTATCATGCACACTACACCTTAAAACAAACTTAAAAAATCATGAATTTTAGATAATTTTCAATAGTCCGCCAGGAGAAGAACGTTTAAGGGGTTCAAAACATAAAAAAAACCGCCATTGCCAAAAATGGCGGCGGTATATATCCATGGTCTTGCACGGCTTGATTTAAGTACAGTTAACGGGTCAAAACAGCCTCCACCATCCGGACGAGTTCCTCGCCCCGCTCCGCCCAGCGTTCTTCAACCTCCGCATCGGGATCAACAGGGGACTGAAATTGATCAAACATAGCCCCAACCACCCGGACCGATGCTTCGGGATCATTGCCCTCATTATATAAGTGCTTTAGCACAAAAGGCTGCCCTAACGTAATGATGGCATTATTTTCGGAATATTCACTGTCGATATTGCCATCCGTCACCTGGAACGGAATACGCAGCCAAACTTTATGGGCGGAATCCATCGGCTTGTCAAAACAACCGTGCTCGTAGTCCCAATTGCCGCCTAGCGTATACCCTAATCCCTGCAATTCTCCTTGCAGCTCCGTAAACTTCCCCGTGCTGCCTTCTATTGTGGATGAAATTAGTCTAACGGGAACCACCTCCAGCGCTTGCTTGCTGTAACGTAGTATGCCCCGCCGAATGACGGGGCTATACAAAGCCTGGTTTTTTGAAATGAAAGGTTAGACCCTGTTCGCCCATCCCTTGCGATGAGCCAGCACGGCGAGCTGGGTCCGATCCTCAAGCTCGCATTTCATCAACAGATTGCTGACATGTGTTTTTACCGTTTTGATACTGATATGCAGCTCTTCAGCAATCTCCTTATTGGATAAGCCGTCGGCGATAAGCAGAAGCACTTCCTTCTCCCGATCCGTCAAGTCCTCGTCGCCGGATTGCGCGGTCCGTTGTCTCAGTCCCCGGGTCAAAGCTTGCGATACATCGGCCGTCATAACAGGCATTCCTTTGAATGCGCCGTTGATGGCATAAATCAATTCCTCGGCGGAAACGGTTTTAAGCACGTAGCTGACGGCTCCTGCTTCAATCGCTCCGTAAACCTTGTCGTCCTCTAGAAAGCTGGTCAGCATAACAATTCGAATACCGGGGTAGCGGGCCGTAACGGCCTTTGTTGCTTCAATTCCATCCATAACCGGCATCATTAAATCCATCAAAATAATATCGGGACGCTGCTGCTCGGGGCATGTAGCCAGATAGTCAAGCGCTTCGGCTCCATTGCCAGCTTCCGCCATAACCTCCAGCTTAGGCTCCAGCATGAGATAAGTACGCAGTCCGATTCGGACCATGTCGTGATCGTCAACAATCATGATTTTAATGCTTTCGCTCATTGATTTTGCTCTCCCCGGTATATTTTTGGAATCGTTACTTTAATGCGGGTCCCACTCCCGACCTTGCTTATAATATCTGTTGTACCGCCCAGCTTTTCCGCCCGCTCCTTCATCGTCGACAAGCCATAGGAGCCTCTTTTGACCGTGTCCGTCTTAAAGCCAGCTCCATCATCCGACAGCATCATGACAACCTGCCGCTCCGTATCGGCCAGCGTCAGTGTGCAGCCTTGAGCTTTGGCATGCTTGACGACGTTCGCCATCGCTTCCTGCACGATCAAAAACAGCTGATGCTCCTTGGCCTCGCTCAGCTTTTCGCTCAGCCGCCATTCAAGGACGCCCTGCAAGCCATTTTGACGGCAATAGTCGGGAAACCATTTGTCGAGCGCCTCCTGGAGCGATCGCCCCTCCAGCTCCATCGGCCTCAGCTGTGCAATAAAGTTCCGCATCTGCTTCTGCGCCAGATTGGACATTCCGATAAGCTGCTCAAGAACGGAAGCCGCCCGCGAGGCATCCACCTCTTGAAGCTTGGGAAGGGATGACGCACACATATGTATGGCAAAAAGCTGCTGGCTTACCGTGTCGTGCAAGTCGCGCGCAAGGCGCTTACGCTCCTCCAATACCGCCGCTTCATTAGAGGCCGATTCTGCAAGCACTCGTTCCTCGCCCATTTTCTGAAGCAGCTTCATCTTTTCTTCCATGCTTTGGGCCAGCTCGTTAAACTCTCTGTACACCTGAACGAAGGAATGATGTCCCGCATCCGTTATGCGAACCTGATAATTGCCGTTAATGCCTTGCTTTAGAGCCAAATAAAGCGTGTCCAGCCGCCGTCCGTAGCGCTGTGCCGCCCAATAGCCAAACGCCGCGCTGATGAGCACAACTATGGCCAGAGCGGATAGGTTGCGCTCCATCTGCGACAAATTGGAATTGAGCGTATTCCATATCATATACAGCAAGGAAAGCGAAACAGCGGAAGCCAGGGCAAACATGCCAACCAGCTCCCACTTCCCGCTTCGGAAAAACCGAACCATCATGCGCTACATCACCCTACCTTGGTTACTCGCGTATCGCCAATAAACGAGCTGACGACAAGCTTGATTTTTTTGTCCGCCTCCGAATATCTTGGTGTCTGGATGCTGGCGCTGGACATTATTCCGCCTTCCTTGCGGCCAAATACTTTGACATCTCCAATAAACGTGCTGGACACGACCAGAATGCCAAGCTCGCAATCATCCGGCACATAAACCTTTACATCGCCAATGAACGAGGAGATATTAATTCGGGTTTCGCCATACGGAATTTGTGCTTTTGTCAGATCAAGCACAGTATCGCCGATAAAATGAGAGATGTTAAGGGGCTTCAGCTCCCAATATTCATGTCCCATATGAATGTCGCCGATAAAGCCGGAGCGGTTCACCACGTTGGGATTGCCCGAATTCCACCATTCCACATGCTCATGCTCATGTTTTTCCTGTTTTTCGTAGTGCTTGTATTTCCCGTGCTTGTTATCTTTATTATACTCGCCCCATTTGGTCCAATCGCTCCACTTGTTGTCGCTTTCCGGATTATGCTGCGGCTCCTGATAGCCGCCAGCCCCTTCATGTGGCTGCTCATACCCAGGCTTGCCCTTTCCGTGCGGCTGCTCCACGGAATTCATATCGAACTTGCCGGTAGGATCGGGATGAAGCGGCGGTGCAGGCGGCACTGGACGGTCAGCATTGTAAGGACGATAGGATTTCCATTCATCCTCTTGCGGGGTTTCCCGTTTTTTGGGAGATGTTTTTAAAATCAGCTTGAGACCGATATAGATAATGATAACGGGGATCGCAAAACGAACAATCTCCCCTGGCGAAAGCTCGATAAAATCAAGGTTTTTAGCTAAAAATACGACGCCCACCATAAGAAGCAGCAAGCCGCCGCCTCCCCCGTTGCCAACAAAGGTTCTGCCCTCCATCAATTTCAGCAGACCAAAATATATAAGAATAACGGGCCAATACGTCCTCAACAAATCTCCCGCATCAAATTGAATGTAACCCAATTGCCGCAGAAGAAACATTACGCCAATTCCAATAATCAATGTACCGGTCAACATCCGGCTCATAATACCGCGCCTCATCGTCTACAACCCCTCATGCTTATGACATTGTTCACTACCTACATTTAGTATAGCCATTGTCCTGCCCGCAAAGAAGGGACGGCCGATTGAAATTCATCTCGGTCTCTGGACGGAGAAGGTTACTTTAATTGGAATAAGCACAGCTGCTTGGTAATGGCCGATACATTGATGGGGAATTAAATCCCATATTTCTACAAAAGAAAAGAGGAACCGATTAGGTTCCTCCTTGTTATTTTGCCTCTAATATTAAATTAGCTGACTTTATTTTTGGTTTTGGTTGTTGCGGTTATTCTGGCGTTGCGACACAGTTTGTCCGTTAGTGGAATTGTTCTGAACCAATTCCTGAGAAAACTCAGCGTCAAGCTGTTTGTTTTGCGGCGCTTTATTGTTTTTGTTCTTAGCCATTATAATCACCTCCCAGCCTATGTCATAGTATGCCGTCGATTTTTCAACTTATGCGGCGGCTTACGATTCCAGATAGGACTGGGGAATAGGCTGACCTGCTTGCACAGCGCCGTTGATTCCGTTAAGCCAGGCTTGCGACAGCTTGCCATTTCCTTTGCGCAGCACCTGAACGCTTACCTTGCGTTTACCCCATTGCTCATACACTTCCCTGATCGTTTCAAAATAAAGATCGATCCGTTTACCCTTGATCGCCGAGCCGGTATCCGCCACGACCCCGTAGCCATAACCGGGAATATACAGCAGCGTACCGATCGGAAACAGCCGGGGATCGGCAGCGATTGTCGATACACGGTCGCGTCTCACCTTAACGCCTGAATAGGTAATGCCATAACCGGGGTGGCCCGGGGACTTCCCCGTGGATTCAACTCCGGCCGTGTAACCAGTTGCGACAACCTCCACCGACTCCGGCTCGGCCGGAGTCGGGCTTTTGACGGCAACAGGAGCCGCCAGAGCTGCATCCGGCTTAGTTGACGCGTTGGTCGCGGGCATTTCAGTACCTGATTCAATTGCCATAGGCTGCTGCGAGCCTGCGGCGGCAATCGGAAAACATGGCGACGTCAGCAATACAGCCGTCGCGCAAGCGCCTGCCAGCCTGGACAGACATACAAAAAAGCTTGTAACCATCTGGGCTAACTCCTCCTTGAAGGAAATCATGCCCCGATAGCACAAGCTTTATGCGAAAATAAATTAAACCTTGGAGTCGATTTGGCCTTTAAGCAGCGACGCCAGCTCTGTTATCGGCATAGAGCCGATATCGCCTTCTCCGCGTTTGCGGACTGATACGGAGCCCGCCTGCTGTTCGTTTTCACCCACAACGAGCATATAGGGGATTTTCTCCAGCTGGGCTTCGCGGATTTTGTAGCCAAGCTTTTCATTGCGCAGATCGCTTTCCACGCGAATGCCGCTGAACTGTAGCTTTTCTTCCACTTCGCGCGCGTAAGCCTCGTAAGCGGTCGAAACCGGGATAACCTTCGCTTGCACGGGCGACAGCCAAAGCGGCAAAGCGCCAGCATAGTTTTCCAGCAGATATGCGGTCATTCGTTCCATGGTGCTGATAATGCCGCGGTGAATAACGACTGGACGGTGCTTCTTGCCGTCTTCTCCGACGTATTCCAGTTCGAAACGCTCAGGCAGCACCAAGTCAATTTGCGCAGTGCCCAGAGTTTCCTCCTTGCCTAACGCCGTTTTAATTTGAACGTCAAGCTTGGGTCCGTAGAAAGCCGCTTCTCCTTCAGCCTCGAAAAACGGAAGTTCCAGCTCTTCTGCAACTTCGCGAAGCATTTTTTGAGCGGTTTCCCAAATCTCGTCATTCTGGTAGTATTTTTCTTTGTCAGCAGGATCACGATAGGATAGACGGAATCTGTAATCCTTAATGCCAAAATCCTCATACACTTGTTTGATCATTTGAACGACGCGGGCAAATTCCGCTTTAACCTGATCCGGACGACAGAAGATATGTGCATCGTTCAAGGTCATCGCTCTTACGCGGTGAAGACCTGTGAGCGCTCCGGACATTTCATAGCGGTGCATTGTACCAAGCTCTGCAATCCGTACCGGAAGATCGCGGTAACTGCGCATGTCGCTTTTATACACCATCATATGATGCGGACAGTTCATCGGACGAAGCACCAATTCTTCGTTGTCCATGGCCATTTTCGGGAACATGTCCTCGCTGTAGTGCTCCCAGTGGCCGGATATTTTATAAAGCTCCACATTAGCTAGCACCGGAGTGTATACATGGTGGTAACCTAAACGCTCCTCCAAATCAACGATATAGCGTTCCATCGTTCTGCGAATTTTAGCTCCGTTAGGCAGCCATAAAGGAAGCCCTTGACCAATTTCGCGAGAAAAAGCAAATGTCTTTAATTCACGTCCAAGCTTGCGGTGATCCCGCTTTTTGGCTTCCTCCAGCAAATGCAGATGCTCGTCAAGCTGGGCTTTCTTGAAGAACGCTGTGCCGTAAATGCGCTGCAGCATTTTGTTTTTGGAATCGCCGCGCCAGTAGGCGCCTGCAACGCTCAATAGTTTAAAGGCTTTGATTTTGCCGGTGGACGGCAAATGAGGGCCGCGGCACAGGTCAAAAAACTCGCCTTGATCGTACAGCGTAATAACGGAATCCTCTGGTAAATCGCGGATCAGCTCCAGCTTCAGATGATCGTTGATTTCAGTGAAAATCGCTACCGCTTCGTCGCGGCTTACCTCGCGGCGGCGGATTTCCAGATTTTCGCCGACGATTTTGTTCATTTCTTTTTCGATGGCGGCCAGATCATCCGGCGTTAGCGAATGCTCCATATCGATGTCATAATAAAAGCCGTCTTCGATAACGGGGCCGATGCCCAGCTTCACATCGCTGTAAATTCTCTTCAATGCCTGAGCCAGCAAATGCGCGGTGCTGTGACGATACACCTCAAGCCCGTCCGGGCTGCTGTCTGTCACGATTTCGATTGCGGCATTGCTTTGGATCGGCGCGTAAACGTCAACCACCTTGCCGTCGATTTTGCCAGCAAGCGCGTTTTTGCGAAGTCCGGGGCTGATGGAGCCCGCTACTTCCTCAATAGTTGTTCCCGCCGGATATTCCCTTACCGCTCCATCCGGCAGCGTAATGCTGATGTTCATGTTGCCACATCCTCCTTGACCATGTATTCAAGCCGTCATGACGGGATGCAAGCGCACAAAAAAAGCGCGCATCCCGCAAAGGGACGAGCGCTTGTTGTCTCGTGGTTCCACCCTACTTCAACTGATACGTTAGATATGCCGCACGCGGCAGTGACTAAACCATACAGTCCTTGTAAACTCTTATAACGGAGAGGTCCGGTGCGGCTTACAGCAAGAGATTATTGGCTTTTTGCCTGGCTGCATGTTGGCTGCAATTGCCGCATGCTTGAAGGCAAGCCCTCTCCGGTTCAACCGCACAGCTACAAAAGGGGTACATTCGACAGCGTCCTGCAAGGAAATTTCAGCCGGGTTTCCTCTCTCTGCTGCAAGCGTCTTGACGAATACATGTCTTTTGTCATTGCTGTTGCTTGGATATGTCGATAATTATAGAACGGCTGCTTCCATTCGTCAAGTGTACTACCGAAGCACATCCAGACTTTCGGCGCAAGACGGACATTTAACGCATAACTTGACCCTGCCTTCGAATATCGTCTGAAGCGTGCGAATGACTTGAAGCTCGGGCTGTCGCGTATGAATCGTAATATGGCCGGGCGCAACGGAAATTAGCGTGCTGACCACCATATCCTCCATATTCATTTCCGTTTCCAGCATTTCGGCCACGATCCGGTCAGGGGATGGTTTTGCCTCAATTGGCTTAAAGCGGCTGTCGTACATAACGAATTCTTGCCCGCCCTTGTGGAGCACATGCACATGCGCAACCTTTTCATCCTGCATCTGCACAAAATATTTAAGCAAGGATATAAACTCCTGATATTGCTTATCCATGGCATATTCATCCATGGCGTATTCCACAATTTCAGCCAGCTCCTTGCGATAGGCAGACAAACGGAATGTTGCAATGCCTTCCAAATTCAGCGTGATTCCTTCATGCAAATACTCCCGGATTTCCTGCTCTATTTTTTCTCTTCTCCGCGCTTGGTCAGCTTCCTTGAATTTGCTTCCCAAACCGTCCCATTCCCTGCCGTACATCAGCTCGTTGCAATAATCCAATATCCTCCGGTCCTCCCCTTGCCGGGTATCGGGAAATTTGCGCGTAATGAAGGAACGAAGCATTTCGTTCTCCATCTCGGCTACCACAAATTCAGCAATGGCCGCAGCAGCAGACTGGAAGATGACCGGCCCATGAGTGCGCAGATGAAACCGGGCCATCACAGCTTTGCAATTAACTCTAACCTCTTCGTTGCTCTCAAAATAAACCGGCATCTCGCGCTGCTCTTTGCTTCGCGAACCAGCCGTTTTATGTAAATCGGCTATTAAGTGCTCCGTCAGCAGTGCGCCTAGCTTATCCGCGCTGCCTGAACAGGTTTCCGGCAAGATAATACTGAATAGTTCCACTGCGCTCGCCCCTTTCCTTCCGTTACAGTATATGGCCCTCAAGCACCGTATATACGGCCTCTCCGAAGGGAAGCATTGGCATGTCCAAGGGCGAGGGAACAGGAGCAAAAACAAAAAAAGCCCAAGAGACCAATCCGTTAGGATGGTACTCCCGGGCCTGGCGCATGAAGCTTCAACTGCTAATCGGTATCATTGCGGGGACACAGCTTAATTTTGCATAATAAAATCCTGCTCAACCTTATCTGCTTCGTTAAACATTTTTATAATATTGTATTTTGTATCGCGTTGAGCCGGGATTTTTCCCGCTTCCCGAATCAATTGAAGGATCAGCTCGATGTTGACCTTATGCGTTGTTCCCGCCGCGGATACTACGTTTTCCTCAATCATCGTGCTTCCAAAGTCGTTGCAGCCGTAGGAAAGCGACAGCTTGCCCATATCGGGTCCCATCGTTACCCAGGAGGACTGAAGGTTTTTAATATTGTCCATCATGATACGGCTGACGGCTACAATCCGCAAATATTCCTCAGGTTTTTGCTTCTCCAGCTTCAGCCTGGTGTTGTCGGGCTGGAACGGCCAGGAAATAAACGCCAAAAAGCCCGGCGTCGGATACCCCTGAGACAACACGCGGTCTTGCTCCTCGCGGATTCTAAGCATATGAAGCGCGCGCTCTTCAATGGTTTCCCCAAGGCCGTATACCATCGTTGCCGTTGTATTCATGCCATGGCGATGGGCGGAGTTCATAACGTCCATCCAATCGGTCCAGGACCCCTTCGCACGGCTAATTCTTCGCCGCGTCCGGTCATCCAGAATTTCAGCTCCGCCGCCTGGCAGAGAGTCCAATCCCGCCTCATGCAGCTGCGAGATAACCTCGTCCAGCGTTAGTCCGTTGGAAACAACCTTCATCTTCTGAATTTCCGCAGGAGAGAAGGAATGCATAGTAATGTCAGGGAATTTCGCTTTGATCTTTTTCAAAAGGTCGGTGTAATACGTAAACGGCAAGTTGGGATTAGTTCCGCCTTGCATCAATATTTCCGTACCGCCCACATCTATTGTTTCCTGTATTTTATTTAAAATGACCTCGTCATCCAGCACATAGCCTTCATTGGAGCCCGGTGCGCGATAAAAGGCACAGAAGCGGCAATACACGTCGCATACGTTGGTGTAGTTCACATTGCGGCCAACGACAAAGGTCGTGATCGGCTCGGGATGCCATTTCAACATGATCTGATTAGCGGTATGCCCCATCTTTTCGATTTCGTCGGATGCAAGCAGCTCCATGCCTTCCTCAAGGCCGAGACGCTCTCCGCGCAAAGCCTTATCCAGAATTGCATCAATTGCGCTCATTCGCAGGATCTCCCTCCATTCATGAATTGATCTCAATGTCAAATAATCATAATCTATCCTAACACACTACGAACGGACGCGCCATCTGTCGCTTTTGGCTCATTTTGTCCATTTAAGGAATTCTGTTTGTCCAGCGGTTCACTATTTGAGAAATAAGGATGCAAAACGGCCGATTTTCATCGGCCGCAGTTATGGTTCTATTTTACAACTTCTACGATTGTTCGATTTCCAGTCGTGCCTCTTTAATTGCTTGATCCAGATCGGCAATCAAATCGTCCACGTGCTCAATGCCGACGGAGAAACGCAGAAGACGGTCGTCTACGCCTATCGCCTTGCGAATTTCCTCTGGAATGTCCGCGTGGGTCTGAATCGCGGGATAGGTCATCAGTGACTCTACGCCGCCAAGGCTTTCCGCAAATGCAATCAGCTTGATATGGCGCAGAATAGGCTCCACATAACGGGCATCCTTCAGCCGGAACGAAAAAATACCCGTATTGCCCGAGGATTGGCGGTTTTGAATATCATGGCCGGGGTGATGCTTCAAAGCCGGATAATAAACATCCTCTATTGCGGGATGCTCCATCAGCCAGTTAGCCAGCACCGTCGCATTGTACTCATGACGCTCCATACGCAGGGCCAGCGTTTTCATGCCCCTCATGAGCAGCCACGAATCCTGAGGACCCAATACCGAGCCTATGGAATTATGCAGGAAAGCCAGCTTGGCCGACAATTCTTCGCCTTTGGATATGATAAGGCCCGCCAATACATCATTATGGCCGCCCAAATATTTGGTTGCGCTATGAATAACGATATCCGCTCCAAGCTCAATCGGACGCTGCAGGAACGGAGTCAGCAGGGTGTTGTCCACAATGACGAGCAAACCGCGGGATTTGGCCCAGGCGCTGACACGCTCCAGATCGGTAATCATCATAAGCGGGTTGGTTGGCGTCTCCACCAGGATAGCTTTTGTATGTGGCGTCAGCTTCTCCGACATGCCGTCGATATCGTTTGTATCCACATAGGAGGCCTTTATGCCAAAACGCGTCATAATCTGCTCCAGCAAACGGTAGGTTCCCCCGTACAGGTCAAGCGAAACAATGAGATGGTCGCCTTGGCTGAAATAAGCAAAAACCGTTTGCAGAGCGGCCATTCCGGAGCTGCAAGCAAAAGCAGCGTCGCCGGATTCCAGTTCTGCTGCCGCTTCCTCCAGCACGGCGCGGGTCGGATTTTTGGTGCGCGTATAATCAAACCCCGTGCTTTGTCCCAATTTGGGATGGCGGAATGCGGTTGCGTTATAAATCGGAAAACTGACGGCTCCCGTTACCGGCTCCTTCTGCGAGCCGATTTGTGCCAGATGACTTTCAATCTTCATAAAAATGAGCAACTCCCTCAATAGTGATATGAAATGCCGTCACAAAGCCTGATCGTTTCAAATTCCCGCTCCAAGCTCGTATGGAGTCTGCTGGTAGACGTAATAATTGAGCCAGTTGGAAAACAGCAGGTTGGCGTGCGCTCTCCATATGGAGAGCGGCATACAGGAAGGATCGTTGCCCGGATAGTAATTAAGCGGCAGCGCTATATCCATTCCCTTGGCCACGTCCCGGTCATATTCCGCCTTGAGCGAATCTGTATCGTATTCCGAATGGCCGGTAACAAATATGCGCTTTCCATCCTTCGATGCTACGATATATACGCCGGAATCCTTCGATTGGGACAAAATCTCAAGCTCTTCCACCTTTTCTATATCTTCGCTACGTACTTCCGTATGCCTGGACTGCGGTACATAAAACAGCTCGTCAAACCCCCGCAGCAGCTGAACGTTTTGCTTTTCTACCGTATGAGGAAATACTCCGAACATTTTTTGATCCAAATTGTATTTGGGAATGCCATAATGATGGTACAGCCCCGCCTGGGACGCCCAGCAAATATGGAAGGTAGAGGTGACATGGCGCTTGGTCCACTCCATGATCTCCTTCAGCTCTTCCCAATAAGTAACCTCCTCGAACGGCAGATGCTCAACGGGCGCTCCCGTAATAATCATGCCGTCGAAGTAGCGGTGTGCAATTTCGTCAAACGTTTTATAAAACGACTCCAGATGCTCCGCAGACGTATTTTTGGACGTGTGCGTCCGGGGATGGAGCAGCACGACCTCAACCTGCAGAGGCGTATTGCCGATCAGGCGGAGCAACTGGGTTTCAGTCGTTTCCTTGGTCGGCATCAAATTTAATATAGCAATTCGAAGCGGACGAATATCCTGATGATAAGCGACGCTTTCATCCATGACAAAAATATTTTCGCGGTTCAGTATTTCCTTTGCCGGCAAGTTGTCCGGAACTTTAATGGGCATTCTGACTCCTCCTATGCTCATGATGCGGCTTTGGCCAAAATCATCAGACTGCAATAAAAAAGACCCCTTCTGCGTGAGAAAAGGTCGTCTGCTCGGAAAAGAAGCCATCCGCCTCTCTCATCTCCCAGAAACGTTGTCGTTTCCGCAAGAATTAGCACCGTGCTTATGCCGGTTGCCGGGCTTCATCGGGCTAGTCCCTCCGCCTGCTCTTGATAAGAAAGTAGTCTATTCAATTTTTTGCAATCCTAATTTATTTACACTTTAATGCATTATGTCACTCTCGTCAAGAACCTGTTTTGCATACACTACTAATGATATCTGTTCAATGCTTGAATGTTACAGCAAACCGGGAGTATACTAGACAAGGATTGCGGCTTAAATGAAGACAAAAAGGAGTGAACGCAGGCTTATGGAAGGTGATCGAAGTAGCTCGGACAACTGTGATACGGCATTGCCGCCAGCCTTCGCTAGAAGGCGAAGCATAACCCTCAGTTCCCTTGTTTGTCGCCGCTTATCGGGCAGATTCTCAAGGCATCTCTGAAGGCTTGATTTCGCCTCTGCAGACTGGCGGTTTCCTGCATGAAGCGAGAGGAGAAACTGCATATGAAAATCAGACATGTGATTAACGGCAATTTTGAAGTACTGGAGGAAATCGAAAAAACGATTACGCCTCCCGCCGAAGGATTTTATTGGATCGACGCCGACGTTGAAGATCTGGCCGTTCTGCA
>PJUA01000592.1_pt1 | contig 15953 bp, 14 predicted proteins | sample 1512151 | NCBI WGS metagenome assembly PJUA01 (sample SAMN08177678, study PRJNA422409) | Soil metagenome, whole genome shotgun sequencing project. | isolation source: Soil enriched on filter paper: beechwood xylan treatment | place: USA: Madison | collected 2015-01-15
ACTGGATGTTCGACCACGCCGAGACCATCACCGAGCGCAACATCGAGCGCGTCAAGGCGCTGGGCGGCGGCATTGCCATCCAGCACCGTATGGCGTTCCAGGGTGAATACTTCATCGACCGCTACGGCGTGGAGGCGGCCGAGCACACCCCGCCGATCGCCAAGATGCTGGAAATGGGCGTGCCAGTCGGTGCCGGTACCGATGCCACCCGCGTGGCCAGCTACAACCCGTGGACTGCGCTGTACTGGCTGGTGTCCGGCCGCACGGTCGGTGGTGCCAAGCTGTATGGGGCCGCCGGCCGCCTGCCACGCGAGACCGCACTGGAACTGTGGACCGCAGGCAGTGCCTGGTTCTCCAGCGAACAGGCCAAGAAGGGCCGCATCCAGGCCGGTCAGCTGGCTGACCTGGCGGTGCTGTCGGCCGACTTCTTCAGCGTCCATGAAGACGACATCAAGAGCATCGAATCGGTGATGACCGTGGTCGATGGCAAGGTGGTCTATGGGACTGGTGCGTTTTCCTCGCATGGGCCGGGCGAGATCCCCGTGCTGCCCGAATGGTCGCCGGTGGCCAAGGTGCCGGGACACTATCGTGCCGTGGCAAAGACCGATGCTGCCCGCCAGAAGAAGGCGACCCTGCCGCACGCCTGCGTCGGTTCCTGCGGCGTGCATGGACACTCCCACGATGTGGCGCGCAAGTCCAGCGTCCCGGTCTCCAACTTCGCCGGTTTCTGGGGCGCGTTGGGTTGCAGCTGCTTCGCGTTCTGATCATGCAGGCGCGCCAACTCCCCCGCCGGCAGGGTCTGCCGGTGCCGCCCCTGGATCTGGGTTTGCTGTTCCTGCGCCTGGCGGGCAGTTTCATGCTGTTCTACGTGCATGGCCTGCCCAAGCTGCTGCATTACGGCCATGAACTGAGCGTGATCGAAGACCCCTTCGGCATGGGGCCGACCGTCTCGCTGTGGGCGGCCATCTTTGCCGAGGCGCTCTGTCCCATCCTGATCGTGCTGGGCCTCTTCACCCGCCTGGCCTGCCTGCCCATCATCGGCGTGCTGCTGGTGGCGATGCTGGCGGTGCATCCCGGCTGGAGCATTGCCGAGGGCCAGTTCGGCTGGCTGCTGCTGGTGATCTTCACCTCCATCGCGCTGTGCGGCCCGGGCCAGTGGCGCCTGGGACGCGACAGCGCGCAATCGTAGGCAGCGTTTTTTCTCCACCTTACACCCCACCCAAGGAGCATATCCATGAGCACCATCACCACCCGCGACGGCACCGAAATCTACTACAAGGACTGGGGCAGCGGCCAACCGGTCGTCTTCGGCCATGGCTGGCCGCTGGACGCCGACATGTGGGAATACCAGATGAATTTCCTGGCCGAGCGCGGTTTCCGCGTGATCGCCTATGATCGCCGCGGCTTCGGTCGTTCCAGCCAGCCCTGGAGCGGTTACAACTACGACACCTTCGCCGACGACCTGGCCGAGCTGATGGACAAGCTGGACCTGCAGGGCGCGACCCTGGTGGGCTTCTCCATGGGTGGCGGCGATGTGGCCCGCTATGTCGGTCGCCACGGCACCAAGCGCGTGGCCAAGGCGGCCCTGCTGGGCGCGGTGACCCCGATCTTCGGCCAGGCGCCGGACTTCCCGCAGGGTGTGCCGGCCGAGGTGTTCGCTGGCATACAGGGTGGTCTGTTGAAGGACCGCGCGCAATTCATCAGCGACTTTGCGGCCGTCTTCTTCGGCACCAATCGTCCGGGCAAGGCTGACGCCGTCAGCCCGGGCGTGCTGGCACAGACCTTCAACATCGCCATGCTGGCTTCGCTCAAGGGCACGCTGGACTGCGTGACGGCCTTCTCCGGCACCGATTTCCGTGAAGACATCAAGAAGTTCAACTTCCCGACCCTGGTGATCCACGGTGACGACGACCAGGTCGTCCCCTTCGCTACCACCGGCAAGCTGGTGGCCGAGATGGTGCCGGGTGCGCAGTTGAAGGTCTATAGCGGTGCCCCGCACGCCCTGTGCGCCACCCACAAGGACCAGATCAACGAAGACCTGCTGGCCTTCCTGAAGGCGTAAGCATCATGAGTCTCGATGCCAACCAACGCCAGCAACTGGAAAAGCGCCGCCTGGCGCCGCTGGCCACGCCTGGCCTGCTCTCCGGGCAGGCCAGCCAGGAAATCGGCGGCGCCTTGACCATGCTGCTGGCCGATATCTTCGCCTTGTACCTGAAGACGAAGAACTTCCATTGGCACATGTCCGGGCCGCACTTCCGCGACTACCATCTGCTGCTGGACGACCAGTCCCAGCAGATCATCGCCATCACCGATGCCGTGGCCGAGCGGGTGCGCAAGATCGGCGGTACCACCCTGCGTTCCACCGGGCATATCGGCAAGCTGCAGCGGCTGGCCGACAATGATGCCGACTTCGTCACCCCCTCCGACATGCTGGCCGAACTGCGCGAGGACAACCTGCGTCTGGCCGGCTTCATGATGGCCACCCACGAACTGTGCGACGAGCATGGCGACGTGGCCAGTGCCAGCCTGCTGGAGAACTGGATCGACGAGGCCGAGCAGCGTGCCTGGTTCCTGTTCGAATCGGGCCGCACTTCGGTCTGAGTCCGCCCGGATTCAACCGAACGAAGCCTTGATCGGAAGCTGAGCAATGGGCAGGGCCTGCGGGTCCTGCCCATTTGCGTTTTTTGTTAAAGTCGGCTTTCTGCCTTCCTGTTCTCCTGTTGAATCAGTCTTTGGAAATCGATGATGGCCAGTTCCTCCGTCTCCCGTCTCGTGACGCACATCCGCATGCAGGATGATGTTGCCCTGGTGCGCGCTACCCAGAACCGCGCGGCGGCGTCGGCCGTGATTCCACCACCGGTTCTGGATATTCCCAGTGATGATGCCTTTTCGGTCATCGTGCAGTTGCAGGATTTTCGCCACCACAAGCTATGGCGTGGGCAGCGGCTGGTGCATGCCGGTGGCCACCGGCTGGGCGACATGGCCATCACCGACCTGCGCGAGCAGTGGCGCTGCCAGCATCTCTCGGACTATGACAATGTGCGCCTGCATCTGCCGCGCGCCTCCCTTGAGCGGGTGAGCGAGGAAGGCGGGCGTCGTATCGGCGCCTTGCAACAGGTCCAGGCGATCCGCGATCCGGTGGTCTGGCATCTGCTGCATGCCATGCTGCCTGCGCTGACAGGGGCGGCCAATGACAGCGATACCGTCTACCTCGATAGCGTCACGCTGGCCCTGCATACCCACCTGGCGCAACGTTATGGAGGGCAGCCGGTGGGTCGTGGCGGGGGCGCTGGTCTGGCCGGCTGGCAGCAGGTGCGGGCGCGCGAATACATGCTCTCGCACCTGGCGCGACGCCTGACCCTGGCCGAGATTGCGGCCGAATGCGGCATCTCGCGGGCGCATTTTGCACGCGCCTTCAAGCACAGTTTCGGTGTGCCGCCGCATGCCTGGCTGCAGCGCCAGCGCGTGGAGCTGGCTTGTCGCCTGCTACGCCAGAGCGAGAAGGGCATGACGGCCATCGCCCTGGAATGTGGGTTCTCCGACCAGAGTCATTTCAGCCGGGTGTTTAAGCAGATTCAGGGAATGGGGCCGGCGGCCTGGTTGCGGGCGCAGGGCTAGATCGATTGCGCCGGTGAGCGGTGCACGGTGCCTTAACCCTTCGCCTCAACGCTGACGCGCGGAGTGGATCTGCAGCCGCTCGGCGGCCCGCACGAGGTCGGCCAGGGTCTTGGTCTGCATCTTGTCCATCACGCGCCGCTTATGGACCTTGACGGTGATTTCGCTGATGCCCAGTTCGGTGGCGATCTGCTTGTTGAGCAGGCCACCGATGGCCAGTTCCAGCACTTCACGTTCGCGCGGGGTCAGTGTTTCCAGGCGCGATGTGCTGGCGGCATGCTCGGTGCGCATGCCTAGTTGCCGATCGGCAATGGCCAGGGCGTCGCGGACCGCGCCCAGCAGCCGTTCATCCTCGATCGGCTTGGTCAGGAATTCATGGGCGCCCGCCTTCATCGCCAGCACCGTCGTCGGTATGGTGCCGTAGCCGGAGATGAAGATGACGGGAATGGCATCGCCCCGCTGTTCCAGCCGGCGCACCACCTCGAAACCGTCGGACCCGGGCATCTTCATGTCCAGCAGGAGGCAGCAGGGTTGGGCTGGAAGAGGCTCGCGCAGGAACGCATCGGCCGAGGCGAAGCCACGTGCATTCAGGTTGGCCGAGGCCAGCAGCCGTAGCAGTGCTGTCCTGACCATGCCATCGTCGTCGACGACAAATACCGTACTTTCCATGGTTCCTTCCGTGCTGCCTGGTTGCGAAAATCTGTGCGACAGAGCAAGGCGGTGATCGGGCGGTCAGGAGCCCCCAGCGCAAAGCTGTGCAGTGTTGCCTATCATCTGCATTCAGGCCGGATTTGGATTGTACAAATGTGCTGTTTTTTGTAAAAAATGCCTTTGTTGCATTTTCTTGCCGATGGATGTGATCTTTTTTGCAAGGCTTTCGGGCGCCCCTGCTATCCCCAGAGATAATGGGCGCGGGCGGCAGGCGATGCTATGGTGTGCGGCCTCTTCAACACTTTCCCACCCTCTGCGAGACGCTCCATGAATGCCGCACAACGCAACCGCCTGCAGTCCTCCGGACTGGCTTTTCTCGCCGCCTATGTCGATACACTGGGCTTCATCGCCCTGTTCGGTCTGTTCACGGCCCACGTCACGGGCAACTTCATCCTGATCGGTTCGGCCCTGGCCGACACCTCGCAGATGTCCATCCTGCTGAAATTCCTGGCCTTCCCGGCCTTCATCATCGGGGTGGCGGTGGGGCGCCTGCTGATCGCCGCCATCCAGCGTCGCAATGGCCGTGCACTGGGCTGGTCGCTGGTGCTGCAACTGGTGCTGCTGATCGGTTTCATGGTCTGTGGCATGGCCGCAGCGCCCGTGCAGTCGCCCACGGCCGGCTGGGTGATGGCATCGGGCCTGCTGGGTACCGCCTCGATGGGGGTGCATAGCGCCATCAGCCGCCTGTTGCTGGCGCACCTGGCACCGACTTCCCTGATGACCGGCAACGTCACCCAGGTGGTGATCGACGTGGTGGACATGCTGCGCGGCGCCTCCGACGCCGGTACCACCGAGCGCTGCATCAAGTTCGTCTGGCCGGTCTTGTCCTTCGGGGTGGGGGCGATTGCGGCAGCGTTTGCCTATCACGCCATCGGCTTTGCCGGCCTGATCGTGCCGGTGCTGATCCTGGTGGCCTTGATCGGGTGGGAATTCACCCAGCAGCCCGCCAGCTGAGGAGGGCTCCTGCCCGGGCGCCTAGCGCCGGGGTGCAGCCGTGGCGGCCCGCGTCGGCAGCAGCCAGACGATGGCCAGCGCCGCGTAGATCGCCGAGGCCATCAGCGGTGCCCACTGCGAGAGCAGGATCGCCAGGGCGTAGAGCAGGATGGAGGTATTGTTCTTGCGACCCTGCCCGAGGATGCGTGCCGCTTCGGGATGATTGCTTTCGGAGGCGCGCAGCGTGCGCTTGAGCACCAGGAAGGACACCGAGCACATCAGCAAAATCAGCCCATAGGCCGCCACCGGCGCCATGTCGCGGTGATGGCCGGCGATCCAGGCGGTGGCGAAGGGCAGCAGCGAGAGCCAGAACAACAGATGCAGGTTGGCCCACAGCACCCGCAGATTGACGCGATCGGCGAGCTGGAACAGGTGATGGTGGTTGGTCCAGTAGATACCCACGTACAGAAAGCTGAGGGCATAGCTCAGCAGTGCCGGGGCCAGTGCCAGCAGGGCGCTCGGCTCGGCTGAGGCGGGCGCGTGCAGTTCCAGGACCATGATGGTGAGGACGATGGCAAAGACGCCATCGCTGAAGGCTTCAAGCCGGGATTTGTTCACGGGGGCAGGGGGCTAGGGATGATCCCGCGCACCTTAGCACCCCGTCGCACAGGCCGACATTATCCCTTCGGATAGGGCGATGCCGGGCTCAGCCTTGTGGCGCGATCTTGTCCCACAGGTCGGCGCCGTTGAAATCGCGGATCACCGCATCGGCACCGGCCGCGCGTAGCCGGGCCTCGTCCAGGCCGCCCAGCATGCCGAAGGTCCAGATGCCGGCACTGCTGGCCGCCTTGACCCCCGAACTGGAATCCTCGAAAGCGACCGCCTGTGCCGCCGTGCCACCGAGTAACTGCAGCCCGGTCAGGTAGGGCAGGGGATCGGGTTTGGCGCGTTCCAGCTCGTCGCCGATGACCAGGGCATCGAAGCGGCCGGCCAGTCCGGTGGCCTTCAACATCAATTCGGCATTGGCCCGGGGGGCATTGGTGACGACGGCGCTACGCCCGCCGATATGGGCGATATGCTCCAGCAGACGCTCGATGCCGGGGGTAGGCGCGACGTGCTGGTCCAGCTGCGAGCGGAACAGGCTTTCCTTTTCTTCCGCCAGCGGGACGTACTGCTCAGCCGGCATGCCGGGGAAGAGGTGACCGAAGATCATGGCGTTGGAAGCGCCCATGATATGGGTCTTGTAGTAATCGACATCGATATGCCGGCCCCAGCGCGCCAGGATAGTGTTGAACGCGGCGTGATGCAGGGCGTCGCTGTCCATGAGCGTGCCGTCGAGATCGAACAGGAAAGTGGTGATGGCCATGATGGTCCGTGCAAGAGGGAGGCGGCCATTCTACCCAAGAGTGAGGGGGTGTGCGCTGCCGTGACCCTCATCGTCCCTTCGCGCATGCCTGCATGCGTTTTTCCAACTCTCCTACGATAGCTGCCGAAGTCCGCCGATGGCGCCTGCGCTAGCGCAGCCCTACAGTCTCTCCGTGGCAATGCCCCCGGCCCTGCGCTCCCGCAGGGGATCAATCCATCAAGAAACGCGAGGAGACTCATGACCACCTCAACCATCCACTCCCTTCCTGCGGCCAGCGTCGAGGCCGTCAACAACAACGGCTCAGGCGTCTCGTGGGGCGCCATCCTGGCGGGTGCCTTTGCGGCCGCCGCGCTGTCGTTCATTCTCGTGATGCTGGGCTTTGGCCTGGGCTTTTCGTCCATCTCGCCGTGGTCCGGCGAAGGGCTGTCGGCCAAGACCATCGGCTATTCCACGGCCGGCTGGCTGCTGTTCACCCAGATCGCGGCATCGGCCATCGGCGGTTTCCTGGCCGGGCGCCTGCGTGTGAAATGGGCCGGGCTGCATACCCGTGAAGTCTATTTCCGCGATACCGCGCACGGGCTGCTGGCCTGGGCCGTGGCCTCGCTGGCTACTGCTGCGCTGCTGGGCTCGGCCGTGGGCAGCGTCATCTCCGGTGGCGCCAAGACACTGGGTGCGGCCGGCGGTGCCTTGGGTACCGGGGCTGCTGCGGCCACCATGGCAGTGGGCCAGGACGGTGCGCGTCCGGCTGGCGGTGCTGGCGACATGGCCGATCGCTTCTCCGGTTACTTCATCGATTCGATGTTCCGTAGCGGTAATGCAGGTGCTGCATCCTCTGCAAACCAGTCCGCGGTGCCGGCCGCAACCGACGGTGCTGCTGCTGCGCCGGTGGCCCCCCTGGCGGCTCCTACTGCCGCTGATGGTCGCGATCTGACGCAGGCCCAGCGCATGGAAGTGGTGCGTGTGTTCGGCTATTCGCTGGCGAGCGGCAAGCTGGCCGATAACGACCGCCGTTACCTGGGCCAACTGGTGGCGCGCCATACCGGCGTATCCCAGGCCGATGGCGAAAAGCGTGTCACCGATACCTTCGCGGCCTACCAGGGCGCTATCGCGGATGCCGGCACCAAGGCCAAGGAAGCCGCCGATGCTGCCCGCAAGGCCGCTGCCTACGCCTCGCTGTGGATGTTCCTGGCTCTGCTGTGCGGTGCTTTCGTGGCCAGCCTGCTGGCGACCTATGGTGGCCGCCTGCGCGACCGCAATGAGCTCTACGCAGAGGCAGTGGTCCGTCGCGACGGCCGCCTGGGCGAACCCGAACTGCACTGAAACCTGACGACATCGACCTGAACCCCAACCTTGAGAGGAGACTGACATGGGCGCAATTCTGCTCTGGCTACTGGGTATCCCCATCCCCATCATCCTGCTGCTGATCCTGTTGTTCTGAGGACGCAGGGGACGCAGTAGACGCAATACCCGCAGTAGATTCAGCAAGGGCGGCCAGATGGCCGCCCTTGCTCATTGTATGGGTGACTATGGGTGACTGGACTTCCCGGGCCCTGGCGTCAGAGATCCGTGTAATCGAAGGACTTGACGCCATCGAGCTTGAGAAAGCCCTGAACGATGCGATGGAATTCCTTCTCCGAGGTGTGCGAGAGCACGATGGACACTTCGTCGAATGCGCCGCCGTCGGCTTCGCGCCTGACCACGAACTTGCTCACCCGCGCCGCCGAGGCACCCATCAGTTGGTGTAGATGGCCGATATTGAAAGTATCGGCCTGGACCAGAAAGGTAATGCCGCGCTTGTGCTTGTCGGCGAAATAGCGCCGCTCCAGGGGTTTCATTCCGGCCAGGATCAGCAGCACGATGGAAGTCCCGGCCACGGCGGCGACATACATTCCGCCACCGACGGCCAGGCCGATGGCGGCCACTGTCCAGAGGCTGGCGGCGGTGGTCAGGCCACGGATGATTTCTCCGCGCAGCAGGATCGACCCGGCGCCCAGGAAGCCGATGCCCGAGACCACCTGAGCTGCCATCCGCGATGGGTCAAGGACCACCTTGTCGGACTGCAGGATCCCGGAAAAACCATAGGCCGAGACCAGCATGATGAGCGAAGAGCCGACACAGACCAGCATGTGGGTACGCAGGCCGGCTGCCCAGGAGAGGCGTTCACGTTCGATGCCGATCAGGCTGCCGAGAACGGCAGCTGCGGCCAGGCGGAGGATGACGTCCGTTGCGGGAAGCATGGATTCTCCTTCTGAAGGGATGGGAGGCAGCTTACGCAACGCTCAGCCTGGAGGGCATGGATGAGCTTGCGTAATCCTGTGGAGCGATGTCTGATCGTTAAAAGTATATATTATTTATATTGTTTGATCTTTATCGCTGCCATTCGGGGATCCCATTGCCGATAGGTGAGAGCCCTTGAGCCTGGCGTGCGAGCGGTGCCTTGGTCATTGATGCCAATGACGCCGCATGCACCGCAGACGTCCTTGCCGCTTCAGTCTTCCTCGACCCAATCCACCACCGCGCCCAGCGAGCGCAGGTTTTCCACGAACTTGGGATGGGCGCGCCGGATCGGCAGGGCATTGCGGATTTCCGAGCGACCTTCGATGCTGGCCGCTACCATGAACAGCGCAATGGCCACCCGGATGATGTACGGACTTTCCACCGAGGCCGGCGTCAGCGGCAGGCCGCCGAAGGTGATCAGCCGATGCGGGTCGCCCAGGAAGACGTGGGCGCCGAACTTGGACAGTTCACTGCTCCAGCCCATGGCGCCGTCATAGATCTTGTTCCAGAACATGGTGTTGCCATCGGCCTTGACCCCCAGCGCGATGAAGATCGGCAGCAGGTCCACCGGCAGGTAGGGCCAGGGCGCGGCCTCCACCTTGGTGAGGATGTTGCTGGTGAAAGGCTTGACGACTTTGAGCGGGCCGTTCTGGCGGGTGTGCGACCAGCCGTTTTCGTGCACCACTTCCACGCCGAACTTGGCGAAGGTGCGATCGATCAGCGGGAACTGCTCCGGCGCGCTGTTGCGCACCCGCACCTGACCGCCGGTGATGGCGCCCATGGCCAGGAAGGTGGCGATCTCATGGAAATCCTCATCGAAGCGGAATTCGCCGCCCCCCAGTTTTTCACCGCCACGCACCGTCACACGGGAGGTGCCGATACCCTCGATCTGCACGCCCATCATCGCCATGAACCGGCAGAACTCCTGCACGTGCGGCTCCGAGGCGGCATTGGTCAGCACCGACTCGCCGCCGGCCGAGGCCGCGCAGAGCACGAAGTTTTCAGTGGTGGTCACCGAGGCATAGTCCAGCCAGTGATGGTTGGCCTGCATGCGGCCGCTGGTGCGGATGATGAGCGAATCGGGACTGCTTTCCACCCGTGCGCCGAAACGCTGGAACACCTCCACGTGCGGATCGATTTCCCGCACGCCCAGGGTGCAGCCCTTGACGTCGTTTTCCAGCCGCGCCACACCGAAGCGCGCCAGCAGGGGCGGCACCAGCATGATGGAGGAACGCATTTCCTCCGGCAGATGGTGGATCCTGGGGTCGAAGCAGGTATCGCGGTGATGCAGTTCCAGGATGCCGCTGGCATAGTCCACCGATACCTCGCTGCCCAGCACGCGGAAGATCTCCAGGATCTTCTTGACGTCGGTGATCTCGGGGATGCCGATCAGACGTAGCGGCTGGTCCGTCAGCAGGGTGGCGCAGAGGATGGGGAGGACGGCATTCTTGTTGGCGGAGGGGATGATGTCGCCGCGCAGCGGGCGGCCACCGTGTACGATGAGATTGGACATGAAGGTAAGTTGAATCGGGCTGACAAAATCGACCGGAGCGGGGCAATGCCTGGGTCCGGCCTGGAATGGACAGATTATGCGCCGGCCGGTTGCAGGCAGGGAAGCAAATTTGCGGCGGCGCGGCGTCTTGTCTTCTTGTCACTAGAACGCATTTTTAAGCTTCACTTTATCGATGTAAAGCTGAACGTTGCTGCATCATCGGCCAAGTTTCCGTATCATGGCCGGTCTTGAATGAATGCTCCGACTGAGGTTTTCGACGATGTTTTGTACGCAGCAGCCCCGTTCCGCCGATAGTTTCCCTTTGTTTCTGCAGATGTTGCGCCGCGCTGGCGTGTTGGCCAGGCTCCTGATGTGCAGCGTCCTGCTGCTGATGTTGACGGTCATCTCGGGCAAGGTGAGCGAGGCGCAGGCGGCCGGTTCCAGCGCCGGCAAGCACAGGCCGGCCGCGAGCGGCGCCAAGGGACGCAAGCGGGTAGTGCGCAAGAAGGCGGCCCCGGCCACTGTGCGCGCACCGGCGCGGTCGCGCCGACGTGGGCGGGCGGCTGCCGCGGGTGTGGCGGCCGGCGCTGTGACGGCAGCCACGGCGGGTGCTGCCGTCGCCGCCAACGCGTCGCCAAACGCAGCGGCGCTGCCGCCGGTCAATACCAAGCCCGAACTGCTCCCCCGTTGCGGCTTCACCGCCGCGTCGAAGCAGCACATCTTCTCGCGTGGGGTCTATGTGCTTGACGAGCAGACCAATACGCCACTCTTTGAACGCAATGCCGATACGGTGGCGCCGATCGCTTCGGTCACCAAGCTGATGACGGCCATCGTCTGGCTGGACCAGAAGGCGCTGCCCATGAGCAACCGGCTGGAAGTCACCGAGGACGATCTCGATACCCTCAAGTTCACCCATTCTCGCCTGAACGTCGGCGCCAGCCTGTCGCGTGCGGACATGCTGCACATTGCGTTGATGTCTTCCGAGAACCGTGCTGCCGCGGCGATGAGCCGTGACTATCCGGGTGGCCGTCCGGCCTTCATCGCGGCCATGAATGCGCAGGCGCAGGCGCTGGGCATGAAGCAGACCCGCTTCGAGAATGCCACCGGACTGTCGCCGGACAATGTCTCCACCCCGCGCGAGCTGGCCGAGCTGGTCAAGGCCGCCAACCGCTACCAGCTGATCCGCAACGATTCTCTGGACAAGCAGAAGATCATCAACATCGGCCGCGGCCAGCTGCAGTACATCAATTCCAATCGCCTGATCCGCTATGGCCAGGTCAATGCCACGGTGCAGAAGACCGGTTTCATCAACGAATCCGGCCACAACATGGTGCTGCGCCTGCTGGTGCATGACCGCCGCCCGGTGATCGTCACCATGCTGGGCAGCGGCAGCGCCGACGGTTCTCGCCTGGATGGCGTGCGCATCGCCAAGTGGCTCAATTGCTCGCTGAACTAACGGGCGCTCCACCCTGCACCGGGGCCGGATCGGACTGTGCCATCTGGACCCGGTTGCGCCCCATGCGCTTGGCCTGGTAGAGCGCCTGGTCGGCGGCCTTGATCACTTCCTCGATGCTGTGATGCACCTGCCGGTCCAGGCAGGCCGCACCTATGCTCACCGAGAGCCGGCCGAAGGGGCTGCGCTCATGCGGAATCTTCATCGCCTGCAGTGCCGACATGATGTTGCCGGCCACGTGCAGCGCGCCGGCGGCATCGGCCTCGTCAAGCAGGATCACGAATTCCTCCCCACCATAGCGGCCGGGCTTGTCACACTGCCGCGCCACAGCGCCGGTGATGCAGCGTGCCACCGATACCAGCGCATAGTCGCCCGCCTTGTGGCCGTAGGTATCGTTGTAGAGCTTGAAGAAATCGACATCGGCGAACAGGAGCGCAAAGCGCGCCGAGGTATTGCGCTGGCTCTTGTGCCAGGCATCCTGCAGGCACTCGTCCAGTGCGCGGCGATTGAGCAGACCGGTCAGCTTGTCGGTGCGGGCCTGCTCTTCCAGTTGCCGGTCCAGTGTGCTGCGGCGGAAGAATTCTTCGCGTAACCGGCTGATCAGATAGGCGCAGGCAGCGCTGAAGGCAGCCGCAAGAAACAGCACGGCGTAGAGCATCCGATCCCATTCGCGGAACAGTTCGGCGTGGGTTTGACCCACGAAGACCAGCCAGGGCGAATTGGGAATGCGCACATAGGCATACAGGCGCTTGACGCCGTCCTGCTGGGATTGGGCGGTATAGCTGCCCTGTAGGCTCTCAGGCGCTGAGGCGGGCAGGGTCATGATGCGTCTGATATTGGGCGTGTAGCGCAAGCGGGAGCCGATGAAGGCCTCGTCGTAGGGCAGGCGCATGTAGGCCACGCCGTCCATGGCGTAGAGCGACATGACGGCGTGTTTTTCCAGCGACAGGCTTTCGAACAGATGCCGGAAGTAGTCCAGGTACAGCACCATGAAGGCCACACCGCCGAAGCCACCTTCGGCGTTGGTCAGCCGCCTGGAGAGCACGATGGCGTGCATCCGTCGTTCGAGGCGGATGCTCAGCGGTGGCGAGACATAGAGCCTCACGGTGGCATCGTCGCGATGCATGGCGAAGAAATTCCGCTGCGCGTAGTTGCCCGGCATGATCTCGGCCAGGATAGGGGAGCCGACCACCAGTTCGCCATCGCGGCCGACGATGCCCATGGCGGCGATGTAGGTAGCTTCCGCTCTTTCACCCAGGAGGAAGTCGCGTCGCTGCTGCTCCGGCATGAGCTGCAGGCTGGCATGCCGATGGCGCCAGACCAGGCTGTCCAGGTCCAGTGACAGCAATTCCATGTTGCGCGAAATCGAACGCTGGGCAATGCGCGCCACGTTGAGGGCATGCTCGATCGCGCTGCGCTCGGTCTGCACATAACTCTGGTAGAGCACCACGCCCGTGATGACAGTCGCCATCAGCGCGAGCGCACTGATGGTCAAGGTCATGTTGCGTTTGAGGCTTTTGATGTTCGTCTCCCCGTATCCCAGGTTGTTTGCCGCCATCGGGGGTGACCCCTGCGGCGCAATATCGCACCGGGCTTGACGGTTGGCAACGAAAAGGAATCGGGGGAAAACCTTATGACATCAGTCCATAAATCCTGGCCGAGGATTCGCCCCACAGGGCGTCCTGGTCGGTAGGAGAAAGGCGCTTGGCAGCCCATTCGCGCACCACGGCCACCACGCGCGCGTAGGAGGCGGCGAGCAGGCACACCGGCCAGTCGGAGCCGAACATGAGCCGCTGCGGACCGAACAGGTCCAGCGCGGTATCCAGACATTGCACGATATGTTCGAAGTCGCGTGTGCACAGGCCGCGCAGCCAGTCCGCCTCGGTCAGCAGGCCGGAAATCTTGCAGGCCACATGGGGCATGGCGGTCAGCTCGCGCATCTCCTGGCGCCAGCGTTCGAAGGCGGCCCGGCCCTTGCGGAATTCCTTGAGGGCCGGCTTGCCCAGATGGTTCAGCACGATCCAGTGCTGGTCGTGATGGGCGCACAGCTGGCGCAACTGCGGCAGGTGGCGTTCATGGGCCAGCAGGTCCAGCACATAGTCCCGCTCCTGAAGCCAGCGTACCCCCTGGTTGAACTGTGGCAGGGCCAGCAGCAGTTCGGCGTCATCGTCCTCCTGCATGGGATGTCGCAGCCCCAGCAGCTTGCTGCCACCCCAGTGCTCCATGCGCTCGGCCAGCATGGGCGAGCCGATGTCTTCCCAGCCGATGATGCCGGCGATGCGCTGGTCGCGCCGTGCCATCTCCAGCAGGAAAGCCGTCTCGTCGTGGCCGGGACGTGCCTGCACCGTAATCGACGCATGCAGGCCCTGTGCATCCAGCAGGGGCTGGAACTGGTAGGGCAGGCGGTCTTGCGCCAGCAGGTCCATGCCGGTACCGATCCACGGATAATCCTCGCAGCGGTAGCGCCAGAAATGCTGGTGCGCGTCGATGCGCAGCGGCCCCTTGAGCTTTCTCACCGGGGCCGGTGGCATGCGCAGTTCACGATGCAGGGTCAGCATGTCAGTGGTTGTGCCGGGGCATGGTCTGCGCCACACCCTGGTACTTCAAGGCCAGTTCCATGCAGGCACCGGTTTCCAGTTGACCCACCGTGCTGCGGTAGATTTCCTGCCAGGGCGTCTGGCTGGGTGGCACGGGCGGAATACCCTCGCTCTTGCGGCGGGCCAGTTCTTCTTCGCTGATGAGCATATTGCACTCCCCGGTGTTGAGGTCGATGCGCACGCGGTCGCCGTCGCGCAGCCAGGCCAGACCACCACCGACCGCGCTCTCGGGTGAGGCGTTGAGGATGGAGGGACTGTCGGAGGTACCGGACTGGCGCCCATCGCCCAGCGTGGGCAGGGTAGAGACGCCGCGTTTGATCAGTGCATCGGGCGGTTGCATGTTGACCACCTCGGCCGAACCCGGCCAGCCCACCGGACCGGCGCCACGAATGGCCAGCAGGGTGTTGTCGTCAATGTTGAGCGCCGGGTCGTTGATACGGGCGTGGTAGTCGTCCGAACCATCGAAGACCACGGCGCGGCATTCGAAGATGTTTTCCTGGCCGGGCGTGCTGAGGTAGCGCTGGCGGAAGGTCTCCGAGATGACACTGGTCTTCATGATGGCGAAGTCGAACAGGTTGCCCTTCAAGACCAGGAAGCCGGCCCGCTCACGCAGCGGCGCGCTGAAGGGGTAGATCACTTCGCGGTCGTTCGACTGGCGGCCCTGCAGGTTCTCGGCCATGCTCTTGCCGGTGGCGGTGATGCGCTCGGCGCGCAGCTTGCCGGCCTGCTGCAGCTCCCACATGATGGCCGGCACGCCGCCGGCACGATGGAAGCGTTCGCCCAGGTACTTGCCGGCCGGCTGCATGTTCAGCAGCAGCGGTACGTCATAGCCGAACTTCATCCAGTCTTCCGACTGCAGATCCACGCCGGCATGGCGCGCCATGGCCATGATGTGCGGCTGGGCGTTGGTCGAGCCGCCGATGGCAGCATTGACCACGATGGCGTCGAGGAAGGCTTCGCGCGTCAGGATGGCCGAAGGGCGCAGGTCTTCGTAGGCCATGCCGACGATGCGGCGTCCGGTCTCGTAGGCCATCTGGCCGCGCTCGCGATAGGGGGCGGGAATGGCCGAGCAGCCGGTCAGCGACATGCCCAGCGCCTCGGCCATGGCGTTCATGGTGGAGGCCGTGCCCATGGTGTTGCAGTGGCCGGAGGAGGGCGCCGAAGCGGCAGCGATCTCCAGGAATTTCTCGTTGTCGATGGCGCCGGCCGAGAGTTGCTTGCGGCCCTTCCAGATGGCCGCGCCCGAGCCGACCAGCTCACCATCCAGCCAGCCATCCAGCATCGGGCCGCCGGACAGCACGATGGCCGGGATGTCCACCGTGGCCGCGGCCATGATCTGCGACGGTGTGGTCTTGTCGCAGCCGGTGGTCAGTACCACCGCATCGATGGGATAGCCGTGCAGGATTTCGACCAGGCCCAGGTAGGCCAGGTTGCGGTCGATGGCAGCGGTGGGACGGCGGCAGTTCTCGAAGATCGGGTGCAGCGGGAATTCCATGGGAATGCCGCCGG
>PJUA01000595.1_pt1 | contig 15865 bp, 15 predicted proteins | sample 1512151 | NCBI WGS metagenome assembly PJUA01 (sample SAMN08177678, study PRJNA422409) | Soil metagenome, whole genome shotgun sequencing project. | isolation source: Soil enriched on filter paper: beechwood xylan treatment | place: USA: Madison | collected 2015-01-15
CAGCGGAAGAAGACTGCGGTGCGTATGGTCATCCTCGTCCTGCCGATCATGGCTTGTCCGAGGAGATGAACAATGACGAGCGACCTCACCTTGTCCCAGAGCATCACCAACGCGGCTGATCTGATCGACTGCGTTGCCCAGCGTGAGGCTTACCGTCGCGCGACCGAACTTATCGGGCCGGCCTTGGGGCGCATCGGCGGCAACATGGCGGTTGGCGTGATGGATGGGTTCACCGCGCTATCGCGGCAATCCTCGGAAGGTTGAGCCGGCCGCGCACTTTGCCGTCATAGAGATAACGGCTCGGCAACATCGCCTCGGCACAACCCACCGGGCGGCAGCAATTGCCCATCGGGTAGCGTTATGCGGGGCGTCCGATCACGATGGCAAACGCCCGGCCTCCCGACGACACTCCATGCACCAAGGCCACAGGGGAACTACTCCCCCATGGCCCCGTCCCTCAACCGTTAAACCCGCCGTCCTCAGAACGGCATGATGATGTCGTACAGCTGCTGGCCATAGCGCGGCTGCTGGACGTCGGTGATCTGGCCGCGGCCGCCGTAGGAGATGCGGGCCTCGGCGATCTTCTCGTAGCTGATGGTGTTCTGGGCGGTGATGTCTTCCGGACGGATCACGCCGTGGATCTGCAGGTCGCGCAGCTCGTAATTGACGCGGACTTCCTGGCGGCCCTGGATGACCAGATTGCCGTTGGGCAGGGACTGGACCACCAGCGCCGCCACCTTCAGGTCGATCTGCTCGTTGCGGTTGACCGATCCCTTGCCGTCGTTCGACGTGTCGCTCGACAGGTCCACCAGGCTCGAGGCGGAGGCGCCGGCCGGCAGGACGCGGCTCAGCGTGGCGCCTTCCAGGCCGAACAGGCTCGGCATGCCGGCCTTCTCGGTGTTGGCGCGCGACCGCTTGCTCTCGTTCGACAGCTTGGCCTGATCGGCGATGGAGATGTTGATCGTCAGGATGTCGCCCACCTTGGCCGCGCGCTGGTCCTTGAAGAAGGCCTTCGCGCCTGTCCGCCACAGCGAGTTCGGGTTGCGCTCCGTCGGCAGCGGGGTCGGCATCGGCAGGCTGATCGGCTGATAGCCGGGCTTGGCCTGCGGGTCCTGGATGCTGGACATCTCCGGGGCCTTGCCGATGTCGGCGATGCGCGAGGCGGCGCCGCAGGCGGTCAGGGAGGTGGCGGCGGCGGCGACCATCGCGAGGCGGATCAGACGGGCGGTCATGGTGGCGGACATTGGAGCTTTCTCCTTACTGCGCGATGGTGCCGGGCTTTGCCACGGCGACGACGTTGGGGCCTGCGACCGTCGCTTCGACGATGCGGTTGGATTGGGTGTTCACGACGCGGATGACCTCGCCCTTCCCGCCGTCCTGCAGGGCCTTGCCCTGGGTGGTCAGCGTCATGGACGGCGTCTGCAGGGTGATGGTGACCATGGCGCCCTTGTCGACCATGCGCGGCGATTGCAGGTCGCGCAGGCGGACGGGCTGGTTGGTGGACACGCCGCGCTTGGGCGTCATGCCGATCAGCTGGGCGTCGGTGGCGGCGGTGTCGCTGGTGGTCTGGTCGGCCCGCATGTCCTGCCAGTCGACGTCGCCCGGGCCGATGATGTCGCCGGGCAGGACGCGGCGCGACAGCACCGGGATCTGCACCACGCCGAAGGCGCGGCCCGAAACCGGCAGGCGCACCTGGCTGCCGGTCACCACGATCTCGGCGGCGAAGCGGCCCTGGACCGGGCTGTAATAGAGGTTCTCCACCGCCAGCCCGCCGGCGCCCTGGGGCGCGCGCAGTTCGACCGCGCGGTTGTCCAGCTCCATCTGCAGCCGGCCGGCGGTGATGACCCGCGACAGCGCGTCGGACAGAACCGCCTCGACATGCGGCATGCCATAGACCACGTCGGGCGCCGGTGCCGCGACGCCGGCAGCCGGAACCGCAGCGACCGTGGCGGCCTGCGCCGCGACCGGGGCGGTCAGCAGGGCGGCACCGAGGAGCAGGGCGGAGAAGCGGCGATTGGCGAGCTGGCGGATCATGGCGGCAATTCCCGATGTGAAGGCTGAAGCGAAGCGGCGGCGCCGCCGTTACTTCATCTGGCTGGCCTGCTGCATCATTTCGTCGGTGGTCTTGATGACCTTGGAATTCATCTCGTAGGCGCGCTGGGCGGTGATCAGGGTCGTGATCTCCTGCACCACATTGACGTTGGAGGTCTCCAGCGCGCCCTGGGTGACGCGGCCGAAGCCGGGGGCGCCGGGGTTGCCGGTCACCGACTGGCCCGACGCGCCGGATTCCAGGAACAGGTTGTCGCCGGTGGCTTCGAGGCCGGCCGCGTTGGCGAAGGTGGCGAGCTGGAGCTGGCCGACATTCTGGGTGGCGGTCTGGCCGTCCAGCTTCACAAGCACCTCGCCCGACGAGTTGATCGAGATGTCGACGGCGTCGGTCGGGATGGTGATGTTCGGCTGGACCGGATAGCCGTCGGCGGTGACGATCATGCCTTCCGGCGACAGCTTGAAGTTGCCGGCGCGGGTATAGGCGGTGTCGCCGCTGGGCAGCGTCACCTGGAAGTAGCCCGACCCGTTGATCGCGACATCCAGCTTGTTGTCGGTGATGTTCAGGTTGCCCTGTTCCAGCACGCGGGCCACCGCGGCGACGCGCACGCCGGCACCCACCTGCACGCCGGTCGGCACCACGGTGCCGGCATCCGACGAGGTCGAGCCGATGCGGCGGAAATTCTGGTACAGCAGGTCCTGGAACTCGGCCCGCTGCTTCTTGTAGCCGGTGGTGGTCGAGTTGGCGATGTTGTTGGAGATCGTCTCGACGTTGAGCTGCTGGGCGATCATGCCGGTGGCGCCGATGGCGAGGCTGCGCATTGTGGTCTTCTCCTCTCGTCGTCGGTCTGGTTCAGGCCGTCCGGCCCAGACGCTGGATCATCGTGCGGATACGTTCGTGTTCGTTCTCGATCACCCGCTGGGCGGACATGTACTGACGCTGGATTTCGATCATCTGCGTCATCTCGACCACGGGCTTCACGTTCGAACCTTCAAGCAAACCCTGTGCCACTTTCGTCTCGGCCGGGGCCGGCTCCGGCTGCTCGTCGCTGACATACAGGCCGTTGCCGACCTCGGTCATCAGCTGCTCGTTCTTGAAGGTGACGATGTTCAGCTTGCCGACCGGGCCCAACTCGGTGGCGACGGTGCCGTCGCCGCTGACCTTCACGTCGCCGGTGCCGGCCGGGATGGTGATGGGCTGGCCGTTGTTGGCCAGGACGGGCAGGCCGCCGGCATCCACCAGCTGGCGCTGGTCGTTCAGGCGGAAATTGCCGGCGCGGGTGTAACGCGGGCCGCTGGCGGTATCGACGGTGAAGTAGCCCTGGCCGGTCAGCGCCAGATCCAGCGGATTGCCGGTCTGGGTCATGGCGCCGTTGGCGAGATCACGCACCACCGCTCGGTCCTGGACGAAGCTGACCTTCTCGTGCAGGCCGGGCTTTTCCAGGAATTCGGTGAACATCATCCGCTGGTTCTTGTAGCCGGTCGTGTTCATGTTCGCGATGTTGTTCGACGTCACGTCCAGCTGGCGTTGCAGCGCCATCTGGCGCGACAGGGCGACGTAGATCGAATTTTCCATCTTGCGGCCTCTTCACCTTGCGAACGGATCGGGCAACAGCGTCCGACCGGCGAAAAGGGTATTGCAGGCGGCGTGCCAACTTCGGGAAGCGCTGTAAATCCGCAGAGTCCGGGCAAGGCGGGGGCGTTCCCGCCGCATGGGGCAGGGGGTGCCGGGCAGAATCTGCCGGGGTAGGGGCGTTCCTTGCCGGGTTGGACCGGGCAAGACTCTCCCGTTCCCGCCACACAAGGTGTGCGGCAGGGCGATGGACCACGGCCCTGCCGGTCCCAAGGGGATTGCGGGCGGTCGCGGTCGGACTCCGGACGCGGAGTGCCGGGCAGCCCCAATCAAGAACCGTGCCGAAATGGTGACAGCGGGGGGAAACCTGCCCGTCCGGGGCGGTCCATTCCCCACTCGAAAGGAGTTATTAACTATCCCAAAAGTAGCTTTGACCTGGTCAGGCGGCCAAAGCCTGAGCCGTTGCGCACCTCGAACGATCCCAGGATGTCATGGCTGCCGAAACCGACGCCGGCGAACTTTCGACCGACGGCCTGCCGCGGAAGAAATTCAGCGGCAAGAAGCTGGTCCTGTTCGTCGTTCTTCCCCTGGTCCTGCTGATCGGCGCCGGTGCCGGTGTCTATTTCTCCGGTCTGCTCGACGGGCTGCTGGGGAAGGAAAAGCCGGCGGAGGAGGGGGAGCATGCCGCCGCCGCGGAGGGCGAGCATGGGGCGGAGCCCGGCAAGGCCGACCCGCATGCGGCACCGATCTTCTACGATCTGCCGGACATGCTGGTGAACCTGAACACCGGCAACAAGCGTCCGGCCTTCCTGAAGATCAAGATCTCCATCCAGCTGTCGAAGCCGGAGGATGTCGGTGCGGTGGAGCATGTGCTGCCGCGCATCATCGACAATTTCCAGGTCTACCTGCGCGAATTGCGGCTGGAGGACCTACGCGGATCGGCCGGCATGTACCGGCTGCGCCAGGAACTGCTTCTGCGCATCACCGCCGCCGCTTTTCCGGTGAAGGTGAAGGACGTGCTGTTCAAGGAAATGCTGGTCCAGTGAGGGCCCGGTCAGCTGGGGATAAGGGCCGATGAGCGACACCGGTGAACTGAGCGAAGAGGAACGGCTTGCCGCGGAATGGGCGGCATTGGCCGAGGACAGCGGCGATGTCGGCGACATGGGCGGCGGCGGGTCGACGCGCGTCCTGAACCAGGACGAGATCGACAGCCTGCTGGGCTTCGACCAGGGCGGCGCCGGCGACGGCGACAACTCCGGCATCATGGCGCTGGTCAACTCGGCGCTGGTCAACTACGAACGCCTGCCCATGCTGGAGGTGGTCTTCGACCGCCTCGTCCGCATGATGTCCACCAGCCTGCGCAATTTCACCTCCGACAACGTCGAGGTCAGCCTCGACCAGATTTCCTCGGTCCGTTTCGGCGATTACCTGAACTCCATCCCGCTGCCGGCGATGCTGTCGGTGTTCAAGGCGGAGGAGTGGGACAATTACGGCCTGATGGTCGTCGATTCCGCCCTGATCTATTCCATCGTCGACGTGCTGCTGGGCGGCCGGCGCGGCACGGCGGCGATGCGCATCGAAGGCCGTCCCTACACCACCATCGAACGCAACCTCGTGGAACGCATGGTCCATGTGGTGCTGTCCGACCTGTCCGCCGCCTTCGATCCGCTGTCGCCCGTCACCTTCCGCTTCGACCGGCTGGAGACCAACCCGCGCTTCGCCACCATCGCGCGGCCCGCAAACGCGGCGGTGCTGGTCAAGCTGCGCATCGACATGGAGGATCGCGGCGGCCGGCTGGAGCTGATGATCCCCTACGCGACGCTGGAGCCGGTGCGTGAGCTGCTGCTCCAGATGTTCATGGGCGAGAAGTTCGGCCGTGACTCGATCTGGGAAACCCACTTGGCCTCGGAACTGATGGTGACGGACGTCGATCTGTCGGCCGTGCTGGACGAGGTGACGATGACCCTGCACGACGTGCTGAACTGGCGCGTCGGCACCCGCATCCTGCTGAACGCCACCCCCGACGGCGCGATCGAGCTGCGCTGTGGCGACGTGTCGATGTTCCAGGGGCGGATGGGGCGCAAGGGCGGGCACATCGCCGTCCGCCTGGAAAAGGAACTGCCCAAGCAGGAGGTCATGAGGCTATGAGTCCGCTGGTCTCCATCATCATCGACGTCGTGATGGTCGGCCTGCTGGCCGCGACCATTGCCTACGCGATCATCCTGAACCGGCAGATCATCGCGCTGCGCGAGAGCCGCGGCGAGATGGCCGAGCTGATCCAGGGACTGAACGACGCGATGGCGCGGGCGGAGACCGGCGTGCGCACGCTGAAGAAGGCGGCCAGCGACACCGGCGAGGACCTTCAGCGCACGGTGAACAAGGCGCAGACCCTGCGCGACGAGTTGGAGTTCATGATCGAGGCGGCCGACGCGCTGGCCAACCGGCTGGGCAATGTCGGCGACCGCGATGGCGGCCGGCGCGACAGCGGCCGTGATGGTGGGCGTGATGGTGGCCGCTCCACCGCGGTGGCCCCGGCGCTGGCGTCGCGCGCTCCTGCCAAGACGCCGCTGGTGGCGCCGCGTCCGGCCCTGCGCAGCCTGCCGGTCGAGGAAGACCACTACCACGACCATGACGACCACGCCCTGCCGCCGGCCCGGCTGGACGCGCCGCCGCGCCGCGCCGCCGCGCGTGCCGAACCGCCGGCCGAGGCGCGCGACCCCATCACCCGGGATGGCGAGAGCTTGTCCAGGGCCGAACGTGAACTGCTGCAGGCGATCGAGAATGCCGGCAAGGGGCTTGGATGACCATGCGCACCAGTGACGGCAAGCCCGCGTCGGCGGGCGGCGAACCCAAGGTCGTGATCCGCCCGGCCGGAGCCGCCCCAACCGGCGTCCGCACCTCGCCCACGCTGGCCGCCCAGCAGGCGCAACTGCCGGCGGTGCGTCCCGCAACCGGCAAGGTCCCGGCCAAGGCTTCGGCGAAGAAGGGCAAGGCGAAGGCCAAGGCGCGCAAGCCGGCGACGCCCCGCGTTCCGCTGACCGAGCGGCTGCGCGCCAGAGCGCGCAATTTCCGTTTCCGCCTGCTGCCGCTGACCATCTTCGTCGCGGTGATGATGCTGGGTGTGCGCGTCGGCGACCTGTGGCGCCTCGCCACCCACGACGCCCGCCTGCCGGACTTCCCGGTCACCCTCGCCCAGGGGCCGCAAAGCTCGACCCCGGCGACGCCGCCCACTCAGATGCCCTCTGCCACGACGAAGCCGGCCGGCAAGGACGCGCCGCCGGCGCCCGGCGGGGCGAGCGGCCCGGCCAATGCTCCGGCCGCCAACGCGCCGCTGGCGCCGCTCGGCCCCATCGACAACCAGGAGCTGCTGCAGCATTTCGCCGAGCGCCGCGCCGAGATCGAGCGTCGCACCAAGGAGATGGAACAGCGCGAAGCCCTGCTGGCCGCCGCCGAGAAGCGGATCGAGCAGAAGGTGGCGGAGATGGAGAAGACCAAGGCCGACATCCAGAAGCTGATGGCCCAGGGCGACGAAAAGCAGTCGGCCCAGCTGGAAAGCTTGGTGAAGATCTACGAGACGATGAAGCCGAAGGAAGCGGCCCGCATCTTCGAGGAACTCGACATGCCGGTTCTGCTCGGCGTCATCCAGAAGATGAAGGAACAGAAGACCGCGCCCATCCTGGCCGCCATGGACCCGGTCAAGGCCAAGGAGGTCACCTCGGCCCTGGTCGAACGCCGCGTGCCGCTGTCGGCGACGGTCACGGCGCCGGCGAAGTAATTGCCCCCACCCTAACTCTCCCCCGCTGGGCGGGGGAGGGGACAAGTGCTGATGCGGGAGAGTGGCGGCAGTCCCTCCCCCGCCCAGCGGGGGAGGTTAGGTGGGGGTCTAACCTCCCCACCCATCAACCACCCCACCTCACATGAACCGGTTGTTCTTCGGGAAGCCGTTCGGCGGCATCTTGCCCTGGCCGGCGCGGTCTCCCATCCAGCCGGTCAGGTCGGTGACGTTGAAGTTGCGCTCGCCGTTCTTCCAGCTCAGGCCCTCGGCCAGCGTGAAGGTCTTCACGTCGGCGACGCTGGCGTCCTTGTACTTCTGAAGCTGGACGCCCTTGCCGCGGGTCATCACCGGCACCTGTTCCAGCGGGAAGACCAGCATCTTGCGGTTGTTGCCGATGATGGCGACGGTGTCGCCGGTCACCGGATGGCAGATGCGGGCCGACTTGCCGTCCTCCAGGTTCAGCACCTGTTTGCCGGCGCGGGTCTGGGCCAGCACCTCCGCCTCCTCGACACGGAAGCCGCGGCCATCCTCCGACACCACCATCAGGGTGCGGCCGGGCTGGTGGCGGAAAAGGTCGACGATGTCGACGTCGTTGCCGAGGTCGATCATCAGCCGAACCGGCTCGCCGAAGCCGCGGCCACGCGGCAGCTTGTCGACGCCGATGGTGAAGAACTTGCCGTTGCTGGCGAAGACCAGAAGCTTGTCGGTCGTCTCGCACCGCTCGATGAAGCCGCGCGAATCACCGTCCTTGTACTTCACATCCTCCGCTTCGGCGTCGGTCAGATGGCCGCGCACCGTGCGGATCCAGCCCTTGGCGGAGCAGATGACCGTCACCGGCTCGCGTTCCACCAGCGCGTCCAGCGGCACCTCGATCACGGCGGGTGCGTCGGCCACGTCGGTGCGCCGCTTGCCAAGCGCGCCCGTGCCGAACTTCTTCTTGATCTCGGCGACACCCTCGGCGATCCGCTTCCAGCGCAGGGCTTCGTCGCCCAGCAGCTCCAGCAGGCCGTTCTTTTCCTTGGTCAGGGCGTCATGCTCGCGCCGGATCTCCATCTCCTCCAGCTTGCGCAAATTGCGCAGACGCATGTTGAGGATGGCGTCGGCCTGTACGTCGGTCAGGGTGAAGGCGCGGATCAGCTCCTGCTTCGGCTCGTCCTCCTCGCGGATGATGCGGATGACCTCGTCCAGGTTCAGGTAAGCGGCGAGATATCCGCCGAGGACCTCCAGCCGGTGGTCGATCTGCCTCAGCCGGTGGTTGGACCGGCGGACCAGCACCTCGTGCCGGTGGTCGAGGAAGGCCTGCAGCACCTCGCGCAGGTTCATCACCCGCGGCACATGATCCGCACCCAGCACGTTCATGTTCATCGAGAAGCGGATTTCCAGGTCGGTCGCCTGGAACAGCGAGGCCATCAGAACCTCGGGATCCACGTTCCGGCTCTTCGGCACCAGGACGAGGCGGACGTCCTCCGCCGATTCGTCGCGGACGTCCTCCAGCAGGATCAGCTTCTTGGCCAGCAGCAGTTCGGCGATCTTCTCGACCAGCCGGGCCTTCTGTACCTGATAGGGCACCTCGGTGACGACGATCTGCCAGGTGCCCTGGCCCAGCTTCTCCACCTCCCAGCGGGCGCGCAGGCGGAAGGCGCCGCGGCCGGTGCGGTAGGCTTCGATCACATTCTGCCGCGACTCGACCAGCACGCCGCCGGTGGGGAAATCGGGGCCGGGCATGAAGTTGACCAGCGTCTCGATCGAGGCGTCGCGGTGCTTGATGAGGTGGCGCAGCGCGTCGCAGATCTCGCCGACATTGTGCGGCGGGATGTTGGTGGCCATGCCGACGGCGATGCCGCTCGACCCGTTGGCCAACAGGTTGGGGAAGTTGGCGGGCAGAACCGCCGGCTCCTCGCCGTCGCCGTCATAGGTCGGGCGGAAATCGACCGCGTCCTCGTCGATGCCCTCCAGCAGGGCCTTGGCGACCTCGGTCAGGCGGGCTTCGGTGTACCGCATCGCCGCGGCGTTATCGCCGTCGATGTTGCCGAAATTGCCCTGGCCGTCGACCAGCGGATAACGGACGGAGAAGTCCTGTGCCAGACGCACCAGCGCGTCATAGACGGAGGTGTCGCCGTGCGGATGGAACTTACCGATCACGTCGCCGACGACGCGGGCCGACTTCTTCGGCGGCGTCGTCGGTTCCAGCCGGAGCTGGCTCATGGCGAACAGCAGCCGCCTGTGCACCGGCTTCAGCCCGTCGCGCACGTCGGGCAGCGAGCGGGACATGATGGTGGACAGCGCGTAGCTGAGATACCGCTCGCCGAGCGCGTCGGCCAGCGGCTTTTCCAGAATCTCGGAGGCGGGGTTTTGCGGCTTCATGATGATGGGGTCTAGCAGTTTCAGGCGGAACGCGCTACCGCGTTCGCGTAACGTTCTCTCAACCGTTCACGCGCGGGCGGCAGCGGGCCGTTCAGCACGTGGCGTTCCAGGAAATGGGCGGTCAGCCGCAGCCCGTCGGCCACGGCCACCGGTCCGCCCCCGCCGCGCCCGGCAAGGAAATCCGGCAGGGGAAGCAGCCGGTCACGATAGGGCTCGCCCACCGACGCCGTCACCGCGCGGCCGGTGCGCGGGCTGACATAGGCGAGATAGTCGTTGGCCCCCGACACCGCGCAACGGTCGAGGTCGAGGCCGAATCCAAGCTCCGCCAGCAACCCGATCTCCCACCGCACATAGCTCTCGGCCCAGGCCGGGTTGTCGAGCAGGTCGAACAGGGCGAGCAGCCCGTCGAACAGGGCAGGGTGCGCCTCCCGCTCCGGCAGGGCGGCCTCGACCAGCGCGCAGGCGCTGATCAGCGCGGCCAGAGCCTGCGCGTCGTCGAAGAAGTTGGCGGCATAGCCCTTCACCGGCTCCAGCGTGAAATGGCCGAGATGCTCCGGCAGCCGGCCGCGCCAGCGGGCGTGGACCAGCGTCCCCGGCTCCAGCGTGCCGCGCTGACGCGCCGACCGGCCGCCCATCACCATGCCGGCATGGCGGCCGTGCTCGCGCGTCAGCAGAGTCGCGACGGCGGACCCTTCCCCCTGGGGGCGGGCGGACAGAACGATTCCCTGATCGGACCAATCCATCGGTGCCGGTCCCGGATGAGGTGGCGAGCTATCCTAATATAGGAAAAGATTTCGCAGATGGAACCCTTGGCAACCAAGTTGGCCGGCCCATCGCATGCATTTATGGTTTCTTCACCAAAATGCCCCTAGCATCGGAGGCTCAACGGTGGGAGGCCCCACCAATCGCTGACCGCCGACTGGTCCGACGAGGGGTCTTGAACACCAACATCGACCGATATCTGCTGGCGGAAAAGGCCGGAACCGAGGGCGTCTGGGATTGGGACCTGCGCAGCGACACGCTGTACCTCTCCCCCCGCTTCAAGGAGTTCCTCGGGCTGCCGCCGGGCGATTCAAGCCGCGGCTCCAACCGGCCGAACGACTGGCTGTCGCTGGTCCACCCGGAGGACGTTGACTGGCTGCATGCGTCCTTCGAGGCGCAGATGGTCGGTCTGTCCGTTCCCTTCCAGATCGAACACCGCGTCCGCCGTGTCGACTCCACCGCCGCGAAGCCGCACTGGCGCTGGCTGGTCTGTCGCGGCATGGCGGTGATGGACGATTCGGGGGAGCCGATCCGGCTGGTGGGATCGGTCGCCGACATCACCGACCGCAAGCATGCCGAAAAGGAACTGCGTCGCAGCGAGGAACGCTATGCGCTCGCCGCCGCGGCCAGCAACGACGGGCTCTATGACTGGGATCTGGTCACCGACCGCGTCTATTTCTCGCCGCGCTGGGCGTCGCTGCTGGGGCTGTCGCCGGGCGAGCTGACCGACAACCCGCAGGAATGGCTGGGCCGCATCCTTCCGGCCGACCGGGCGATCCTGACCGACGCGATGGCGGCACTCGGCGGGGCAGCGGCAGGTGTAGAGGTAGGGGCCGAATCGGAAGCGGCCTTCCAGGTCGAATACCGCATGCGCAACGCCGCCGGAGCCATCCGCTGGATGGCCTGCCGCGGCATCGCCGTGCTGGACGCCGACGGCAGGCCGACCCGGCTGGTCGGCAGCCAGGCCGACGTGACCGACCGCAAGACCGCCGAACAGCGCCTGCGCCAGAGCGAGGAGCGCTATGCCCTTGCCGCCGCCGGGGCCGCCGACGGGCTGTGGGACTGGCACATCGACAGCGGCGAGGTCTATTACTCGCCGCGCTGGAAGGCGATGCTGGGCTTCGAGGAGGCGGAGATCGCCGGCTCCATCGACGAATGGTTCCAGCGGGTCACGCCCGGCGACCTGGACGGGCTGCGCACCGCGCTCAACCTGCATCTGACCGGCGAACGCCCTCATCTCCAGCATGAATTCCGCATCCGCGACAAGGCCGGGCTGGAGTTGTGGATGCTGGTGCGCGGATTGGCCGTCCGGAACGAGAAGGGCTGTGCCGTCCGCATGGCCGGCTCGATGACCGACATCACCGCGCGCAAGAAGGCCGAACAGCAGATCCTGTTCAACGCCGTCCATGACAGCATGACCGGACTGCCCAACCGCACGCTTCTGTTGGACCGCATCGGGCAGGCGCTGGACCGCAACCGGCGCGCCGGCGCCCGGCCCTTCGCCACCATCATCATCGACCTGGACCGCTTCAAGGCGATCAACGACGCGCTCGGCACCAGCGCCGGCGACCGCGTGCTGCGCATCATCGCCAGACGTCTCGACGCCAGCCGCCGCGTCGGCGACACGCTGGCCCGGCTGTCGGCAGACGAGTTCGCCGTTCTGGTGGATGAACTGGACGATGCCGGCGACGCGCTGGAGGCGGCTGAGCGGATGGCCCGCTCCATCTCGCGGCCGGTCACGCTGGAGGAGGGGCGCGACATCGTGCTGACCGCCTCCATCGGCGTGGCGCTGAGCCAGACCGGCTATGACCGGGCGGAAGACATGCTGCGCGACGCCAGCCTCGCCATGTACCGGGCCAAGAGTGGCGGGCGCGCGCGCATCGACGTGTTCGACGCCAACCTGCGCCGGCAGGCGATGGCCGCGATGCAGATGGAGGCCGACCTGCGCGCGGCCTTGGAGCAGGGTCAGCTTTGCCTGCATTACCAGCCGATCGTCCTGCTGGAGACCGGCGCCATCGCCGGCTTCGAGGCGCTGATGCGTTGGAACCACCCCGACCGCGGTCTGGTCTCTCCCGCCGAGTTCATCCCGCTGGCCGAAGAAACCGGCCTGATCGCGCCGATGGGGCGCTGGGCGCTGGGCGAAGCGGTTCGGCAGCTTGCGGCGTGGCAGGCGCGTTTCCCGCGGCCCGTGCCACTGTTCATGAGCGTCAACGTCTCCACCCGCCAGTTCCGCGACGACGACATCGTCGGCGCCGTGCGCGACCTGCTGGACGAGGTGCCGATCCCGCCGTCCAGCCTGAAGCTGGAACTGACCGAAAGCCTGCTGGTCCAGGATCCCGACGAATGCCGGATGCTGATGCAGAGCCTGCGCGACATGGATGTCCGCCTGTCGATCGACGATTTCGGCACCGGCTATTCCTCCCTGGCCTATCTGCACAAGCTGCCGGTCGACGTGCTGAAGATCGACCGCAGCTTCGTCCGTGCGGTGTCGACGGGGGAGGGCAACGCCGCCATCGTCCAGGTCATCGCCGGCCTTGCCACCATTTTGCGGCTGGATTGCGTGGCGGAAGGGGTGGAAACGGCGGACGAAGCGGTGTATCTGCGCGGTCTGTGCCAATACGCCCAGGGCTACCACTTCGCCCGTCCGGCCCTGCCGGAGGCGGTCGAGCGGCTGCTGGCCGCCGAGGACGAGCACATCGCCCTGCCAGCACCGGCGTAAAGCCGCTGCGAGCCGTTGTTATTTGGAGTTTCCGTGATGTCCGACCGCACCTGCGGTGAATGCACCCTCTGCTGCAAGCTGATGGGCGTGCCCGAGTTGAAGAAGCCCGCCGCCAAATGGTGCGCGTCCTGCGACCAGGGCAAGGGCTGCTCGATCTACGAGGAGCGGCCGCAATCCTGCCGGAACTTCCAGTGCTTCTGGCTGATGGACGAGAATTTCCCCGACGAGTTCCGCCCCGACCGCATCCACGCGCTGGCCGCCTTCAACGACGTCAAGGACAGCTGCGTCCTGCATGTCGATCCCGCCAAGCCGCGCGCCATGGGCAGCCCGGAGGTGCAGGCGCTGACCGACGCGCTGCTGAAGGTCTATTCCAAGGTGTTCTTCCTCTGCGGCAAGGAAAGCGCGATGATGCAGCGCTGAGGGAACGGGGCGGAGGTCCGCCCCGCTTCTGTTACCGCTGAAGCCCGCTGTTGTGGACGTTCACCGCGTCCTCGATGCCGACCGCCAGTATGCGGGCGACGCAGTCGTATCCGACGTCGTTCTGGTGGACGCCGTCGGGTCCGATCAGGTCGGCCATGGTCATCCCGCGGCTCTCCACCAGCGTCCGCATGACGTCGAAGCGGTGGAACAGGCCGATGTGGTTGTCGGTGGCGATCCCGGCGATGCGGGACAGCATCGGGGCGACGCCGGTCTTTTCCAGCATCTTCGGAGCGTATTGCAGGTCCATCAGCACCACATCGACCCCGGCGGCGCGCAGCCGCGCCACGCCTTGGCGGATGGAGCGTTCGCTCAATCCTTGGTCTCCGTCGCGCAACACCGTGTTGGCGCCGACCTGCCAGATCACCAGATCGGGCTTGGCGCTCAGCGCATCGGCCTCGATCCGCTTTTCGGTCTGGTCGTCGGTCTCGCCGTTGATCCCGCGGTTCAGCACCGCGATGTCGGCATTGCGGAACCGCTCGCTCAGGTAATGGTCGAGCCGGGCCGGATAGGCTTTGTTCTGCGAACTCGCCCCCGCTCCGGCGGTGGAGGAGGAACCGATGGCGACGATCCGGATCGGCGCGCCGGCCGCGATGCGTTGTGACAGTTGCGGCAATGGCACCGACAGGGCCGAGGCGCCGCGCGGCAGCTGGCAGCTTGCGGACGCCGCAGATTCCGCGGCGAAGGCCGGGACGGAAACGGCGAAGGCAGCGATCAGCGACAGGATTCGGATGGCGGACGGCAGAACAGGGCTCAATTGCTCGCTCCGGTGCGCCGGCCGATCGACAGGGGGTCGATCATCGTCGCGACGCTTTGCGCCAGCAATTGTCCGATGCATTGGTGAACGAAATCATAAGCACGCTGTTTCGCCCCATCCGATTCGTCGGTGAAATCGACGCGGCCATCCTCCACCCAGTAGCGCATGATGTCGTAGCGGGGAAAGTGGAAGACGTCCGAACTCTGGGCCAGCCAGGACATGTAGGACACGTAGGGCGCGAAGTCGATCAGCTGCGCCGTGTGCATGCTGTACTGCATGTCCATGATGACGATGTCGGCGCCGCGGCGCTGAACCTCGGCGATGCCCGACTGAAGGGCCGAACCGAAACTCTCCAGGTCCAGGCTGCGCATGGCGTCGACCGTGCCGGTCTGCCAGACGACCAGCGCGGGCTGCTGGTCCTCCACCGCCTGGGTCAGCGGGCCGACCATGGCGGGCGCTGCCTCGCCGGGCAGGCTCAGCACGGCGGTGCTGACCTCGCGGCCGGGCAGGCGGCGCTTCAGTTCGTTTTCCAGCCGGGCGGGATAGCTGACGATGCCGGGCTTGGGTGCCGATTTGGCGGAATGAACGACCAGCACCGACAGCGGGCGCCCGGCGGCGAGATGCGCCGAAACCCGCGGCAATCCGCTGCCGGGGGCAAGCACGGATTCCGGCACGACACAGGCGGAATCGACGGATGGGGCCGCCGGTTGGCCGGCAAGGATGCGATCCGGCGAAGCGAACAGCGCGGCCGCCAGCAGGATTGCCGTGACCGTCAGCATCTGTCGCTTCCGCCCTCGCCGTCCTTGCCCCATGAACCCGTCATGTGCCCATTTTCGTGGTGGCAGCAACCCGATGGCGCCGTGCCCGCTCCGCCGACTGGTACCAGTTCATGAAGCGCGCCATCAGCACCATCGCGGCGATGCCGACCACGGTAACAAGGAACTGGGCGGAAAGCGAGCCGCTGACATGCACAAGCACGGTCTGCCCGGCGAAGGACAGCAGCACGCCCAGGCAGAACACGTGCAGCGACTGCTTCCCGCAGGCGAGCACCGGGGCGGCCAGGGATCCACGCAGCCAGGACGCCCCCGCCGGCACCAGCCACAGCACCAGATAGGCCAGCGCGAAGAAATGCAGCAGGCGCAGCGGGTCGAGGTCGGTCTTGCTGATGGGATAGAGGATCTCCGTCAGCCACACCGGGATCAGCGCGTGCAGCGGGGCGAATTTCCAGGACAAGGTCAGGAACAGGCTGGCCAGCAGGATCACCGCCGCCGCGACGCCCACCGGCCGGCGGAAGCGGGTCAGCACGGCCCGCAGGTCCGGTTGGAACTGCAGTGACGCGCCCAGCACGAACAGGAACTGCCAGGTGAAGGGGTTGAAGTACCAGACGCCGCC